>Ga0210044_10003693_pt1 | contig 21716 bp, 17 predicted proteins | sample CryGey13umfilter_2_FD_183959 | JGI IMG/M metagenome (GOLD analysis project Ga0210044, IMG submission 183959) | Groundwater microbial communities from aquifer in Utah, USA - Crystal Geyser 4/9/14 3 um filter (SPAdes) (version 2) | ecosystem: Environmental > Aquatic > Deep subsurface >... | reverse complement strand
GTGATAGTGGGTGATCTCCGAGGGGGCCGGCCACGTTTCGGCCTCCTCCTGCAGAGCCTCCGCGTCGGGCTTGAAGCCGAAGACCACGCCGCGGCCGTCGGCTTGCGCGAGCAGCTTCGGATCGGCCACTCGCTCGTGCAGAAGGGCCGCGGGCCCGCCGGGGTGCTCGCGCGACGTGCGTCGCGACCACGGGCGGTCATCCCAGAGCACCCGAGTCTCGCCCAGCGAGACCTGAGGCGTTCGCCTCACCTCGAGATCCTCACGCCCGAATAGGCGGCGAGCGATGTCCTCGTCCGCTGTGCCGTCGAGAATGATGGCCGTGCCCGAAAGATCGATCCGCCGGTTGCTGACCAGGTAGACGATGGGTGTGAGAGTTGGCGCCGAGGAATCCTGATGCAACCAGACGGACAATCCGAGGTGCTGCTTGCCGCGCGCTAGCCGGACCAGAGCCTCAATGACCCGCACCGGGGCCCTGTCGATCAGGCGCATCGCATCGGCATCACTGGTCACCGCGCCCTCGGGCGGCAGCCATTCAGACATCGGCGCCTCGAGAGCGCCAAGCGCCACGAGGGCGGTGCGCAGCTCTGTGGTCCGCATTGTGCGGCCGAGCGGGGTTTGCTGATCAAGCGGCGAGTGACGATCGAGGAGCTCCCACGCTTCCTTGCCAGCGAGCACGATCGTGAACGCATCTCTCGTGCAGGTCTTCTTGCTGATCGTCGGCGCGACCTCAGCGAGGCTCAGGCGCTCCAGTCGGACCAGGACATCCTGGAGCGCCTGCGCCGCCTTGAGGAACCACTTCCAGACCTTGATCTGCTCCCGCTGCTTCTTGGTGGCGTCCGCGCCGAGCTTGCTCTCCCGTTCCGCGACTCGCATCGGCAGCGAGTCGGTTCGCACGACTCTGGTGCCGCTCGCGAGCTCAGAGACTACCTGGACGAGGCTCTCGAGGCTCTCGTGTCCTCGGATCAGGCTTGGTCTGGGCAAGGCGTGCCAGACATCCTCATCGACGATCTTGAGATCGATCGGGAACGGAACCTCCTGGCCGACGGCGAAGCGATTCGCCGCCATGTCGTGCGTGGCGATCACGATCGCGCCGCGGGGCGCTGCCTCGGCGTCGAGCCACGAGGCTTGGCTGGAGCACACCTCGGGCCACGTCATCATGTTGGCCACGCTCTTGCCGGCTTCGCAGCCCAGCCATTCGCCGATGGCCCACCAGTCGGTCCCCCAGCTGCCATCGACTCGGCGCGCTGGTGGCCGGCACATGATGGGCTTGTCGCCGTCGCCGCCGCTGAGAAGCGGCCGACGTGGACAGCGCGAGCAAACCAGCCCACGCGGACTGAGGTCCCTGTCGCCGACGATCCTGCAGCGCGCGGCCAGGTCGCAGGTCGCCGGCTCGGTGATCTCCCCGCGTCTGTTCTCCTTCGCTGGCCGGCGGCTCTCGAGCAGAATGATCGGCGGCAAATCGTCGCCGCCGAGCTTGCACAGGTCGGCCAAGACCTCCCGCTGGGCAACCCTGTTGAGAACGAAGATGAGCACCCTTCGCCCGGCCCGCGCTTCGGCGAGCGCTCGCAGCTTCGCCGCGTGGCTCTTGCCCGCACCCGGCGGTGCCACGATGAGCCAGCACCCATCGAACGGGGCCGAGGAGACGAGTTCGGCCGTCAGCCGGCGCACCTCCCCCGCCGGGGCGAAGAACACGGCAGACGCCGGCTCGGGCGCAGCTGCGGGTGTGGCCCGCGCGCCGCCGATCGCAACGCCGCGGACTGACGTGATCCCCGGGTCCGTGAACTGCAGAAGTGGCTCCCGTTTCTTCGACGGATCGAGACGGGCCTCCTCATAGATCTCGTCGACCATGCCGACGAACTCGTCGACGTAGATCTGCCGAGGTCGATCTTTGGGCACGGCTTCGTAGTAGTCGCGGGCGCAGAGCCGCGCCTCCTCGAAGGGCACCTCGTGGTCGCGTAGCTGGCACGCCAGGTCGAAGCCGGCATCATGCCGGTTCTTGCCGTTCTTGACCTCGTCGAGAGCCCAATCGAGAGCCCAATCCATGGCCTCTCGCCAGCGAATCTTGCTGTTGTCTGTCTCGTCGGGCAGCCCCGAGGCCGGTCGGGTGGCGGCGCTTGCTGTTCGCCTGGACTCGGCCTCGGCCTGCTGCTGTCTGGCCCGCTCCGTGTTGACAAGCTCCTCGTCGGCGATCTGCTCGGCGCGGGCGCGTAGCGCGAGCAGCAACTGCTTGGCCGGGCCGTCGGGAGGCTCGTCGACGACGGGGAGTAACTCAGCCGCCGTCGCGCACACGAGCGCGCGTCCACTGGCGCCTCGAGCTCGCTCGAGGATGACAGCAGCTCGCTCGCGCGTGCAGCTGGCGACTTCAAGCCAGCGCAACGGAACCATCCAGCGCCCGACGTTGTGCAGTCCCGTGAGCCGGCTGCACTGCTCATCGCTGAAAGTTGGCAGCGACCAGTCGATCACGGGGTCCTTGCCGACGGCGGTGAGGAGCCACTCTTTCCAGGCGCGCCCGAGGCAGCGTCCGAGCGGCGTTAGCCAGCGCAGGAAGAGCCTTGCGCCCTTGCCGCCGGAGATGGTGGCGTAGAAGTCCCACTCCGAACCGTCGTCGCGCCAGGGGCGCAGCCCGAGTTCGATCAACGCGGCGCCGACTCGCTCCACGCAGGCGACGGCCGACGCGAGCCGCTCCTCGGGCGAGGAGCCCGAGCCATCGGCATCGATCAATGGCAAGTACCGGGACGGCTCCTGCTCAGTCCAGGGGGTGTCGGCGATCTCGAGGACCGACGACAGCGGATCAGCTGCGAGCTCCTCGATTGGACGATCGAGCGGTACTCGTAGCGGCGGCGGTGCCTTCTTCGCGCCTGCAGAGCGCGGCACGGACACGCGCTGGAACCACAGCCCCGGGCCGCCCTTGCTGTCCGAGCCGATGGGCAACCAGTGCCAGCCGATCTTGTGCGCCACGCGGAAGACTGGGGAGATGAAGACCGCGTGGGCCGCGTCGCGGCCCTTGACCGCCGTGCGCTCTTGGAGCCAGCGCACGATCCACGCTCGGTGCTCATGCCAGCACATGCCAGGATGCCGCGGAGGCTGCTTGGAGTGCGCGATCTTGTAGGTCGCGGCGACGAAAGCGGGCCAGAGCCCGGGAGCAGCCAGCATAGCGGGTGGGGCGACGAGTGGGTTCTCGGGGGCCGTGATCACCGGCGTGGTTTCCTCGGCGGTGAGAGGAGCAACCAGCCGGAGCAGCGCCAGCGCACGCCCGAGCAGAGCTCGCGCCCCTCGAGCACCTCGGGCCGCTCGGGCAGCCGGAACAAGCGGGCGCCGCCGTTAGCCGTCGTAGCTGCCCGCAGTGGTCCATGCAGCCGCTCCCACCAGGCGAGCGCCCGGAGTCCGGTCGATGTCTCAACGATCAGCGCGCAGCACTGGCTCGGCTCACCGAGCTCGATCGCTAGCCCGGGCTTGCCCGCCGGCCCGCGCAGCGCCCCATAGGCACGGTCGGCCTCGTCGAGCGTTCGCACGGCGACAATGGGCTCGTAGCCCTCGTCCTCGGCGGCGGGCATGACCAGCCACAGCGGCGACACACCGGCCCAGAGCCAGCCGTCCGCGGCGGCATGGCCCCATCGGAGGTAGGAGCCGCAAATCTGGCAGGTTACCCGCAACCGCGGTCGCCTGATGGCGTCGCGCTCCCGGGTCTGCACCTCCCCGGAATGCCCGCAGCAGTCGCGCATCACGCGCTTCTTCCTCCCCGCGGCGATGCCGCGGCGTCGTGGTCGATCTGATCTGCAGTCGCCTACGCGAGGCTGGCCGCGGGTTGGTCTATGCCCGCACGGTCACCCGGTGGACGCCCACCTGCCGTGTTATTGGGCGGTCGGTGGCCTCACCGGCACGCGACGGGCGTTCAGCCACTGCTCGAGTTCTCGGCGATCGAATCTGACGAGACGCTTACCGAGGCGAATGTGCGGAATGGCGCGGCGGGCGACCCACGAATAGACCGTCCCGATCGGGACCCCGCAGAACTCGGCCGTCTCGCGAAAACCGAACATGCTGTTGGACATGGTCATCCTCCACTTGCGTGACTTGTCCCCCATCAGGCCATGGTGGGCCTGGCAGCGCACCTCCAAGAACGTCGCTCGATTTGGAGGAGAACCGACGCTATGAGGAGCTGGGGAGCTCGAGCAGGGCGGCTACCTCGACGGGGAACCAGTCGCCCAGCCTGGCGTGATCGTTCTTGAAGGCCGCCGGGCTGAGGTGGGCGTAGCGCATCGTCATGGTGATGCTCTTGTGACCCAGGATCTTCTGCAGCCTGAAGATGTCGCCGCTGTTCATCACCCAGTGGCTGGCGAACGTGTGCCGAGTGCCGTGAAAGGTGATGTACCAGCGTGGCCTGCCTTTGTGCTCGCGCCGGGGAAACCCGGCAGCGTCGAGCACGCGGTGCAGAACTTCCTGGAAGACCCGGCCCGACGGACCGTAGCCTCGCCCATCGCGGTTCGGGAACACGAGGCGTCCCGGACAACGCAGCCGCCAGTTCCGGAGGATGGGAAGCAAGGGGTCGAGGATCGGCACGTATCTCACATCCTCGGCCTTCGTCGGACCGTCGAACGACCGCTGCACCACGATGAGGCGGCGCTGGAAGTCGATGTCCTCCCAGAGCAGGCCCGCCAGCTCTCCCTCGCGCAGGCCCGTGTACACGGCCATCGCGTACAACACGAAGACCAGCTCCCCTTCCTCGCGCGCGGCCGTCAGAAATCGGCGGATCTCCTCCTCGGTGCGGAGGTAGCGATAGTCCTTGCTGAAGAGCCGGACCTTCGGCTTGCGGATACGGGGAGCCTCCAGCAGCCAGCCGAGCCCCTTGGCGGCAATCAACATCGAGTTCAGCAGGGTGACGATGTTGCTGATGGTCTTCTTGTCGAGGTGCGCCCTGGAGACAAGGAACTCGTCGCCGGTCTCGACCCCGACCTGGATGAGCTTCATCTCCCCGAAGAACGGCCGCAGGTGGCAGCGAATGATGCTCTCGTCATCCTTCCGGCTGCGCTTGAGGATCGCGCGCTTCTCGATCCAGTAGTCGCACAGCTCGCCGAAGGTCTTGGCCGGCGGGTTGGCTGCCCGGAGGCCCCGCTTGATCTGGTCCACCTCGTGGAGGTGCTGGGCGAGCTTCGAGGTGGCGACGCGGTAGTCGTCGTAGACCTCGCTCTTCCGCTGGCCGTTCTCGTCGAGCCAGCGAATGCGCCACTTGCCCCGTTGTCGGACTGGCTTGCCCACGTCTTGACCCTCTCCCGGGCAAGCCGTGGTTGCACCTCCAAGGAACGCACCCGATATGGAGGGCTCGGTCTGAACCTCCGTGGCCCCAGATTGGCCCCAAACGTAAAAAACGCCGACTCGGCGTTCAGGCCAAGTCGGCGTTTTTCTTTAGTAGCGGGGGCAGGATTTGAACCTACGACCTTCGGGTTATGAGCCCGACGAGCTACCAGGCTGCTCCACCCCGCACCAACTGGTCTGTTTAGTAGTCGAGGCGGCCGCGTTTGTCAAGCTTCGCCTTGACGCATCTGACACCCAATGCTACTCCGGGGCCCACACAAGCAATTACCGGATATGACATGGCAATTTCAGAGGATCTGAGCCGCGAGCTGGACCACGCCACGACCCTCGCGCACCAGGCGGGCGAGATCGTCCTCACCTACTTTCGCACCCGCCTCGCGGTGGACACCAAGCAGGCCGACGGATCCCCCGTGACCCGCGCGGATCGCGAGTCGGAGGCGCTGATCCTGCGCGGGCTGCGCAATCGCTTCCCGGACGACGGCATCCTGGCCGAGGAGAGCGCCGCGAACGCCAGCTGGCGCCGGCGCACCTGGGTCGTGGATCCGCTGGACGGGACCCAGGACTTCGTCCAGGGCCTGGATGGATTCTCGGTGATGATCGGGCTGCTCCTCGAGGGCCGGCCCATCCTGGGCGTGGTGCACCAGCCCACGACGGGGATCACGTATCAGGCCGCCCGCGGCCTCGAGGCGTGGTTCCTGCGCCACGGCATCCGGCAGGCGCTGGGCGTGTCAAACCGGAGCCAAGTCCACGAGCTTCGCCTGGTCGTGAGCAACACCCATCGCGACGACCGGCTGGATGCGATGAAGCAGGCGCTGGGCATCGAGGACGAGCTGCCCCTGGGGAGCGTGGGGCTCAAGGCCGCCCTGGTGGCACGGGCCGAGCGCGACCTCTACATCCACCCCAGCAGCCACTGCAAGCTGTGGGACATCTGCGCGCCCGAGGCGATCCTGATCGAGGCCGGCGGCGCGATGACCGATCTGCACGGCGCCCCGCTGCGCTACGACCCCGCCGAGCTCCGGGTGAAGAGCGGCATCCTGGCCTCCAACGGACGCTGTCACGCGGAGGTGGTCCGACGGCTGGCGCCGGTTCTGGATCCGGCCACGTCCTGAAGGTTGGGCGTAGGTTGGGCGAGGACGACGCCCCAGGCGCGAGCGGGGTTCCGAGGCTGAGCCCAGGGCCCTCAGCGACGGGCGTAACGCGCGCTCACCAGCGTCACCCGCGGCTTGAGCACCTTCATCAGCGGGTAGAAGCACGCGGCCTTGAGGTGGACCTCGTCGAACTGGCAGCCAGCCATGGGCAGCGGCGGAACGCGCGTGAAAAGCGCCGCCACGCGGTAGCAGGCCTCCACCGGCCGCTGCTTCCGGGTCACGGGCCGACGCTTGAGCGCGCGGGTCAGCGCGGTGCGCGCGAGCCGATCGAACGCCGGGCGGTTCGAGCTGCGCTGCAGCTTGATCTCCATCGGTTTGCCCCACGCGAGGTTGACGCACAGCGTACAGGCCAGCTGGTTCCTGACGTCCCGCTCCGCCGCCTCCCGCATCATGGTGTAGGTCTCAAGCATCGTGGGCAGGTCTTCACCCTGGTCTCGCGGACGCCCCTGCCCCTGGTCGACGAAGTCCTTCATCGCGTTGACGTAGTTGCGAGCCCATTCCCGCGCGAAGGCCGCGGTGGTGGAGCCCACCGACCCGATGCGACGCTGGTCGCCGTCGGTCATGCCCCAGCCGGGTCGGAAGAAGTGCTCCGTGTCGCGCTTGATGCCGTACAGCCACGGATCCACGTCGCCGTTGAACACGTTGCGGCGGGCCTGGTCCTGGGCCAGCATCCCGTCCAGGCGCTGCTTGATCGCGTCGGGTGTGTCCCGGCGTGGCGGGGTCTTCGGCTTATGCTCCACCGGTGGAGGCGCCAGGCTCGACCAATCGGGCGTCAGGTCGAGCTTGCGCGCGCGCCCACGGGCGTGCTCCACTCCGCGCTCCAGAGCAGCTCCCCGATTCCGCGCGCGCATGCCGAGATCCATCGGGCTCTGGGCGGGGGGCGAAGGCGGCGCCGGGGGGGTATGATCGCTGGATCTGGTTTTGCGGGGTTAGCTGCATGCGGAGGCCCGAACGCGTGGACGGTCACGGACCACGGTTCAGGATCGGACCCGGGTTTGGTCCCCGAGCGCCGGCACCAGTGGGTGCCGGGGCACGGACAGGGCCCGGGTCGCCGCGGGGAGAACCGAGGAGGCGATATGGCAGGCAGAGGCCCCGCGGTTGCGTCCGCTCGGGCGCGGTGGCATCGCGGATCCCCGGCACCACGCGGCGCAGCGATCGGCCACCGCGCCCAAGCGGGCGCTCGAGGTGGTCGGCCGATCACCCTGAGCGCCTGAGTCGACGCGGTGACCGCCAAGAATCGCCTCGCCTGGCTGTGCGGGTCACCGCGTTGACTCAGGCGCAACCGCGCGGCGTGGTGCAGCGGCGGCCGGGCGCTGAGCTGCGCAGCATGCAGGGCACCGACGGGATGCAGGGAGTGACACTTCGGTGCGCCCAGTGTGGTCGCGTCTGGCGGCCCGTCCACGAGCGTCTGGGCGTCGAGGGCCAGCACCACACCACAGTACTGTTCGAGTGCCTCTCGTCGGACTTCCTTCTGGACAAGGGCTCTCCCTCGGCGGCGCGGCGCATCAAGCAGCACCATGGCATCGAGGTCGGTCGCACGACCGTGCTCCAGCACGGCGAGCAACGCGGTGCTGAAGCAGCCGAGTTCATCGGCCGCAAGTTGGCCGAGGCGCTCAACGACAGTGAAGCCCGTCGAGGTCAGCCGCTGCGCATCGCCGAGGCTTTCGTGCAGCTGGACAGCTCCTCGGGCAAGACGGTCAGCAAGCTCGTTCGCCCCACCGTCGACGACGATACGAAAGTGGAGCGAACGCCGGTCCGCGGTCTGGTCAAGGTGCAGCGCCCGGTCGAGGGCAGGCAGGTCAAGTTGCGGTGCGCCCAGGCCAAGGGCGAGGCTTCTTGGGCCGACCAGGCCTACATCGGCGAGTTCGACGAGGCCGTCGTGCCGCTGCAGGGCTTGGCGGCCACGCGCGGCTGGCAGGATGGCACGCTGGCGGTGATGACCTCCGACGGTGAGCCAAGCATCCAGGAGGTTGGCAACGGTGCCTTCCACCCCAACTTCAGGTTCATCCTCGACCATCCTCACGCCATGACCCACCTCGGGGACGTGCCACTGCATGCAGCCGAGCTGCTGCCCTGGCCCAAAGATGAGTGGCTCAAATACGGCCCCGCTCGCCTCCACCAAGGAGCGGCGCTCAAGCTGGTCGAGGAGATCCGAGAAATAGCCACCCAGCTACCCCACGGCAAGAACCAAACCAAGGTCGAGAACGTCGCCATCACTTTGAGAAACGTGCCTGCGCCACCCACGATGATGCCTTCAAGCAACGCAACTGGCCCATCGCCAGCGGCAACGTCGAGGGCGGCCACCGCGCCTTCATCCATCCGGTCACCAAGCGTGGCGCTGGCTGGCTGGTGGAGAACCTCAACGGCGTCGTCACCCACGCGCGTCAGCGATGGGCGCAGCACGAGCGCGGTATCGCGCATGCTGAGGAGCTGCCGGGCAAGATCGCGGCGGATGAGCATCCATCAGATTGACAGACTCGCGACTGCGCGCCGAACTACGCCGACGTGTCGAAGAGCAGATCAAGGAGCGCAAGCGGTGCCTAGGGCTGGAGGCGGATGTGGTCGAACGTCATCATGGGCTGGCTGCTCGGGCTGTTGTTGTGGAAGTTCAGCCGCTTGATCGACGGGGGGTTGCCCAGTGAACTGAGCGGCACCGTGATGTCCGTCCAGGTGCCCGCGACGGCACTCACCGCGGTCTCCAGGCTCGTGCCGCTGGAGTCGGCGGTCTGCGTGAAGATCCGCAGCGACTTGTTCGTTCCAGTGCCCCCGTGCACCCAGAACCTGAGCGCGCTGTAGCCGGAGGTGCTGACGGCGGTGCCCTTGCGCAGCGAGAAACCGGCCCAGCCCGCGTAAAATGTGACGTTGGCGGCCTTCGCGCCGACCTTCACCAAAGAACTGCCGCCGAGGTTGACCGTCGTCCACCAGGACCAGTCATCCCAGTCGTTCGCGAGGGCGTCGTCGTAGATGATCAGGTTCGCGATTTGCGGGAGATCTGGCGCAGGGAGGTCGGTCCTGGCGAGGTCGGTCCTGGCGAGGTCGGTTCCGGCAACGTCGGTTCTGGCGAGGTCGGCCGTCCACGAGTCAGCGAGCAGCTCGACAGACCGGTCCGACGGCGCGAGATCCGCCGCTGCGACCTCCGGCCGCGGGGGCGAATCCACGCCGTCGGGGACGATCGACTCGCGTGGGCGAATCCCGCTCGGGTCGAAGACACAGGCGGCGAGGAGTAGCGTCGTTCCGAGAGGGGTGGCGAAGCATCTGCCCATCGACGCCCATCGTATCACAAGCGGCCCGGGCGCGGTCCCCGCGCGACGAGCGCCGGGCGCGGCGACTGATTAGCGACAGGAGGAGCAGCAACCATGGTCAGCGCCAGGCGCGCGGCGAGCGTGCGGGGTAGATGGGCCCCCACCGCGACCTGTGACTGGTAGTCGTGGAGCGAAACCAGGGTGCCATACTCGCTGACCGCGGTGGCTGTCCCTACCAGCCCGGGGATGCCGAGGCTCACCCAGCGCACGCCGCCGCCGTCAGGCTGCCGCGCCAGCACCAGGTGGTGGTAGACCAGGGACTTCAGGCCCGCGGGGAGGGTGTAGTCCACCCGGCGCGTGGAGAGGGTCCTGGTCGGCGCGGCGACGAACTTTCCCCAGGCCGAGTGGGAGCGACAGGCCGGGGGGTTGATCAGATCGCCCATGGCGTTGAGCAGCTTCAGATCGCCCTTGTCCAGAGTGGCCGAACTCTGGACCAGCCAGGGCTGGCGACCAGCAGGCCCGTCAGGCAGCTCAGGCCGCCGACGCGTAAAGGAGAAGATCGGGTCATGGATAACGCCCCTTTCACTACAGGTGACCGGCTCCACTCAAGCGCACCTGGCCAGATCAGCCGGGCCACCCGTCATCCTCCCATCCCCACGAGGCAGACCACAAGGCTGATGTCACGCGGGTGCCGGCTGGTCACGTTGCCCTTGCCACCCCGGAGCCCGCCCGGGGCAAGAGGTCCACTATTGCGGAGGTGAAGGGTCTTGCAGAATGCAGGGACAGGCGCGCGTATTGCAACGGCCGCTGGCACCAACCATGCCAGCGTTCGTGTCCGTGGCCGTGGCGGCAGGGCAGCGTGACGCCGAAGGTCGTGGCCCATGGATGGCCTCGGCCTTGCATCTCCTCGGCAGCATGGTCACCCTGACGGTCCACGGACAATCCGATATTGGCCTTGTACGGAACACAAATGAGGCTCTCCAGACAGCCCGGCGGCGGGCAGGCGGGGCAGTCCGGCGCGGTCAGCTATCCGGGCGCGGGATTGCGAGCCCGCTCATCGAACCGCCAGAGCGAGACCCCCGTGTCCGGGACGGCCGCCAAGGGGAAGCTCAGGTGCGGGTCGCTGCTCTGCAACGTGTCGACCGAGGTGTGCTGCTGGCGCGACGGCGCCAAGGCGCGCTGCGTACCGGTGGTGGGCTGGCCGCAAGGGGGGCCTCACGCCTCGCAAGGCGGTGGCGGAACACCTGTGTCAGAGTCTTATCCGTGAGGGGCAGCCAGCGTGAACGCTCACCCACCGACTTCTGTCACACGGCACCACAAATTGCCCCCCTGCCCCGTCCGTGGTAGCGCTGGTTCATGAACCTGGACCAGGCCATCGATCTGTACCTGGACCACATCAAGATCGAGAAGAACCTGGCGCCCAACTCCGTGGAGTCCTACGCCCGCGACATCGCCAAGTTCCGCGCCCACTGCGCCGCGCAGAAGATCCACCGCCTGAAGCAGGTCTCGGGGCGGGAGGTGCTGGAGTTTCTCATCTCCCTGTCGGTGAGCAAGCTCGCGGTGCGGACCCAGGCTCGGAACCTGGTGGCGCTCAGGGGGCTGTTCAAGTTTCTGCGCGCCGAGAAGCTGATGGAGGTCGACCCCACCGCCGGCCTGGACCTGCCCCGGCTGGGCCGCAAGCTGCCCGAGGTGTTGACCGTGGACGAGGTGGATCGGCTGCTGTCCGCTCCCGACCGCTCGACCGTCACCGGGCTGCGCGACGCCGCGATGCTGGAGTTATTGTACGCCACCGGCCTGCGGGTGACCGAGCTGTGCCGCCTGCGCAACGACGCGGTGGACCCGCAGAAGGGATTCCTCTCCACCATGGGCAAGGGGCGCAAGCAGCGGCTGGTGCCCGTGGGACAGACCGCGCTCACCGTCCTCGGCGAGTACCTCGCCACGGCCCGGCCGACGCTGGATCGCAAGCGCTCGAGCTACCTGTTCCTCTCCCGCCTGGCGGGACCGCTGACGCGGCAGGCGTTCTGGAAGCTGATCCGCAACCACGGCCTGCGGGCTGGCATCGCCAAGCACATCTCGCCCCACTCCCTGCGCCACTCGTTCGCGACCCACCTGCTGCAGCGTGGCGCCGATCTCCGCGCGGTGCAGGCCATGCTGGGCCACGCGGACATCTCCACCACACAGATCTACACCCACATCAACCTCAGCCACCTGACCGACGTCCACCGCCGCCACCATCCCCGCGGCAAGTCGGTGCGCAACCTCGGGGAGCCAGTCCGGAGCGTGGAGAGCACGCCTGTGGGCGTCCGCAGCACGCCGGGCGTTTGACAAGCTGCCCGCCGGTCCCCATAATTGCCCCGCACTGGAACTGGAAATGCTTGACTTCGCCATGAAAATAGCAGCTCTCTGGACAAACTGGGTCGAGGTGCCCCTGCTGTCACAGGGCCTGTCGGACCCCACGATGCTCCAGAAGGTCCGCGAGGCGGTGGTGTTTCTCATCGCGCTCATTCTGTCCATCGCGGTGCACGAGTTCGGCCACGCCTACATGGCCGACCGCCTCGGCGACCGAACGCCCCGCTACCAGGGTCGGGTCACGCTCAACCCCATCGCCCACATCGATCCCATCGGCACGCTGGTGATGCCGCTCGTGATCTTCTTCTCCGGCTGGCCACTCATCGGGTGGGGCAAACCGGTGATGGTCAACCCCGCGGCCTTCACCCGCAAGCTGCGCATGAAGACCGCGAACCTCATCGTGGCCGCCGCCGGCCCGACGATGAACGTGCTGCTCGGCCTGCTGGTCACGGTGATCTACGCCGTACTCCTCGCCACCGGGCTGGTACACGCCGGCAGCCCCTTGAACCACGGCATCGTGGGGGTGATCTTCCTCAACTTCGCCCTGGCCTTCTTCAACCTGATCCCGGTCCCGCCCCTGGACGGCGGCGCCGTGCTGGCCGGGCTGCTGCCGGACCGCTTCGACAACGTGAACCAGTTCCTGCGCCAGTACGGGTGGCTGATCCTGATCGGGCTGCTGCTCACGGGGGCCGTGAGCTACTTCCTCATCCCGGCGCAGTACATCACCATCTTCTTCATCTCGCTGGCGCACAGGGTGGCGGGCTGACGTGATGGAACAGACCGAAGACGACGCGGCCTACAGCGTCAGCCTGCCCGAGTTCGAGGGCCCGCTGGACCTGCTCCTGCACCTGGTCAAGCGCCACGAGCTGGACATCTTCGACATCCCCATCAGCTTCATCACCCAGAAGTACCTCGAGTACCTGGGCCTGATGCAGCAGCTGAACCTCGACGTGGCGGGCGAGTACCTGCTGATGGCCGCCACCCTGGCGCACATCAAGTCCCGGGAGCTGCTGCCCCAGGTTCCGGGCGACGATCTGGAGGAAGAGGAGGGCGAGGACGGTCCGGATCCCAAGGAAGAGCTGATCCGTCGACTGCTGGAGTACCAGAAGTACAAGGACGCCGCCGATCAGCTGGGCGACCGGCCGATGCTGGGTCGTCGCATCTTCCGTCGCGGCGCGCCGATGGAGCCGCTGGAGCCCGAGGAGCTGCAGCCCTTCGCCGAGGTCAGCATCTTCGCCCTGGTCAGCGCGCTGGCCGACGTGTTGAAGCGAACCCACGTCCACCTGGTGCACGACGTGGTGATCGACCGCATCTCCATCTCCGACCGGATCAACATCATCGTCGACCGGCTGGAGCAGCAGGAGACCCTCCGCTTCGAGGAGTGCTTCTCGCTCCAGGGCTCACTGGCTCAGATCCGCCACGAGGTGGTGGTGACGTTCCTCGCCATCCTGGAGATGGCCCGGCTGCACATGGTGCGTCTGGTGCAGCACGAGGAGCTGGGTCAGATCTACCTGGCCCGCGCCAGCGACCTGCAGCCGGTGGAGGAAGCGGTCGAGGACGTGGGGCAGGACTACCACTAATATCACGGGCTGGGGGCTGGTCATGACCTCCGATCTGTGGCACCACTTGGGCCCATGTCTCTCAAATCCATACTCGAGAGCCTGATCTTCGCCTCTGACCGTCCGATCACGATCAAGCAGCTCAGGGCGCTCACCAACACGGCCAGGGACGAGGCCATCACGCAGGCGCTGGAGGACCTGGAGGCCGAGTACCGGGACAGCGGGATCCAGCTGACCGAGACCGGCGGCGGATATCAGTTCCGGACCCACCCGGACAACGCCACGTGGGTCAAGAAGCTGCTGGCCGGTCGCCCCCCACGGCTGACCCGGGCGATGCTGGAGACGCTGGCCATCGTCGCCTACCGTCAGCCCATCACCCGCCCGGAGATCGAGGACATCCGCGGCGTGGACTCCGGGGGCGTGCTGCGCATCCTACTGGAGCGCGGCCTGATCCGCATCATGGGCAAGAAGGAGGAGGTGGGGCGTCCGATCCTGTACGGCTCCACGCGCCAGTTCCTCGAGTTCTTCAACCTGAAGGATCTGCGCGAGCTGCCCACGCTCAAGGAGTTCACCGAACTGTCGGAGGAGCACGCCGACCGGGTCGAGAACCAGTTCGGCGAGGGCGAATCCGACGCGCCGACCGAGGGCGACCCCACCGCAGAGGCGCCCGTGGACGCGAGCCCCGACGCCGCGGTTGCGGCTGTCGACGATGCGGACGTGCTCGCCTCCCCCGAGGGGGACAGCCCACAGGACAGGGTAGACGGCGATGACGCCGAGGACCCGTCCGGGGACGTGACCTTCCCCGCCGCAGTGGCCACACCCGACACTCACGTGGCCGAGGGGGCCGAACCTCCTGACACCTTCCCGGCGGCGATGAAACGGCCCCAGACCCTGGCCGAGCTCGACGAGGAGGACGACGCCGCGCTGCTCGCTCTGGACCGGGCGCTGGAGCGCGTGGACACCATGCTCAAGGCCCAGCGGTCCGGCTACCAGCCGGCGCCGGCGGAGGAGTCGGAGGAGGGTCTGGAACCCGAGACCGATCCGGGCCCGGAACCCGACCCGGCCGAGATGGAACCCGAGATGGAACCCGAGCCGGAGCTCGAGCTGGAGCCCGAGCCGGAGCTCGAGCTGGAGCTCGAAGCAGAGCCCGAGCCCGAACCGGATCCCGTGGTCGTCCTCGACATGGATCCGCCGCCACCCGAAGACGACGAGCCCCATGCCTGACCCCGGACCCAAGAACCAGGTGCGACTGCAGCGCTTTCTGGCCCAGACCGGCATCACCTCCCGCCGCAAGGCCGAGGATCTGATCGTCGCCGGTCGGGTCAAGGTCAACGGACGCGTGGTGCGCGAGCTGGGCACCAGCGTGGATCCGCAGCACGATCGCGTCGAGTTCGACGGCAATCGAATGGTGCTCGAGGACCACGTCTGGCTGCTGCTTAACAAGCCCCGGGGAACGGTGTCCACCGTGAGCGACCCCGAGGGGCGGGAGACGGTGCTGGACCTCGTGGGCAACCAGGGGGTGCGGCTGTACCCCGTGGGTCGGCTGGACTACAACACCGAGGGTGTGCTGCTGCTGACCAACGACGGCGAGCTGGCCGCGGCGCTGATGCATCCGCGCAACCAGATCCAGCGCGTGTACCACGTCAAGGTCAAGGGACTGATGGCCATCACGCGGCTGGACGATCTGCGCAACGGCGTGCCGCTCGACGGGCGGATGGTCGCCGCGAAGCAGGTCTCGGTCGTGGCCAGCACGGGCAACAACACCTGGATCGAGGTCGTGCTGGGTGAGGGCCGCAACCGACAGATCCACCGCATGATGGAGGCCATCGACTGCAACGTGCTCAAGCTGGTCCGCGTGGCCTACGCCGGGCTCACCGTGGAGAAGGTCCCGCCCGGCCACTACCGCGCGCTGACCCAGGGCGAGCTGAACCAGCTGCGGACGCTGGTCAACCTCCCCGGCCAGACGCGGCGGCGGGAGGCCACGACCCCCGGCCGCCACACGCGGAAGCAGGCACCGCGCAAGACCCCGGCGCGGTCCCGGCCCAACGCCCGAAGCGGCGGTGCGTCGTCGAAAACGGGCGCTCGCAAGCCAGCGCCGCGGCCGGATCAGAGCAAGGCGCCGCGTGAAGGCGCGTCGTCGAGAACGGCCCGGGACGGCGCTCGAAGAGCACCTGTGCGCAAGCCAGCGCCGCGGCCGGATCGGAGCAAGGCGCCGCGCGCCACGTCGACGCGCGCCACGTCGACGCCCGCGCGCAGGCCCGGACCGCGCACGACACCGAAGAAGAAATAGCTGTCGTCAGTCGCGGGCCGGACGGGACGCGGCCGGACGGGACGCGGCCGGTCGCATCGTCCGGTCCACCTCGCGGTCCAGCTCCATGAAGGCCTGCAGATCCACGGGCACGAAGCCAGTGACCTGCATGTTCTCGCCCAGCCGTTGACGTCCGAACTCCTGGCGCATGTCCAGCTCCAGCAGCGCATCCTTCAGCTTCTCCACCGTCTCCTCGGACAGGCGCGAGGAGGCGGTGTACACGCCGTGCGGCAGCGGCGCGCTGGTGGCCAGGATCCTCAGCTGCCGCACCGGGATCCCCTGGCGACCGGCCGTGTTGAAACTGGTGGACCCCACACACGCCACATCGCAACGCTCCGCCAGCAGGTCGCTCAGCGCGCGGTAGTGGTCCCCCGAGAACTGCTCCGAGGCGAAGAAGGCGTCGGGATCGAAGCCGGCGTTGCGCACCATGACCCGCGGCATGAGGTACCCGCTGGTGGAGGTTCGATCGACGTAACACACGCGGTGGCCCTTCAGGCTCGAGATGCTCCGGAGCGTCGAGCGACGACAGATGACGACGTACCCCTCGTAGGTCGAGGCGTGCTCGGTGACTCCGATGGCCAGGGCCCGCAGCCGGGGATCGCGCCGCCGCGCGAGGAGGAACGGGTAGGCGCTGAGGTCCGCCAGGTCGACCTTGCCCTGCAGCAACGCATCCATCATCTGGCGGTAGCTCAGGGTCACCACGAGCTCCACCGGGCGATGCACCTTGCGCTGCAGATAGCGCCGCAGCGGCTCCCACTCCCGTCGAAGCACCGTCTCCGGCAGAAACGGGATCACACCCACGCGCAGTGGGGGACCGGACACCCGCGGGTGGTCCAGCACGAGCCAGGTGGCGATCCCTCCGCCTCCCACGACGATCAGGACCACCAGCCCCAGCAACCAGGGCCACACCGATCGACGGGGGCGACCGCGGGTCGCGGCGGCTGGACGATCGACCCGGGTGGGGGACTCGTCGGGCAGGACGCCCTCACGCGCCGCCGTGATCCGGCGCTGCTGCTGGTCCAGCAGCTCGCTGAAGTTGTCCACCAGGTACCGCCGCAGATCCTCCTGGCCCGCCGGAACCAGGGCCGATTCCAGCGCCTCGCCCATCTCGGCCGCGCTCTGAAACCGTCGCCCGGGATCCTGCTGCAGGCTCTGGCGCAGCACCTGCCTCAGCGCCTCCGGGAGATCGGCACGCTGCTCCATGGGATCGGGCAACGCATCGTGGGTGATGGCGTCGATCACCTCCACGTCACTCCGTCGCTGAAACAGGCGTCGGCCCACCAGCAGCTCGTAGAGCACGATGCCCAGGGAGAACAGGTCGGATCGGCGATCCAGCGACTCGCCGCGCACCTGCTCCGGGGACATGTAGGCCAGCTTCCCCCGCACCGACCCCGTGTCCTCCGACCGCGTGTCGGCCACCGAGGCGATCCCGAAGTCCAGCAGCAGCACCCGCCCCTGCTCGTTGATCATCAGATTCGTGGGGCTGACGTCACGGTGCACCAGCTGGATCGGCTGACCGTCGAGCCCCAGCCGCTCGTGGGCATACTGCAGCCCGCTGAGCGCCTGGCCCCCGATCTCGCACCCGATCTCCAGCGGTACCGGAAGCTGGTGCCGGCTGGCCTCCTTGAGCATCGCCTGGACCGTCAGTCCGCTGACAAACGGCATGGCGATGAAGTAGGAGTCCTCCACGCGCCCCAGGTCGTAGATCGGGATCACGTTCGGGTGGTCGAGCATCGCCGCGATGCGGGCCTCCTCGAGGAACATCTTGATGAAGCGACCATCGTCCGCGAACTCGGGCAGGATGCGCTTGATCACCACCAGCCGCTCGAAGCGCCCCTCCCCGCGCTGGCGCGCGAGGAACACCTCCGCCATGCCCCCACGGGCCAGGCACGTCAACAGCTCGAATTTGCCATACGCCTCCAGCGTCACCGGCGGGATTCTCCATTGTCCACAAATCGCAGGCAACTCCTAAACCTGGAGACCACCGCTTTCATGGGCGGCCACAACATGGCGCAATCGCTGGTCACGGACCGGTCGGTGGATGGTTCGCATCTTGCATCCGCAGAAGAAATCCATGAACCAACCGATCCTACTGCGGCGCCTTGCTCTGTGTGCCACGCTACTCGTGTTCACCGGTGATGGCCTCGCGAGCCCGACCCCGCATGGCCCCCGGATCGCGGCTCGTGTCCGACTGGCCCGGATGAAGCTCAAGCAGTCTCGGGCCGGACAGCTGGCCACCTCCCTCGGACACCGCCTGAGTCAGGGCAGCATGCTCCTCCGAGGACAGATGACCCGCGCCGCGGACCGCGTGGAGCGCTCGGCCTCGCCGCGCCTGTCCGGAGCATTCCATCGCGCCCGGGCGCTGAGCCCCCTGTCCATCGGAGCCTTCGCCCTGCACCAGTTCCGCAGTGACAAGACCTTCCTCATGGCCTTCGGCGCCTATTCCTTCGGCCTGTACTATCTGCAGACGCCGCTGCTCCTGGGCCTGGGCGTCAGCCCCACGATCACCGCCGGCGTCGGAGTCATCACCGGCTTGCCGCTGGAACTCGCGCTGTTGATCGGGCGCGAGCATCACCGGCGCAAGAAGCTGGACCCGTCGATCCGGTTGAAGCAGACCCTGCGCGACCTGGGCCACGAGTATGGCTCGTTCCTGGTCCAGCGCCGCACCGAGAACCGGCAGTTCATGCAGCGACGACAGGGCGCGCTGTCGCAGATCGCCGCGCCGCTCGCCACCCCCTGACCGCTTGCAAACCCTGTCCTGCCATTGAACAATGGAACAGGGGTTCCAACAGGAGTACTCGCATGTGTCATCGCGTGGCTATCCTCGCTGTCGTGGTCGGGCTCGCCCTGGCTCCGGCCTGTGTCAAGGACAGCTTCCAGTCCGATCCGGACACCGACGGGGGAGGATCGTGGACCGAACAGGGGACGTTCATTCCCAGCCCGTGCGTGCCGGGCAAGGACACCGACGGTGACACGATCCCCGACGAGGTCGAGGGCTGCGGTCCGCCGGCGCCGGACACCGATGCCGATGGCTTCCCGGACTACCAGGACACGGACTCGGACAACGACGGCATCCCCGACGGCGTCGAGGGGGCCGGCGACATCGACGGCGACGGGCAGCCCAACTACAAGGACCTCGACTCCGACAACGACGGGGTGAACGACGGGGACGAGGATCTCAACGGCGACGGCAAGCTCGGCTGCTGCCTGACCCAGTGCGGCGAGGTGCGCAAGGACTGCCCACAGGTCAAGCCCACCGAGTGCGGTGCGGGCCAGACGTGCACGGGGGGGACCTGTCAGCCGACAGCCCACTTCCTGTGCTCCAACGGGGAGACCAGCCCCAAGCTGGCCACCACCTTTCCCGGGTCCAAGCCGGACAAGGATCTGCCGACCTTCATCTGCCACAAGCCCGACGAGGTGGGGACCAAGGGCCTCAAGCCCATCGACTTCCGCACGTCCCCGGTGGGCAACTGGAACGTGGCGCTGGAGGCCAAGACACCCTACGGTGAGGTCACCATCGCCGGCGCCGGCGCCCTGGAGGCCGGGGCGTGCTTCGACTACGGCCTCGCGAGCCAGGCCGTCGCGGGTCTGGTGCTCTCCCGGGCCGCCACCAGCAGCGACGTCGGCACCGAGTCCAGCGCGGTGGTGGCCGACATCAAGAAGCTCGCCGGCGCGGCGTCTGTCACGGTGCTCTCCAGCGGCAACAGCATCACCAGCCACGACAAGTTCCCCACCGTGGTGTCGACGCAGCTCGCGATCAAGATGAGCTCGGCGGTCAAGCCGAGCGCCGTACGCAACGCCCTGTTCCAGGCGCTGCTGGGCAAGACGGTGTCCAGCCTGAGCTCGTCGAGCTACGGCACGGACACCACGGATTTCATCATGCGGCTGCAGACCCTGCTCCGGCCGGCCGAGGGTCGGGTGCTGGTGATGGGCGGCGTCGGGCAGACGACGATGGTGAACAACCTCGGCCCCTCGACCAGCATCAACCTCGACGATCTGTCCAACGGCACCGGTCTGGCCACCGCCGCGGACTCCGACACCGTGGAGTGCGACCCGTTCATCATCGACCGCAACCCGGTGGCGGACATGATCTGGGTCGTGGACGACTCGGGGTCGATGAACGACAACCGGACGGACATCGTCAACAACGCCAACGAGTTCTTCTCCCGCGCGGTGAAGAGCGGCCTGGACTTCCGCATGGCCGTCACCGGCGTGATGGACCCCACCGACTTCATCCCGTTCCAGCCCAAGCCCATCGTGGGCAAGTTCTGCGGCAAGCTGATGCCGGCCGAGGATCTGTTCCCCCCGTTCGACGACGGCGGCCCCGACCGGTTCCTGAACTCCAACGAGCAGGCGATCTTCAAGTCCTGCGTCAACAACCCGCCGTACAACGAGGGCGGATCGGAGTATGTGCTGGCCCACGCGCTGGAGGGCGTGCGCCACCACCTGCCGCGCACCGCCGCCGACCCGACCAAGGTCCGGCCAGGCGCCTCGCTCGCGATCATCCTCGCCACGGACGAGATCTCGATGGAGCTCAAGGGCAGCGACTACCTCGGCATGAGCGGTCCGAACCTCGGCGGCCAGACCGCCTGCACGCTGGACCCCACGCTGCAGAGCCAGACCAACACGTTCCTCAAGCCGTGGCTCGATCTGTTCCTGGGAAAAGACGCCAAGTGGGGCGCCCAGGGCAAGGCGATGGTCCACCTCATCGGCGGCGTGTGCAACGCCTCATGCACCAGCGCCGAGACCGGGCACGGCTACTTCGAGCTGGTGAAGGCCACGGGGGGGATCACCGCGGACATCTGTCAGAAGAACCTGGGCACCACGCTGCAGATCATCATCGACACCATCACTGGCGCCGCGAGCCCCGCGGTGCTGCAGTACGTGCCGGTCAGCGCGTCGCTGGCCGTGGCGGTGGACAACACCCAGCTCGTGCGGAGCCGGGTCAAGGGCTTCGACTACGTCGGCTTCTCGAACTCGCTGGTCTTCACCGGCGTGACGATCCCCAAGGGGGCCCAGGTCGTGGCCTCCTACCGTCGCTGGGTCAAGCAGGCGACCATCGAGTAGGCTCACTCGAGGCCCGCGGCCTCCAGCAGCCGGGTGGCGGCCGCCGACGGCGTGATCTGTCCCTGCCGCACCGCCTGCTCCAGCTCACCCCGCAGCGCCGTCACCGCCGGGTTGTCGTAGAAATCCAGCTCCAGCCGGCGGGCGATCAGGCTGTGCATCCAGTCCAGCGCCTGGGCCTGGCGGCGCTCCTGCAGCGTTCCGCTCTGCTGTCCCTGCTGCTGGTGCCGCTCGACGAGCGCCCACAGCTCGGGGATGCCGACGCCGGTCACCGACGAACAGCTCAGCGCCTCGACCTTCCAGCCCCGGGTGACGGGGGAGAGAAAGGTCAGCGCCCGGGCATACTCGGCCCGGGCCCGCTCCGCCTGCTGTACGTTATCCGAGTCGGCCTTGGTGACGACCAGGGCGTCCGACAGCTCGATCACCCCCTTCTTCAGCCCCTGCAGCTCGTCCCCCGCGCCGGCCAGCATCAGCAGCAGGAAGAAGTCCACCATGGAGCGCACGGTGATCTCGCTCTGCCCCACTCCCACCGTCTCCACCAGCACCACGTCGAAGCCCGCCGCCTCGCACAGCAGCATCGCCTCCCGGGTGCTGCGCGCCACGCCCCCCAGCGATCCGGAAGACGGCGAGGGACGAATGAACGCCGCTGGATCCCGCGACAGGTGGACCATGCGCGTCTTGTCACCGAGGATGCTGCCGCCGCTGATGCTGCTCGACGGATCGACGGCCAGCACCG
>Ga0210044_10003691_pt1 | contig 21726 bp, 18 predicted proteins | sample CryGey13umfilter_2_FD_183959 | JGI IMG/M metagenome (GOLD analysis project Ga0210044, IMG submission 183959) | Groundwater microbial communities from aquifer in Utah, USA - Crystal Geyser 4/9/14 3 um filter (SPAdes) (version 2) | ecosystem: Environmental > Aquatic > Deep subsurface >... | reverse complement strand
GCATTCTTGGATCGTCCCAACCAGATACAGTTTTATTCTGCACCAAAGTGAGCAGCTTTCTCTTACTCATAACTGTGTAACTTAAATTTAATCTTGCAAATTCAATTTGTTGAGGATGACATGGGACGCTTAAATTATCAAGTAACCAATCGTATAATGGTCTGTGGTTTTCAAATTCTAATGTACAAATTGAGTGGGTTATTCCTTCAAGTGCATCGGACTGTCCGTGTGCAAAATCATACATTGGATAAATACACCATTTGTCTCCGGTTCTATGGTGAGTAGCTTTCTTAATTCTATAAATAGCGGGATCTCGTAAATTCATGTTAGGTGAAGACATATCTATTTTTGCTCTCAAAATATGTTCACCGTCTTTAAATTCTCCGGCACGCATTTTTTCGAACAGATTTAAATTTTCTTCAACAGTTCTATTTCTATGAGGACTTTCTTTCCCTGGTTCAGTTGGTGTTCCTCTGTACTTTTTTATTTCATCAGCAGTTAAACTGTCAACATAAGCTTTACCTTTTTTAATTAACTCCACAGCATAAGAATAAAGCTGTTCAAAATAATCTGATGCATAATAAAGTCTGTCTTCCCAATTATAACCAAGCCATTTGATATCTTCTTTTATAGAATCAACATATTCAACTTCTTCTTTTTCCGGATTTGTGTCATCAAACCTTAAATTACATTTACCATTAAATTCTTCTGCCAAACCAAAATTAAGCCAGATTGAAAGAGCATGACCAATGTGCAAATATCCGTTTGGTTCGGGAGGGAAACGAGTATGAACCTTCCCATTGTTTTTATTTTCTTTTAAATCAGTTCTTATTTTTTGTCTTATAAAATCATTAAGCTGATATTTTTTTTCTGTATTTTTCATGATTTAGTTTATTATAATTTCTAATGCTTTGTCAATTCTTTTAATAGTTTCTTCTTTGCCCAAAATATAAGTCAGATCAAAAATACCTGGCCCAATTCCTACACCTGATAAAGCCAATCTTAAAGGATGTATCAATTTCCCTAATCCTATATTTTTCTCTACACAAATATTCTTAAGCGTACTTTCAAAATCTTCTTTTGAAGGGTTTTCAATTTTATTTATACCATCAGAAAATAATTTTAATAATTTTGGGCTGTCTTCTTTCCATTTTTTTTTAATTACACATTCATCGTATTCAGTTGGTTCACTGTAAAAATATGGGCACGAAGTTATAAACTCTTTCACAAATGATACTCTTTCTTTCATAGCTTCAATAATTAGAAGAAGATGAGCATCAGATAAATTTTTTATTACTAATTCGGTATTTATTAGTTCTTGTTTCAGCATATTTAATATTTCTTCATTAGTTAGTTTACGAAGATGCTCAGCATTCAACCAGTCTAATTTTTCTGTATTAAATACTGCTCCGGATTTATTTACTCTTTCCAATGAAAATGAATTTATTAACTGATCCATTTTATAAAATTCTTTATCATCACCTGCATTCCAACCAAGGAGAGCAATAAAATTTAGCAATGCATCTTTTAAATAACCTTTATCACGGTAATCTTCAACTGCAACATCGCCCTGTCTTTTGCTTAGTTTTGATTTATCAGGGTTTAACAAAAGAGGGAGGTGAGCAAAGTTTGGTTTCTCCCAATTAAAATAATCATACAAAAGTACATGCTTTGGAGTAGATGATATCCATTCTTCACCCCTGATTACATGAGTAATTTGCATTAAATGATCATCAACAACATTTGCAAAATGATATGTAGGAAATCCATCACTTTTAATTAAAACTTGATCATCAATAGTATCAGTATTAAAGACTACTTCACCTCTAATTAAATCTGTAAAGGAGATATCTTTTCCAGATTCTATATTCAATCTTATAACATAAGTTAAATTATTTCTTAAGTTAATATCAATTTCATTTTGTGAAAGAGATAAACAATGTTTATCATATTTAGTTTGCAAACCTTCTTGTTTTTGTTTTTCTCTTAAATCCCTTAATCTTTCTTGTGTGCAGAAGCAGTAATAAGCTTTTTTATTGACTAATAAGTTTTTAATATGACTTTTGTAAATATCTAATCTTTCTGATTGTAAGTAAGGTCCAAAAATACCTCCAGTTTCTGGTCCTTCATCTGCTGTTAAACCAGCCCAGTTAAGTGTGGAGATAAGATTATCTAAAGCACCATCAACATATCTGTTTCTATCAGTATCCTCAATACGAAGAATAAATTTACCCTTATTGTTTTTAGCAAAAAGATAATTATAAAGTGCAGTTCTCAAACCACCGATGTGCAAATATCCCGTTGGACTTGGGGCAAATCGAACTCTTACTTCTTTGTTAATCATTAAAGGTAGAAATGTAATTAAATAATAAAAATATAATTAAACTGCTAAAAAATAATGATTTTTTAAGCAGTAAAGAAACTCTTCTTTGAAAATATAAAACAGTGAAGTGTATATTATCTAGAGGCTAATTTATTCTCAGTATAATATTTAACTTTTTCAATAAATTCATTACTGTCAATAGGTTTGGGTATATAGTCTGTTGCACCGGCGTCCAAACATTTTTCTCTGTCCCCTTTCATAGCAAATGCAGTTAAGGCAATAATTGGAATTTCTTTATAGTCTTTCATTTCTCTTATTTTTTGAGTTGCTTCAAAACCATTCATTACAGGCATTTGCATATCCATAAGTATCAGGTCAAATTTTTGCTTTTTAACTTCGTCAACAGCTTCCTGCCCATTTTCAACAACAACTATTGATTCATAATTATTTTTCTTTAACAAACGAGTTACAATAATCTGAGAATGCTTATAATCTTCAACTAATAAAATTTTTGTTGTATCAGAATCGGTATCAGCAATAACTTCTTCAGCAGGAGGTGGTTCATCATAGCTGTTTATCATTGCAGTAATGGTTTCTGATAAGTCTTCTATGTTTACACTAGTTTTGCTTAATAGATCAGCAAACATTCCATCTATCTTTTTCAAATCTTCCTGATAATTTTCTTTACCTGTATAAATAACTATCGGTAATCTTGCAAACTTAGGATTTGATTTAATCTTTTTTATTAATTCAAATCCATTTACTTCAGGCATATCTAAGTCAACAATCGCTAAGTCTAAATCCATATTTGCTATCATATCAATAACTTTAGCTGAATGTAATTCTGCAATAGCAATATAACCAGCTTGTTCAATAGCGCCTTTAATTAAATTTAGTGTTGGTTCATCGTCATCAACTATTAAAATTTTTGAATCTTTTTTCAGTTTATAGCTTGTTAAAACTTCAACAAGGTAATTGTATTTAATGGGTTTGACAAAATATTCAACTGCACCCATTAAGAATGCTTTTTGTTGCTCAGCTTCAACTGAACAAACAATTACAGGAGTGTTTTTTGCATTTTTATGTGCTCTTATTGTCTTTAATAATTCAAAACCGTTTGCATCAGGAAGAACTATATCCATTAATACAGCAAGATATATTTCTTTATCAATTTCATTTAAGGCTTGCTTAGCTGAGTTAACAATTACCGGCTCATAACCCCATTTATTTAAGTAATTGCTTAGTAGTTTTGAGTTTGCATAATCATCTTCAATTACAAGCACTCTATTCTTTTTACCGGCTTTTGTCAAAGTGCTAATCTTTGATTCAATAGTTGAAAATGCTTCAGCAACAAAATTAAATTCGTAAGTTGTTCCTCTACCAACAGAGCTTGAAATATTCATTTCTCCATTCATTAACTGAACTAGTTTCCTTGAAAGCAATAAACTTAATCCGGTTGCATTACCAATTTCTTTTCCACCTAATTCTGAGATCATGAATGGGTCGAATATTTTTTTAAGATTGCTAGTAGTAATGCCGGGGCTTGTATCAGCTATCTTAAAATCTATTACATTTCCTTTTTTAAGAGAAACATTTACAGAAATTTTTCCTTTTTCCATTTGGCGAATGGAATATGTTAGCAATGTTGAGAAAATAAATCTTACTTTTTCAGAATTAATCTTTTGAGGCGAGGTTAATTTATCATCAATATTTGTTATAATTTCAATTTTATTTGCTTTAGTGTAATCAGAAAATTGACTAATAGATTCATTTACCATTTTTTTTATGTCAATTGCTTCTGTGGTTGTCTTGATTTGTCCTCGTTCAAGTTTTGCTAAGTCAATTAAGTCATTCAACAAACAATGCAACTTATTAGAATTTTGTTTTAGTGTTTCCAAATATTCTTTTTGAGGATCTGATAATTTCTCTTCAGCTAATAGCGAAGCAAAACCCATTATGCTGTTCGTAGGTGTGCGCAGTTCGTGAGTAATATTTGTTATAGTTTCACTTATTGAAAAATCAGCTGAAATATCTTTACCATTCCAAATTTGGAGATAATTTTTTAGTGACTTAGCTATTTGCTCAATGTTATCTTTATCTGCGTTTGTAAGTTCTGTTTTTTTAGCAATCTTAAATAAAAATTTATCTGTATTTGAAATTCGAATGAATAAACATCCTTCATAAATAACAAAATCTGAAACTTTTATTTCACAATCGGGTTGGTTATTAAAAACAATAGATGATTCATCGTTTTTAATTGAATTGCATGCTGAACAAGAATATTTACTGTTTAAGGAATAAGATTTTTTAGCTTTTGAAGATTTACCTAATAATGTCAAATTACTATCTGCTTCAATTTTGAATAAAAGTGCTGACTCAAATTCAAACTCACTTATCAAGAATTCACAAAGCTTACCTGGAAAATCTAAAGATGAAGTGATCGAGAGTGAAAGGATATCATTATATTTATCAAATGATTCTATTTTTGAACTTTGCATTATTTATTTAATCTACTGTAGAAAATAGTATAGTGTAAATATAATATTTACTTTGTAAAACAAAAACTATCTGATCAAAATTAGAAAATTAAATCAATTTGAAGGGAAAGACGATTATCTAAATTATTATAGATTAAAGCCTCACCAGAACTTATTTGTTTTTCGTCAGGTTTGTAGGTTTCTGCATACTTAAATGAAATATTTAACAGGTCAGATAATCTATAATTTCCAACAATATACCACCTTATGCCTTTGCCACTCAGACCTGCATTTGAAAGAATTCCTTGAAGATCATATTCATATTCATAGACTGCAGAATTAAAGGAATCTGTATTAAAAAGTATAAATCTACTTGAAAGCGACAAATTATTCAGTAATATTATTTTAATATCTTGGAAAACTAAATATCCAAATTCATTTACAACGAGTTCATTTATCTTATAGTTTGATAATTCAATTCTTGTTCTAAATCTCAATAATGTTGATGCAGTATAAATAAATTCACCTCGTAAATTTTGTCTTTTTTGATTTACTAATTGTAATGCACCATTTATATCTTTAGAGATTTCTTTATTTTCAACTTTATATCTAAAAACTGTTTCAATTTTTTTAGATGGTTTAGATCTTACATTTATTAGAAATTCATCGCCTTGGGTTGATACCGGATTAGAAAAGGTTGAAAATGGAAATTTGAATTGGTCGTAATAAATATCAAATACTCCAATAGGTGAATTCCATCTAATACCATTGTAAATTCCCAATTCATTATTAACTGCACCAGATCTTTCACCAAAACTAAAACCATGAATATTAGTAAAATTTCTGGGATAGTTTCTAATTGATGTTATCCAAATAAAATTTCTACTTATTGAATATTGCACATTTGCAATTGATGCAACTGAGGTCCCATCGTAAGAATTTTCACCAAAGATATTAACCTTATCAATAAAAATATCATAGTAAAAAGAATAATAATTAAAGTTGTTCCCGCTAATATCATAAATTGATGAAGGCATAAAAGAATTACTAAAATTTGAATTGTAATAAAGAAGACCCGCGTTAAATTCTTTATCACTTATATAATCAAATCGTATTCCTTTAAATGTTTCATTAGCTGATTTTCTTTTATTTAATTCTGAAGTAGTTCTATGCAATCCATCAATTGGAGTAGAAAGAATTTCAGATGTAGCTAAATCTATGTTTGCATCAAATTTATTAGATGAAAAAAAAGCAGATAAGTTTAAACTATTAAAGTTTACAGTAGCTGCAGCACCTCTAAAAAAGTTATTTTCATCAGCACTTTTAAATGGTTTTATATTTCTATTTTTCTTTTTTACCGGGTAAATAGCATCAGCACCTTTTGCAAAACCATAAGGACTCCAAAGCACCAAACCTTGGCCAAACTCAAGAGTAAAATCACCAACTGTTAAATTAGATAAATATTCTAAATCCTTAATTTGTATAAAAAAAGTATTAAGATCATTTAAAGAATTCTCACCTGCGTCTTTTTCAGTTAATATACCTGCACTATAATTTCTGTATGAGGCAAGAAACCTATTATATATTTTAGATTTTGAACCAGGGAAGGAGCTATCAACAAATCCTTTCCTCGTTTGAAGATCATTAATAATTCTGCTTCTTAGATTTAATTTGATATTAAAGGATGGAATTTCAATTAGTTTATTATTTATTATTTGTCCTTTCTCACCAACAACAGTAACAAATGGAAATATTTTCTTTTTTTGTTCGTTGCTAAGTTTTTTTACTAAAAAAATATCATCCTTGTTAACATATTTACCTACACTATTTCTGTAATCTATAATTGCTTTTGCAGTTAAGTAATCTATAGTTGGTACTTGTTGAATATCAATTATTGTTGCTTTATTCAAATCGATAGGGTTGCTTATCAAATCTTCAAGAACTTCGTATAAATTGGAGTTATCAGATTCAGTAGATGGCTCATTAAATAACTCATCAATTAATTCTTGAATATCTACTTTCAAAGAATCAGTTTGAGAATATAAATTTATAGGAATGAATAATAATGTAAATATATATAGAAGTATTTTGACTTGGAACAATTTCATTTAATTTTTTATTTCTTGCCTAACTCAATAATAACACCAAATTGGTGTGTTAAACCAAGATCTTGATGAGTAAAAACTGAGTAACCAACATTGAAATATGAAAAATGAATTTCGATACCTCCAGAGTATTTAGAAGGTTCATTTGAAAATCCGGTTCTGATTGATAGATATTCAATAATCTTATAATCAATCCCAAAATGTAAATTAGGTTTGTATTTAATGTCTTTTTCTAAAGCTAGATTAAGTGATATATTATACTGTAAATCATAACTAAAACCGGTTCTGATAATTACAGGGATTTGATCTTCAGTATTAGTATAGGATGCACGATTTAAATTTTGAAGTGAAAATCCCCATCTTATATCTTTTGAAAGATAAGCTAATGCACCAATGCTAAAAAATATTGTATTTGAATTGCCATAACTTTGTATTGATACCGTTTGATAGTTTACACTTAATCCTAAATAATATTTGTCTGAATATTTGTAAGAAAAACCAAGTACTAATCTGCTTTCTTTGTATAGCTCAAAGCCATAAGTCATTCCACCCAGACTCAAAGAGCCAAATTCAAATGGTTCTGAATAAGCAAAATAACCGTTAGCTAATTCTTTTAATCCAAAAGGAGAAGGTGAATAATAAATCCCTAAACTTCTCTCACCCAATTGACCTAATCCTGAAGGGTTATTGAACAAGGTGAATACATCGTTGCTAAGTGCAACATCAGAATTTGCAATCCCAATTTCTTTTGCCCCTGGCAGTATTTGAGAATAATTTAATGAAGCAAAAATTAATATAGAAAGAAAAAGATATTTAATATTATTCATTCATAAAATAATTTTTATTGAACACTTAATACTAAATTCATATATTAAATTATAAATTACAACAAGATTTAAAAAAATATGAAATATTTATTACTTTCCCTTTTTTTCTTCTCTACAATTATAAATGCTCAAGAATTAAATTGTAAAGTTAGAGTCAATGTTGAAAGTCTGGAAACATACTACAGAGATTTCCTAAATGATTTTGCGAGTAGTGTTGAGGACTATATGAATAAAACTAAATTTTATAACGGAGAGTGGGAAGGTAATAGAATCGAATGTTCGATGGATGTTTTTTTTACATCAGCTTCTGATGAAGTAAATTATTCGGCTCAAGTTGTAATAACAAGCCAAAGGGAAATATATAACTCACAAAATTATACACGAATGCTGACTGTTAGTGATAATCGCTGGGTATTCAGATACGAAGATGGTCAATCATTTTATCAGTCTGAAACTTCATTTGATCCGTTGATAAGCTTTTTAGATTTTTATGCTAATGTTTTAATTGGGTTTGATTTAGACTCTTATGCTGAACTTGGTGGATCACCATATTTTTCTAAAGCTTTAGATATTGTAAACTTTGCTGTAACCGGAGGAGCATCAGCTTCTTGGTTAAGTACAACAGGTTCATATAGCAGAAGAAAATTAGTTCAGGAATTATTAGATGAAAAATATAGACAAGTAAGAGAAGGATTTTATGATTATTTCTATGGGATAGATTATTTTAGCATAAATGCAAAAGAAGCACAAAGATTTATAGTAAAATTTATTGATAAGGTAGATGCTTCAAAAGATAAATTAGATGTTAGAAGTGTTTTACTAAAAACTTTTTTTGATGCTAAGTTTGGTGAGATAATAGAAAAACTTAAAGGCTACCAAGATTATAGGGGTATGCTGATAAAATTAAAGAAAATTGATCCTGCTCATGCAGCTAAATATGATGAAGCTATTTAATATTTAAAATCAGTCAAATAGCTATATCAAAAATTCTATATCGTTTATAAATTTCTCCATTCATTACATTTGCACCACGATTCATCATTTCGTTATCTTCTAATACCCAGCTTGCTTCTCCTAGATCAATTCCTATTTCGTGAGCTCTCATAAGTATATCCCAATAAAATACGGCATCAAGTCCTCTTTTTTGATATTCAGGAATTATTCCAAGAGTTAATATTCTAGACCACTTAATGTTTTTTTTCTCAGTAAAAAGTTTTAAGAACCCGAAAGGGAAAAGTTTACCATTCATCTTTTTAAGGATATAATTATAATCCAACATTACCAAAGCAAAGCCTACTAGTTTATTGTCTATTTCTCCAAATATGACTAACGATGGTTCTATTAGTGGTTTTAATTCTTTGGCAATATTGTCGATCTCTTTTTCAGTCATTGGAATAAAACCCCAGTTTGGTGCCCAGGCTTTATTATAAATATATTTTACTTTCTCCAATTCTGATTTAAAATTCTTTAGATCTATCTGAGAAATATTTATCCCTGATCTTGTTTTAGCTATTTCTGCAACTCTTTTTAATTTACCTGAAGAAGCAACTTTTTCGTGTTCAAGTTTATAAGCATAAAGGTCTTTAGCTTTTTTAAAACCATAATTTTCACAAAGTCTTAAATAATATTCCGGATTATACGGCATCATTAGTCTTGGTGAATCATTAAAACCCTCTAATAACATTCCGTATTCATCATTACTTGAAGGATTTGCAGGTCCACGCATAGCATTTAATCCTTTTTTCTTTAGCCAATCTTTTACAGTATCAAATAAAGAATTTGCAACTTCTTGATCATCAATACATTCAAAAAAACCAAAGAAACCTATGTTCTCATTATGGTGCTTGTTGTGCAGATCATTCTTAATTGCAGCAATTCTTCCAACTATTTTATAATTCTTATAAGCTAAAAAATAATCAGCTTCTGCGTTTTCAAAAAAAGGATTTATATTTTTGTCTAATATTTTTTTCCTATCTGAAATTAATGGCGGTACCCAAAATTCATTCCCTTTGTAAATTTCCCAAGGAAATTTTATGAATTTCATTACCCCTTTTTTATCTTTAACTAACTCTACTTTTATGCTGTCCATATTAAATTTTCTTTAAATTAAAAAAGCATACCTAGAGGTATGCTTAATAAATAAAATAATATTACATATATTAAATCAATCCTAGTTCTTTACCGGTTACTTTAAATACATCTAATAATTTAGATAATTGTTCTTCATTATGTGTAGCCATATAACTGGTTCTCATCATTTGTCTGCCTTCCGGTACGCCCGGTGATATAAATACATTTACGAAAACACCTTTATCATATAATATTCTCCACATCTTAAATGCAAGATCATCATTACCAACAATTACAGGTACAATTGCTGTTCTACCTTCAAGAACTGTAAATCCTAAATTTTTCATTCCTTCTCTTACAAAATTTGCATTGGAGATAAGTTTATCTACTCTTTCGGGTTCTTTTTCTAAAATATCTAAAGCGGCTAAAGCAGAAGCAACTGATGCGGGAGTAGGAGAAGCGCTAAATATTAATGACGAAGCCATATGTTTTATGTAATCAATAATTTTTGAATCACCAGCAACAAAGCCCCCAAGCGATGCAAAAGTTTTACTAAATGTACCCATAGTTAAATCAATATCATTTCCAAGATTGAATTCACTTGCAGTTCCTCTTCCACCTTTACCAATAACACCAACTGAATGAGCATCATCAATTAAAATTTTAGCTTTATATTTTTTTGCTATTGAATTTAATTTTGGTAAATCAACAATTTCTCCGCCAGTACTGAATACACCATCGCTCACAACTAATTTACCTGCTTCTTCAGGAATTTTCTTTAAAACTCTTTCCAAATCATCCATATCTTCGTGTTTGTATCTTACCATTTCGGCAGTTGCACCTTTTGCCATTAAATTACCGGCAACTATACTCGCATGATTATCTCTATCTGAAATTACATAATCACCGCGTTGAACCAATGTTGGAATTATACCCTGTCCGGTTTGATAGCCTGTGCTAAACAAAAGAACCGCATCTTTATTAAAAAATTTTGCGAGTTTATGTTCTAATTCAATATGTAAATCTAATGTTCCGGTTAAATATCTTGAGCCTGAACATCCGGTACCATATTTTTTAATAGCTTCAATTGCGGCTTCTTTAACTTTTGGATGTGAAGTCAATCCTAAATAATTATTTGAACCTGCCATTATAACCTTTTTACCTTCTATCTGAACAACTGGTCCCTCGTTTTCTTCAATTGCTCTAAAGTAAGGGTAAAGACCGGCAGCTTTTATTTCGTCAGCCCTGGTAAAGTCGTAGCACTTTTTAAATAAATCCAAAAGTCCTCCAAAATTGATTACAAGTGAAATGTAAAATATTTAATATTATATTTATTAAATTTAGATATAATGTACAAAATTAAAAACAATTTTTGAGAAAATATATAACAAGTGGAAAATAAATTAATTGCAGTTGTTACAGGGGGAACAGGATTTGTCGGCAGTCATTTAGTAGATCTTTTAATTTCTGAAGGATTTAAAGTTAGATGCATAACAAGAAAAACTAGTGATCTTAGATGGTTAAATGGTAAAAAAGTTGAAATTTATGATTGTGGTTTATTTGATAAAGAAAAATTAAAAGATGTTTTAAATAATGCAGATTATATTTATCATGTTGCCGGTGTGGTAAAATCTATTAAACCTGAGGGATATTTTAAAGGAAATGTTGAAACAACAAAAAATCTTTTAGATGTAGCTGTTGAAGTCTCTCCAAATTTAAAAAGGTTTGTGGTAATAAGCAGTCAAACTGCAACTGGACCATCATTAGATGAAATTCCTGTAAATGAAAAGAGTGAATGCAGACCAATTACAACTTATGGAAGAAGTAAACTTGAAGAAGAAAAACTTGCAAATTCTTATATGGATAAAATCCCAATAACAATTTGCAGAGCACCTGCAGTCTATGGTGAACGAGATACAGAAATATTAATATATTTTAAAACATTTAATAAAGGGGTAACTACAAAAATAGGATTTGATCAAAAAAAAGTAAGTCTTATTCATGTAATAGATCTTGTTAATGGGATCTATAAATCTTCAATTTCAGAAAAAGCTAAAGGTGAGACTTATTTTATTAGTTCTGAAAAATTTTATAATTGGGATGAAATTGGCAAAGTGACTTCAAAAGTATTAAATAAAAAACCTATCAGTATAAAATTCCCACATTTTATGGTTTTTACAATTGCAGCAATTTCTCAATTCGTATCATTTCTTAGTAATAAGGCAGCCACTTTAAATATTGAAAAAGCAAAAGATATAACTCAAAAGAATTGGATTTGTGATACTTCAAAAGCCATAAAAGATTTTGACTACAAACAAAATATATCGATAGAAAAGGGGATAAAACAAACTTGTGATTGGTATAATGAAATGAAATGGATTTAGTTTAATTAAGAACTGATGTTACGCAAAATCTGTTTTTGACTTGCCACGCCCTTTAGGGCGTGGATTAAAAAGATCTCAAAATTCTGGACTTTAGTCAAAAAAAAAACAAAACAATTTGGGCTAAAGCCCGGTTTTCGTAGTGTTTTCTTGCCACGACTTAAAAGTCGTGGCAATTCACAAATCATATTGCGTAATGTAAGTTAAGTAATACTTAACGAATTTTTAGATTGTGTCTTGTAATTAAATAATACTTAATTGTACATTGTTAATTGTTCTTCGCTCCTTCAGCGACCCATGTACTTATTCCTTGTATTTGATTTGGTGTTAATGGTCTTACAAAACCAATTGGAGGCATTGGAGGAATACCTGCCTGTCCCTCAATTGCCCAAACTAATTTGCTGTTATTAGGTTTTCCTGGAAAAACAACACTTGGGTCTATTGTAGTATTTGCCCAGCTTGTTAAACTTAAACCGCCGGCTCTATTGCCGTCATCGTGACAACCGGATGTTGCGCACTTAACAAAAAAAACCGGTTGAATATATTCTGAAAAACTTACATTTGAACTTGGAATAATAATGCTATCAATATCTTCACTTCCTGCTACTGTATCTTTACAGCCGGTATAAAAGATAATAGAGCTAAATATCAAAACTAAATAGAGTGAATATATTTTCATATCAAATATTTTTTAAAAAATTTTACTTGTTTAATATAATAAAAGTAATGTATAATTTGGATGATAGAATTTATTGACACATTATATAAACTTATATATTTTTCAAAACGAAATTCTGGGGCTATAGCTCAGTTGGGAGAGCGCTTGAATGGCATTCAAGAGGTCTGCGGTTCGATTCCGCATAGCTCCACAGTAATTTTTTTAGTATAAAATGTACTAATTTTTTGTATTTTGTACTTAATTCATAATTATGAAATCTTGCTAAGAATAAAAAAAAAACCTTGACATTCCGCATCTTGGGGGATAAATTTAAATATGAAAAAAACTTTTTTAAAGTTATTTCTTACTTTCGCTTTAATATCTACTGCATTTGCAGGTGCTTTCATATTAAGTTTTACTGTAAGCCCTGAAGATGATAATGCTGTTATAAGATGGACCACAGCTCAAGAGACTAATATTTCTAAATATATAATTGAAAGGAGGAGCCCTCAAGGTCCTTTTATTGAACTTGTTACTATTAACCCAACAGGTTCTAATTCGTCATATGAATACAAAGATAAGGGAGCTTACAAAACTAACGATATACTCTTCATTTATAGATTAAAAATAGTAGATATTGATAATACTATTACTTATTCCGATGAGAGGTCTATATCTCTAAATGTATCTGGAGTTAAAAGAACTTGGGGAAGTATTAAAGCGATGTTCCGATAATAATTTGTTGATATAATTTTTTACTTACCCAAATTATTAATGATATTAACAGTTTACTCTTTCCATAGATATTCCATAATCAATTTATTTTTATTTATTTTTTTTATTATATCTTTTATTGGATGTTCAAGCAGTAAGAGATTTAATGATGAAGATTATAACTATCCATCAAAGTCCAATATCAATTCTCCAAACATTTCTGTTTTATTAGATGATAATAATACGACTCAAAGCATAACTCTTGAGAGTAATGTAATTTTATACTCTGCTGAAAAAAGTCTTGCTATTATTAATTCCGGTAATAAAATAATTACTAAAGCAGATGGAGAAAATATTTTCATAAATATTGGAGATAAAAATTTTACTTCAGAATATTTTAAATTAGGAACAAAGGATAAGAACTCAGTAATAAAATATAATGATAAAAAATACAGAGGTTTTTTGAAATTATTATCTGATGGAAATAAAATTCTTGTTGTTAATGAATTACCATTAGAAGATTATCTAAGAGGCGTTCTTCCGCTTGAAATGCCTATTGGGCAAGGTGATGAAAATTATGAAGCATTAAAATCTATGGCAGTTGCTGCAAGAACATACTCTTTATCAAAAATGAATAAAAAAAATAAAACCTTTGATGTCTATTTAGATGTTCGTGATCAAGTCTATGGTGGTATTGAAGCAGAGAAAGAGATTACAAATAAGTTGATTGATGAAACTGCAGGGTTAATCCTTACTTACGATGATAACCCGGCTCAAGTTTTTTATAGTGCGTCTTGTGGAGGACATACTGAGAATTCAAGAAATGTTTTTGGTAATTATGATATTCCATATTTGCAAGGTGTTCAAGACGGAGATGAACCTTATTGTTCAATAATGCATGGGTTTGAATGGACAGAAAAATATTCTACAGATAAGGTCCTCTCTTTTTTACTTAAGGCTAATAAAATAAATAACTCAAATTATAATATTGAAAATATTAATATTGAAAGTCGGTTTACTTCAGGAAGGGTAAATGAACTTAAATTTGAATTAACTTCTGATAATATTGATAAAGAAATAATAATTACAGGAAATAATATTAGAAGTATTATAAAAAGAGAAAATGGTGGAATACTAAAAAGCACAATGTTCGATATAAATTTTGATAATGATATCCTTGAAATCAATGGTAAAGGAAATGGGCACGGTGTTGGTCTTTGTCAATGGGGTGCAATTTATCTCTCTAATGATGGGAGAGATTATAAAGAAATATTATCCCATTATTTTCCGGGTACGGAGATCGAATCAATCAATTATGATAAATAAAAAAATACCAATCTATTTAGCTTCTAAATCCCCTAGACGCAAAAAACTATTAGAACAATTAAATTTGAAATTTAAAGTTTTATCTATTGAATGTGATGAGAATATAAATATAAAAGGATCTTTAATTAAAACGGTGAAAAGGTTAGCAAACTTAAAATTAGAGGAAGCTAAAAAAATACATAATGATGGAATAATTATTACTGCTGACACAATAGTTGTACTAGGGAATGAAATTATAGGTAAACCTAGCAATAGTAAAGATGCTATAATTATTTTAAAAAAATTAAGTAATAAAATACATAAAGTTTATACCGGATTTACAGTTTACAATGCTATAAATAATATTACTATCACGGATTATGAAAAAACATTAGTAACTTTTAAAAAATTATCAATTAAAGAAATTAAAGATTATGTGTCAACAGGCAGCCCACTAGATAAAGCAGGAGCTTATGGAATACAGGATGATTTTGGTGTAGTGTTTGTAAAGAAAATAAACGGATGCTATAATAATGTTATGGGTCTACCTATTTTCAAAGTATACAATGCTTTATTGAAGGTCTAATATTTTGTTTACAAAATTAAAACAAAAACTAGTAATCTCTCTAGCAATTGGTGCAGGTGTTTACCTGTTTTTTATTATATATGTTAATTTCAATCAATTTATAGAATCACTTTCAAATTTTAGTTTATGGCTTTTACCGGTAATTTTATTCCTTTCCTTTGTTAACTACACTGTCAGATTTTATAAGTGGGATTATTATTTAAAACTTATAAAAGTTAAACTTAATAAAATAGACTCATTTTATATTTTTATGTCAGGTATGGTAATGAGTGTTACTCCCGGAAAATTAGGTGAATTCCTTAAAGCTTTTCTTGTTAAAGAGAAAACAGGAATACCAATGAGTAAAACTTCTCCTGTAATTATTGTAGAAAGATTAACAGATTCTATTGCATTCATAATTATTTCTTTAGTTGGTGCATATATCTTTAGTTATGGGATGGTGATATCTTTAATAATTACTGCAGTTTTAATAGTTCTTATAATTTTACTTACCAGTCCCAAATTGTTCATCTATGTTTTACATTATCTGGAAAGAAGTTCTAAACTGAATAAATATGTAGTAAAAATTGAAAATGCTTATAATAGTATTCAATTATTGCTAAAACCTAGTGTCCTTTTTAGTATGACACTTGTTAGTGTGGTTGCTTGGTTCGCAGAATGTTTGGGTTATTATTTTATTCTGCGTAATTTTGGCATTGAAATTAATTTAATGTGGGCTTCTTTTAGTTACGCCTTTGCTAATATTGTCGGAACAGTTTCCATGCTTCCGGGCGGGCTTGGAATAACTGAAGGATCCTTAACTTTTTTACTTATTGGAAAAGGGGTCAGTAAAGCTACCTCTGTTACAACAACTTTTATTGTTAGAGTTTCTACTCTTTGGTTTGCAGTTTTAGTGGGACTTATAGCGTTATCTCTCTTACATAGAAGAGATAAAAAATGTTGTAGCGATTATAATTTAGGAGAAAACAATGATAAAATTCAATAAAATTACAGTACCTGCAGAAGGTCAAAAAATATTAATTCAAAATGGAAAATTAAATGTACCTGAAAATCCAATAATTGGATTTATAGAAGGTGATGGAATTGGTCCCGACATATGGTCAGCTTCAAAAATAGTTTTTGATGCAGCTGTTAAAAAAGCATATAAAGGAAAAAGAAAAATAGCTTGGATGGAAATTTATGCAGGCGATAAAGCTGTTTCTGTTTACGGAAAAGATACTTGGTTACCTGATGAAACAGTTGAAGCTATAAAAGAATATGTTGTTGCAATAAAAGGTCCGCTAACAACTCCAATCGGAGGTGGAATAAGAAGCTTAAATGTTTCATTAAGACAAAAACTTGATCTGTTTGCCTGCGTTAGACCAGTTAAATATTATACTGGTGTTCCAAGCCCAATGAAAAAACCACAACTTTTAGATATTACTATATTCAGAGAAAATACTGAAGATGTTTATGCAGGTGTTGAATTCAAAGCAGGTGAAAAGCAAACTGAAGATTTAATAAATTACATAAATAAACTTATGCCGGGAAAAGTAAGAAGCAATTCCGGGATCGGTATTAAACCTATTAGTGAATTTGGAACTTCAAGGCTTGTAGCAAAAGCTATTCAATATGCAATTGATAATAAAATAAGTAGTGTTACTATAGTACACAAAGGTAACATTATGAAGTTTACCGAAGGCTCATTCAAAGACTGGGGATATAAAACGGCTAAAAATGAATTTAGAGAATTTATTGTTACTGAAGATGAACTTTGGAAAGATTTCAATGGTGTAATTCCTAATGGTAAAGTATTAATTAAAGATAGAATTGCTGATTCAATATTCCAACAATTGTTATTAAGACCTGATGAATATGATATACTTGCTACTCCAAACTTGAATGGTGATTATTTATCAGATGCTGCAGCTGCCCAAGTTGGTGGATTAGGTTTAGCTCCAGGTGCAAATATTGGATATACAACAGCTTTGTTTGAAGCTACACACGGAACTGCACCAAAATATGCCGGATTAGATAAAGTAAATCCGGGTTCACTTATACTTTCAGGTGTAATGATGTTCAATTATTTAGGATGGAATGAAGCATCAAAATTGATTGAAAATGCTCTAAAAAAGACTATAAAAGAAAAAACTGTTACATATGATCTTGAAAGACAAATGAATGGGGCAAAGAAGCTGAAAACATCGCAATTTGCTAAAGCTATTGTAAAAAATATGTAATTTAAATTTCTAATTTTAAAAGATGTATAAATTATTATTGCCCATTCTTGATTTTCAATATGGGGCATATTATATTCTAAGTTCTTGAAATTGTTATATTAAGGAGGATTCTTATGGCAAGTGATAATAATCATGGTAATGGATTTTTAATCGGTTTAATAGCCGGTGGTGCTTTAGGTGCAATAATAGGTTTATTATATGCTCCCAAAAGCGGAAAAGAATTGCGTAATGATATTAAGTTAAAATCTAATGAATATTTAGATGATGCTGATAAATATATAGAAGAAGCAAAAATTAAGGCTAAAAACTTAATAAATGACGGAAAAAGAAGATCAGACGATTTAATAGCAGATGCAAAATCTAAATCTCAAGAACTTTTAAAAGAAGCAGAAAAACTTTTTGATAATGCAAAAACCAAAGCAAGTAAAACTGTTTCTGAAACAAAAGGAAATCTTGAAACAGAAGGTACAAGATTAAAATCTGCAGTTAAAGCAGGAGTGGAAGCTTACAAAGAAACTAAAAAATCTTAACCAAATATCTTTGTAAGAAAATAATTATATGAATGCTGCTTCACTACCTTCAAATATTTTACTAATTTCAGCTTCACTGCTGTGTCTTTTTTTAATATTCTATTTTTATAGAATTACTAATTCCTTTAATCAAATTAAAGAAGAAATAAAAAAGATATCTTTAAAATTAGATCCTTTACTTAAATCTATGACTGACCTGAGCGAAAAAATAAATAAAATATCAGATGGAGTGAAAGAACCGGTTGATCTAGTTAGGTCAACTGTAAGTGATGTAAAAGAAAGGATAAATTCTATTCTTAGTTTTGAATCAAAATTAAGAAAGGGAATGGAAGACCCTGTCTTCAGACTTATTAATGCATTAACTGCAATTGTAAATGGAGTAGAAGCATTTTGGAAAAATTATAAAAAATAATTTCTTAATACTGAATTTATGGAGGATATAGTTGAAAGAACATGATGTAAATGCAATTAGAAATACAACATTAATTGGCCACGGAGGATGTGGTAAAACTTCACTAACAGAATCTATACTTTACACCGCAAATGTTATAAATAGAATAGGGACAATATCTGAGGGGAACACTACATCAGATTACTTATCAAACGAAATTGAAAAACAAATATCAATCACTTCTTCTCTTCTTCACTTAGAATGGAAAAACTATCATATAAATATTATTGATACACCCGGTTATGCTGATTTTGTGGGAGAGGTTAGTTCAGCACTTAGGGTTGTAGATTTTGCTGCAATTGTATTAAAATCTGCTGAAGGTGTTGAAGTTGGTTCTGAGATCTATACTAAATTTGTAATTAATGATAAAATACCTGCCGGAATTATTATTAATAAAGTTGATAATGAACATTCTACTTTTTTTTCAACAGTAGAAAAAACTAAAGATAGACTTTTCAATAATGCAATGATATTAACTTACCCTGTTTTGGAAGGACCAAATTTTGATTCTGTTATTGATGTTCTAAAAATGAAAATATTCACTTATGGCGAAGCAGGTAGCAGAAAAGTTACTGAAAGTGATATACCTGCTGATCAAAAGGATAAAGCAGAAAAATACAGAACTGAATTAATCGAAAAAATAGCTGAATCATCAGAACAATTGATGAATAAATATTTTGAGAACGGAACACTATCTGAAGAGGATTTAATTTCTGGTTTAAAGAAAGCAATAATTGAAGTAAATGTTATCCCAATTTTTGCAGTTTCATCAATTAAATCTGTTGGTATAAATAATTATCTTGATTTCATTTCTAATTATTGCCCTTCTCCTTTAGAAAACAAACCTGAAATTGCTACTCTAAAAGGAAAAGAAAACAAAGTAGAGCTACTGGCTGATGCAACTAAAGAACCTGTGCTTTTTATTTTTAAAACTATAGCTGAAAAACATGTTGGTGAATTATCATTGTTCAAAGTTATTTCCGGTACAGTTCATCCGGGTATGGATTTAATAAATCAAAATAATGGAAAAACTGAAAGAATAAGTCAACTTTCTTTACTAAATGGGCACAACAGAACTGAGGTAGAAAAATTATATGCAGGAGATCTTGGTGCTGTTGTAAAATTGAAAGACACACATACAAATAATACTTTATCATCAAAAGCTTTTTCTGTTTCTCTAAAGCCGATAGAATTTCCTGAAGCTGCAATTAGAGGAGCCATTATTCCAAAAGCAAAAGGTGATGAAGATAAGATTGCTTCAGGTTTACATACATTACACGAAGAAGATCCTTCTTTTAATGTGAAATTCGAACCTGAATTATCTCAAACTATAATTTCAGGGCAAGGTGAACTTCACTTAAATTTAGCTGTAAAAAGATTAAAAGAAAGATTTGGAGTTGAAGTTGATTTAATTGAACCTAAGGTACCTTTTAGAGAAGCTATTAAAGGCAAAGCAGACGACATAGAATATAAACATAAAAAACAATCCGGTGGTAGGGGACAGTATGGCCATGTTCGCTTTAGAATGGAACCTTTACCGAGAGGGAAAGGATTTGAATTTGTTAATAACATTGTAGGTGGTGCTATTCCGGGAAGATTTATTCCCGCAGTTGAAAAAGGAATTATTGAAACTATGGAAAAAGGACCCCTCTCAGGAAATAAAGTTGTTGATGTTAAAGTAGCTTTATTCGATGGTACTTTTCATAATGTTGATTCAGATGAAATGTCTTTTAAATTGGCGGCTTCACAAGCTTTTAAAAAAGGTATGCTTGCTTGTAAACCTTGCTTGCTTGAACCTATCTATGAAGTAGAAGTAACTGTGCCTGAAGAATATATGGGCGATGTTATGGGCGATATATCAAGTAAAAGAGGAAAAATTTTGGGGATGGATTCTGATGGACATTTTCAAATAATAAAAGCTAATGTTCCGCTGGCAGAATTATATAAATATTCTTCTAACTTAAGAAGTTTAACACAGGGAAGGGGAATGCATAAAAGACATTTTTCTCATTATGAAGAAGTACCTAAGGAAGTAGAAAATAAGATTGTTGATGAGTATAAAAAAGCCAAAGAAGAAGGTAAATAATTATTATGAAAAAAATGTGGTCACCCTGGCGTACTAATTACATTGATAATTTAATTCATAAAGCTGATACTGAAGAATGTATATTTTGTGGTTTTTCAAAATTAAAAGAAGAAGATCCAAAAAATTTACTGATAGATAAAGGTGAAAAAACATTTACCGTTTTAAATTTATATCCTTATAATAATGGGCATTTAATGGTTGTACCTTACAGACACACATCAGATTTTGCAGATCTAAGTGATGAAGAAAATCTGGAAATAATGAATAAATTACAACTTGCGAAAAAAGCATTACAACAAATGGCTAAACCTGAGGGATTTAATCTTGGAGCAAACATTGGTAAAATTAGCGGTGCCGGGATTGCTAATCATATACATTTTCATATAGTGCCAAGATGGAATGGTGATACTAATTTTATGCCTGTACTTGGGGATGTAAAAGTAATATCTCAAGATCTGCTTGAAACTAAACAAAGACTTTTAGCTGCATATAAAGAATTAAAATAAAATTTCTTTTGATTGCAATAAGTTCTTATAAATATTATTTTTGAACCTTAATTTTAGGGCCCATAGCTCAGTTGGTTAGAGCATCTGACTCATAATCAGAGGGTCGGTGGTTCAAGTCCATCTGGGCCCACTTGAAAGACCCAATCTTAAAACAGATTGGGTCTTTTTATTTTAATCCAAAAAATTCATTAGAAATGAATTTTTTGCCGAAGGCCGCTATATAAAATGTTTTTATAAAACATTTTATATAGCGGGGTTAACCCCTGGCAATTTGTAAGAAAAACATATTACTCAAATAACGAATTCCGAGATTTTGATATAACTAAGTCATGTTACGCAAAATCTGTTTTTGACTTGCCACGCCCTTTAGGGCGTGGATTAAAAAGACCTCAAAATTCTGGACTTTAGTCAAAAAAAAAACAAAACAATTTGGGCTAAAGCCCGGTTTTCGTAGTGTTTTCTTGCCACGACTTAAAAGTCGTGGCAAT
>Ga0210044_10003688_pt1 | contig 21730 bp, 20 predicted proteins | sample CryGey13umfilter_2_FD_183959 | JGI IMG/M metagenome (GOLD analysis project Ga0210044, IMG submission 183959) | Groundwater microbial communities from aquifer in Utah, USA - Crystal Geyser 4/9/14 3 um filter (SPAdes) (version 2) | ecosystem: Environmental > Aquatic > Deep subsurface >... | reverse complement strand
GTTCCTATTCTATCAATAATTAATCCGCCAATAAGAACCATAATAATATTTGGGAAACTATAGATTGCGTTTAGCAGCCCTATGTTTGCGTCGGAAAATCCAAGCTGCGTTTTTAACACATCGGCTAGCGGACTTATGCTGTCATATATATAATAATTGCCGAACATTGCAAAACTAATAACAACAAGCGCAGACCAGCGGAAAAAAGCGGAAGGTTGTGGTTTGGTTTTAATAGCAGTTTCCATAAATAACTTAATTTATTTTTGTGATGGGAAAAAATAAAAAGCCCCCATGCGTTTGCAAAGGGGCGTTAACATTTTTATTCTTTAACGGGAATATTCTTCAGCGTTGCAAGAAGAAGATCCCAGAATTTTTGAACTGTGCTGATCTGAACTTTTTCATCGGGTGAATGGGCACCTTGAATTGTTGGACCAAATGAGATCATATCCATATCCGGATATTTTTCTTTAATGATCCCACATTCGAGTCCGGCATGAATTGCTTTTATTTCGGGGAATTTTTTATATGCGCTTTTATACACATTTTTCATAACAGTTAAAACCGGAGAGTGAATATCAGGCTTCCAGCCGGGGTAACCGTCGCTGTGCTTAACATCTGCTTTTGCCATCTTAAATACTAAGCCAACCTGAGCGGAAATGTCTGTTCTTTCAGATTCCACAGAACTGCGCTGACTTGTAGTAATGATTATGTTCTTACCTTTAGTTTCAATAACAGCAAGATTTGTTGATGTTTCAACAAGACCAGCTATATCTGCACTCATTTTAATTACACCGTGCGGAACGCCGTATAAAGCATTAATTAAATTAGTAGAAGTAGTTTTATCCATCACCTTAGCTTTGGATTTAGAATCAACAATTACTACCTGAAGATTTTTCTCAACCGATGCTAATTCTGATTTAACTGTTTGATTATAATTTTCAATAAATGTGTTAACTTCCACTGCTTTGTTTTTGGGAACACTAATAACAGTAAAACACTCGCGCGGTATAGCATTATGTTTGCTTCCGCCGCTAATTGTAACGAGCCGGATTCCAAAATCATTGGAAAGTTTGTAAAGCAGCCTTGCCATAATTTTTATGGCGTTTCCTCTTCCGTCTTGGATGTTAAGTCCCGAATGACCGCCTAACAAACCGGTGATTTTAATTTCTTTTGCAATAGTATTAGCTGCGGCATCGGATGGATTAGAAGTAAATTTAGCAATTGTACTTTGACCGCCTGCGCAGCCGATATAAAGAGCGCCATCTTCTTCCGAATCCATATTAAGAAGAATGTCCGCATTCACGAAACCTGGTTTTAGCGCCTGCGCTCCAAACAAACCAGTTTCTTCATCGAGCGTAAACAATGCTTCGAGCGGACCGTGTTCAATATCAGTTGCTTCAAGCACAGCAAGCGCAGCCGCAACGCCCACGCCATTATCCGAACCAAGTGTTGTTCCTTTTGCTTTTACCCAATCACCCTCTGCGTAAGGTTGAATAGGATCTTTATCGAAATTATGCGGAACATCGCTGTTTTTTTCTGCAACCATATCGAGATGTCCTTGCAAAACCACCGCCTTCAAATTTTCTTTACCGGGTGTTGCAGGTTTGCGAATAACTACATTACCGAATGAATCCCTTTCGTATTTAAGTTTGTTTTTCTTTGCAACCGAAACTACATACTCGGCTACTAATTCTTCTTTCCTTGATGGACGGGGTCTTTTGCAAATTTCTTCAAAATGATTCCACAAGGAAACGGGTTTTAGGTGTCCTAATTTATCACCCATAACTAACTCCTTCTTGATATTAATTCATTAAACGAAATAAACTTGAAACTAAAAAGCTGGGTTAAAAATTTTGTAACTCTTTCTTCGGCAGGTTCAATTTCCTGTCCGAAATTTTTTCTTAATAGTTCTATTATCTGCTGCACATTTTTACTTCCATCTATCGCTAACCAGGTTTGCGAACCAAATTTATCTAATTTAGCTTTTACAATAGGCTTCTTAAGTTTAGATGAAATTCCGAACAGCACTTTGTTTTTGAAACGCGGCACTAAAACAGCAACCTTACCATCTTCCTCAACTTCATAAGGATGAATTCTTGATGGTGTTAATTCTAAATAGTTAATGTCGCTAATAATTTTTTTCTTACCGAACAATATACAAATCTCCTGAAATAAAAAAAGGAATGGCAGTATTAAACTGCCATTCCGTAGAAGATATTAAATTACGGCTGAAGGCGGAGCCGGTTCATCCGGTCTTCCTGCATTCTTAACAGGTATCTGAATTAGTATGTATGCTATAATTGCAAATACAACAAGACTAATTAAAAATGTTGGATTTTCAAAAAACTTGAAGAGTTCAAATTCTCCAAAAGCCAATCCAGCAAATAGCAGCCCTACGAGGGCTTCGCCGGCAATTAAGCCTGCAGCCAGCAGAACTCCTAAGTTTTCTACACGGGACTTTTGTGCGTCGTTAAAGTGTTTTTTAGCATTTACTTTTTCAACTAAGCCTTTAATTAATCCGCCTACAAAAATAGCAAATGTAGTTCCGAGCGGAAGGTACATGCCCACAGAAACAAGCATCGGGCTTTTGACGTTCATAAATATAAAAGCAACGCCCATCAACATTCCGGTAAAAATTAAAATCCATTCCATGTTTCCGGAAACAATACCTTGCGATAATATAGCCATCAAACTGGCTTGTGGGGCGGGTAAATTGGCGCCGCCAAAACCGGTGCCCCCCATTTTAATATCTCCTTCGTGCAATATTAAAAGAGGAATAAACATAATTGCGGATGCAACAACAACACCGATGATGTCGCCAATTTCCATCTTCCATGGAGTACCACCAAGTATGTGCCCGGCTTTTAAATCCTGAAGCATCTCGCCTGCGACTGCTGCAGCAACGCAAACCACGGCGGCTACACCAAGCACTGCTGCTATACCGGTAACACCAGACATCCCAAGCGCAACCATTAACAATGCTGCGATAACAAGAGTTGAAAGTGTTAATCCGCTTATAGGATTATTGCTTGAGCCTATAATGCCAACAAGATAACCCGATACTGCTGCAAAGAAGAAACCGGCAATTATCATTACAAATGTTGCAACGAGAGCAGCCACAACATTTTGAGCAAAATAATTATATATGAAAAACGTAACTACACCAGTACCAAGGATACCGATAACGATCCATTTAAAACTGATATCTTTATCGGTTCGGATTGTGTGAGATTCTCCGGATGCTGCTTTTTTAACATCCCCTATAGAACGGGCAATACCTGCCATTAAACTTGTACGCATTCTCCATAAAGTAAAACCTGCGCCCACAAGCATACCGCCAATAGCAATTGGTCTAACATATGTTTTCCAGGCAGAAATAATCATCTCTGACCAATCGGCATCTGCTCCTGCTTCTGCGTTGGCAAAATAAGCAATGATTGGCGCTAATAATCCCCACGCGATAACACCGCCGCTAAAGTTTAATGCGGCAAGTTTTGGACCGATGATATATCCAACGCCCATATACGCCGGGCTAACATCGGGAGAACGGAATAAAATACCGCCGCGACCAACGCCGATTAATTTATCATAAGATGTAGCAAATAATTGAAACTTAGCAAGCGTTTGAATTACAGCGCCAAGCCCCATAGCGCCAAATAAGTATTTGGAACCGCCGCCGCCATGCTGCCCTGCTTTATGAATTTCTGCAGCAGCAACAGATTCAGGAAATGGAAGTTCGGCGTCTTCAACCATTACTCTCCTTAAAAGAGCTACGAACATGATACCGAGAACACCGCCGGCTATCATAATAGCAGTTGAAATTGCATAGTTGCCTGGCGTATAAAATGGTTTCCATATACCTGCAATAAAAAATGCGGGTAAAGTAAAGATTGCGCCGGCAGCTATTGATTCGCCTATCGAACCAACAGTTCTTGCAAAATTTTCTTCCAAGACACTGCCTTTAAATAATTTTATTAAAGCCATTCCGATAACTGCCGCAGGGTATGTTGCAGCTATAGTCATTCCGGCTTTGAGACCAAGGTAAGCGTTTGCAGCACCGAGTACCACAGCTAATATGAGACCGATGACGAGAGCTCTGACAGTAAATTCTGCCATATTATTATTGTCTGGAGAGACAAAGGGAACAAACTTTTTGTCTTGAGACATGCGGTTTCTCCTGTAATTTTAATAATGAAATTTGCTTTGCAGCACTATTTAAAAAAAAGACGCCGCAATATAGAATGAAATGTTTTATTTCTCAATATTTTTTTAGTTAAATGACAATTGATTAAAATTTTATTTTTCTCATACCTAAATGACAAATGGCAAAATCGTATTTAACAGGGTCATTAGCATCAAATTGTTTTAAATTATTTGTGATCTCTTCCGCCATCTTCCAGCTTACGTTTTTTCTTTTCGTTAATTTTAACTTCATGCTAATGCGGGCAACATGTGTATCGACAGGGATAATTAATTTTGACGCCGGTATATCGTTCCATAAACCAAAATCGAGTTGATCTTTTCTAACCATCCATCTTAAAAAGAGGTTCGTCCTTTTGCACGCGCTGCCTAATTCCGGAAGTGGTAACATAAATTTTAGACCGGGTGATATTTGGTCCCGGCGGGAAACTGATTTTAGGTGGCGATAAAAACCTGATGAAAAACCTGTTATTGAATTTTTTAAATTTTCATCGGAAGAATTATAAAATTTATAGAAAAAGTTTTTTAACGAATTATGTTTTTCATAGATGGCTTGAAGTGTGCGGAAGAAATAAACAATATCCTCATTAGTAAAAAACCGGTGTTTGATTCCATTAAGTTTTTTTATTGACGATGAGTTAAACTTAATTATAAAATTATGTGGTTCGTCATCAGCAGCTAACCGGATTTTTTCCAGTGTGTTAATTATCTGATTTACATTCCCATAAGCAAACACGGCAGAAATGATCGCCATTGCTTCAATATCAGGCGGTTTGTCATAACGATGAGGAAACTGCAGCGGGTCGGGAGATAACCGAGATTTATCGAATACTTTGTAATGATGATCAAGCCGTTGTTTAAGATTCATAAATCAAATATGTAGATTAATTCAAATGATGATCAACGGCTATTAGATTATTTTAAGAAAATCATTCGTTTGGTTTGGGCATTTCCGCCGATCATCATTTTGTATATATAAATGCCGCTTACATATTTTGAAGCGTCAAAGTCTATTTCATGAAGTCCGGCTGGTTTTATTTCGTGAAGAATGTCGGCAACTTCGTTTCCGAGGACATCAAATACTTTAAGCGAAACATAATCTTGATAAGGCATCTGATAACTTATCGTAGTTGATGGATTGAAAGGATTAGGATAATTTTGAAAAAGCACAAAAGATTTCTGCGAAGAAAAATAAACCTCCGCTTCGTTTGAATATGTAAATGTTCCGGCAAAATCTACTTGCTTTAACCTGTAGGAATATTTTCCATCAGTTGAAGGTTTATCCTTGAAAGTATATTTGTTAACTTTTGTAGTGGTACTATTTCCTTTTACAAATCCGGCAGATGTCCATTTAGAAGAAACATCGTCATTGAATTTTCGTTCTATTTCGAATCCTAAATTATTCATCTCGGTTGCAGTTTCCCAATGAAGAACCACTTCCCCGCTGATTGCCTCTACAATGAACGATGATAATTCAACCGGTACATTTGCAGTATCCTGAATTATTGAAGACCAAATACTTAGCGCTGTTCCGTCCATGCGCATCCAGATAGGATAAATTTTTCTATCGAACGCGGCGATATTTGCATAGTCTCCAAAGAAAACGCCGCTATTTGGAGTAAAGGATGATTGGCTTACTTTAAAGTTTTCAAAAGTTTCGCCGCCATCCGTTGACCGTGCAACATAAACATCGGTCACCGAACCGGTTGTACTTCTTCTATCATAAAATATAAAATATAAACAGCCGGTGGTTTGGTCTATCGATACCCATGGAAAAAATTGATGCCGGGTTGTGTTGTCGCTGTTTACTTTTTTTCTTTCGCCCCACGTATTACCGCCGTCGGTTGATTTGATGAGCCACACGTCCGAGTTATCGCTTCCGTTTCGCTGATCTCCCCACATAACATAAATGTTTCCACGCGTTGATGCAAAGCTTGTATCGCACGCTGTTACCGGCAATCCATTACATCTGTAAATTCCGGGAACGCTAAAATCCCATCCGCCGGGCATATCGGAAACAAAAATATCTTCTCCAAAAGTAATGCCGCCATCGGTTGATTTATCGAACAACAAACCGAGTGGCCCTGCCCAGCTCACATAAACTTCACCGTTAGGACCAACGGCGGGAACTGCGCCTTCAACTGTGTTATCTTCATCAATACAATTTCCACCAACGTCACTAACTCGTACCGGTTGAGACCATGTAACGCCCTGATCGGTTGATCGTGCAAATAAAATTCGGCTGCTGTCTGCCTGATTGGCGCTTCCGTAGTTATCAAACTCCGTCCAGCTTATATACAGATTATTTTTATAAGGTGAATCAGATAGATCCACAGCCATCCATTCTTTATCCTGGTTTTTGGGATATTGATATCCTATGCCTGCACCGTCACTCCAAGTAAGTCCGTTATCGGTAGATTTTTGTACTACAATTCTATCAATCCAGTAACCGTTAATAGGATTGGAAAGATGGGCAAAATATAAGTTCCCCAGTCCATCATAAATTACACACGGATCGCCCCAAACGCCCAGAGAAGAAGAAAGAGTTTTTTCCGTCCAGCTTAAACCGCCGTTGTTTGAGTAATACATAAATTTAATATTAGCGCCGGCAGCAATTTGTTCCGGGTTTATTGGATTGATTGCAATTGTAACTTCCTCCGGTGAAGTGCTGTTGGGATGGCTGACTCTAACATTGGGATACTGCCCGAATAAAGAATAGGAAACCAGACATGCTAATATTGTAAATGTTGTTTTCATAAAAGTCCTAACGCAATAAAATTAATTGTTATGAGTCTGGTCTAAAAAGGTATTTACCGTCATTGCGAACGAGTCCTCGAGTGAAGCAATCTTTTGATCTTGCGCTAAATTCGGCAGATTGCTTCTCCCGCAAAGCGGGATCTCAATGACATTATTCAATAGACCTTTTTATAGTAGACTCAGTTATTTAATCAACATTAAATTTTCAAAATATTTTTCAATTGACAGAAATTGTTAAGCTGCATTTCAAACATAATATTCTACAGTTATCTATAATCAATCAAACGAATCATTTCTCTAACTGCCCGATCGATTCCAACTATAGCTGCACGAGCTATAACCGAATGCCCAATGCTCACTTCGTCAATATCAGTTAGTTCACGAAAGATTTTTATATTCTGATAATCAAGTCCGTGTCCGGCATTTACACCAAGACCGAGTTTTTTTGCATGCCGTGTTGCTAATCTAATTTTTTCTAATTCATCATATTGTTCTTCTTCGCTGATGGCGTTAGAAAAAACTCCTGTATGGATTTCAATAAAATCGGCTTCAATCTCGGCAGAAGCGTTTATTTGTTCGATGTCGGGTTCAATAAATAGTGATACTTCAATTTCTGCATTATGCAAATCGATAATAGTTTCTTTAAGATGCGAAATATCATCAAGCACATTAACACCGCCTTCGGTAGTTAATTCTTTGCGGCGTTCAGGCACTATCGTTGCAAGTTCGGGACCAACGTCGCAAGCTATCTTAATTATTTCATCCACTGCTGCCATTTCAAGATCAAGTTTTGTTGTAATTATCTCGCGCAGCAGACGAACGTCTCTTTCGTTTATGTGCCGCCTGTCTTCTCGAAGGTGCACCACAATTCCGTCAACACCAGCTTGCTCTGCAATCAGCGCAACGGTTATGGGATCGGGTTGAGTAGCGGCTCGTGCGTTTCTTAAAGTGGCAATATGGTCAATATTTAATGCGAATCTCATTTGAATAACCTCTAAAATATTTCTTTAAATAGTTTAATGATCGAAGATATTCCTATTCCATAATCTTCAGTTTTATAACGAAGCGTAGTGAACAAATTAATGCTGAACATTACCGCTTCATGAATTATAACACCGTATAAAAAAGAACGTGTTCTTATTGCAAGAACTCCCAAAGCAATTCCTGCAATTATTGCTCCAAAAGTTTCACCCGCCGGTTTCCCATTATGAAGAATAACAAAAGGAATCATTTGAATTAACACAGTATAATATCCGAATTTTTTTTCTAATCCGAAAAGCATAAATCCCCGCCAGATGAATTCCCAGCCGAACATATAAATCAACATTCCGGATTCAAATATAAAAAAAGTTGTCCATGATTCCCTTGCAGTTTTGAATTGCGGGTAGGTTTCTGCAAATTCGGGGAATGAAGATACGACCCAAACTATCGGTATCATTATCAATAAAAAAATAAACGTGAATTTAATTCCAATCGAAAAATCACCCAAGCATAGTCCGTAAGATGAAACTTTTTCCTTCAGAACAAATTTCACGATAATAACGCCGAGGACAAAGAAAGTAAAGAAATCGCCGACGAACCAATAGAGATATTCAATCAGATAAACGTTTTCCGAATAATCGAATTTGTTGAAAAAGTTTACTCTGAAAAACATTCTTGAAGTATAGTACCAAGATATAGTTTGCAGAACAGCAACAGCAAGAAATACTATAACAACTTTTTTATCAAGCTCTTTAGTGAGTAGCAGCAGTTTTTTAATTTCGGTTTTAATCATAAATAATCTTTTATCTCGGTTGCATAAAAATAATGAATTATAATTACGTAGTACTAATCAAAGTTAAAAAATAGTCTTCAACATTTATATATTTGTATGTGACAAGTAGAGGAAATAGATGATTGTAAATTATGTATTGGGACAAAAACTTTTAAAGAAGAATAAATGAGAAACTTAATAATTTTTATTACATTAATTTTTATTACTTCCGCCTTCCCACAGGAGAATCAAAGATTGCTTTGGTTTGATGCAACGGCAAATTTTCAAAGGCTAAGCTTTAAAGATTCAATATGTTTCTACATTGATAAAGCAAAACAAGTAGGGTTTACAGATTTGGTAGTTGACGTCAAACCGATAACCGGTGAAGTATTATTCCAAAGTAAAATTGCTCCACAGATGATTGAGTGGAATAATTTTAGGAGGGATTCTTCTTTCGATTTCTTACAATTTTTTATTGACGAATGCCACAAACGTAATTTACGGATTCATGCTTCATTAAATATTTTTGCAGCCGGGCATAACTTTTTTAACCGCGGTGTCGTTTATGATTCCAGTCCCGGCTGGCAGTCAGTTAATTATACCGACTCCGGGTTAGTGCCGATAACAAAATTAAAACATAAATATTCTGCAATGCTTAATCCTGCTTTAGATGAAGTTCAGGATTACGAGCTAAATATTTTGAAAGAGTTGGCATCAAAATATCCCAAGCTGGATGGAATAATTCTCGACAGAGTTAGATATGACTGTATTGAAGCGGACTTCAGCGAAGGATCAAAAAGAATGTTTGAATTGTATATCGGAGAAAACATTGAGCATTTTCCGCAAGCTATTTATGAATGGCGTAAAGACGACAAAGGGAATTTCTTCCGATTCGAAGGGAAACATTATCAACAGTGGCTCGAGTGGCGCGCATCTATAATTTATAATTTCATTAAAAATGCAAGGCAGGCAGTAAAGGAGATTAATCCAAATTTATCATTCGGGAATTATGCAGGCGCCTGGTATCCGCTTTATTATGAAGTAGGAGTTAACTGGGCAAGTAGAAATTATGAGGCAAGTAAAGATTATGGTTGGGCTTCGGCAGGATATAAAAATTTTGGCTATGCCGAAATGCTCGACTTGTTTACAACCGGAAATTACTTTTATGAAGTTACAAAAGAAGAAGTTGAAAAATTAAATGAAGAACAATTCAATCGCGATGAGGCAGCAATGGGAGGCGGCAAAGAATATTGGTATTCTGTTGAAGGCTCTGCGGAAATTTCAGCCAGCGTTGTAATGGAAGCCGTACCAATCATCGGAGGAATTTATGCGGAACAATATAAAGACCATCCCGAGCAATTTAGGCGTGCAATAAAAATGTGCTTAAGCAAAACGAAAGGTGTAATGATTTTCGATATTGTTCATATTATAAATTATGATTGGTGGAATTTGATAGAATTTTCAGAGTAATTTTTTTTCGCATCAAGGCATACTTTTTAGTGGGTTGCGTTTTTGTGCGCAACAGTTTACTTTTACCAACAGTTTTATGAAAAGAAAAATCTACATATCATTATTAACATTGTTGTTCTTCGTCTCAACAACGGCGCTGCCGCTTACTATGCACCTTTGTAAGATGAATTCGGAATCCGAAATGTGCGCAATGTGCTCAAACGAAGTGGAAGCAAAATCCTGCTGCGAAGAAACCATTGATGATTCAGAAATAATAAGTCAGGCAAACAACCCTTGCTGCGAAATTAAGATTGTTGATCCCTCTGTTAAAGATAATTTCATTTCATTTAAGACAGATTTCTCAAAAGAAATTTCTATTCTGATTCTATCAGATGATGTTGCGGTAATTTCACAAAAGAATAGCACAGCAAAGTTTTTCTATGATCATGGCTCTCCTCCCGGTTTAGATGACAACCATATTTATCTTATAAACTCCACCTTCTTAATTTAATTCTTTCAATATCATTTTATTGATTTAGGGATAAATGCGTCTATTGCAATCCCCTGATCAATTTTTACTCATTGTTTTGTGTTCATCATAAAACTCATGAATTTAATCTGATATCGTAAGGATAGAATAATGCGTATACAAAAAATATTATTAATACTTTCTTTTATAAATTTTATAACTGTCTCCATTTGGTCACAAACAACTTTGGACTCGCTTGTTAACACAGCCATTGGAGTAAGTCCCAAATTAAAAATGCTGGAAGCAAAATATAATGCATCCGAAAGCAGAATAGAAATTAATTCAAATCTGCCCGACCCAATGCTTACTTTGGGATTAGCAAACTTGCCGACAAATTCATTTTCGTTTACACAGGAACCGATGACCGGAAAAATAGTTGGTTTAAGTCAGGCATTCCCCTTCCCCGGAAAACTTGGCTCCGTTGCGGATGTTGCTAAAAAGGATGCCGAAATTATAGCCAGCGAAATAGCCGATGCAAAGAATGAAATTAAAAAAATCATCTCGCAAAATTATTGGGAATTGGTTTTTGTAAGAAAAGCAATTGATGTTGCTGATCAAAACAAGAGATTACTAAAAGATATTTCGGAAGTTGTAAGAGCAAATTATGCTGTCTCAAAAGCAAATCAGCAAAACCTCCTCAAAGTTGAATTAGAACGAACAAACATCACCGATAAAATTGAAGAATTGAAGAGTAAGGAAAATTCTATTACAGCAATGATAAATGCTCAACTTTTAAGAGATGCCAAATTCTATATCCAAACAAATGATCTTCCATCATTAGATTATATGATACTAACTGAAAGTAAACTTGATTCATTAGCCAAATCGTACAGACCTTTTCTTGAAGGCATTCAAACGGCAAAACAAAAAGCGGTTTTGATGGAAGACTTAGCACGATATGATTATTATCCGAACTTCAACTTAGCTTTGCAATATTCTCAGCGAGATAAAATATCATCAACCAATATGCCGCTTAATGATTTTTTCTCCGTGATGGTTGGAATAACTTTACCATTGAATTATGGCGGAAAAGTAGCTTCAAAAGTAGAAGAAGCTGTGGCAATGCAAAATATGTATGAAGAGCAATATCAATATTCCCTTCAAATGTTAAACAGCTCTTTCGGTTCCTCATTGGCAAAGATTAACTCTTTACAGGAACGAATAAAATTAATTGAAGAAGCATTGCTTCCACAAGCACAGCAAAATTATGCGGCTTCGTTGTCAAGTTATCAAGTTTCTCAAATTGATTTTATAAATGTAATTGACGCACAAAACAAATTATATCAGGTAGAAACAAATCTTTACAGATTAAAATCGGAATACTTAAAAGAGATTAGTGAACTTGAATTTTTAACAGGAACAGAATTTTAGACAGGAGTAATTAAAGTGAAAAAGAAAATCATAATTATAGTCGGACTTGCAGTAATTGTAATCGCAGCAGGTTTGTATTTTATAATTAACTCAAATAGTGAAGAGACTACCGCTGCTTCAGAAAAACAACTTTACACATGCGGAATGCACCCTGATGTAATTTCTGAAGAACCAGGCGACTGCCCGATATGCGGGATGAAATTAGTGCCGATGAAAAATACTTCGTCAAAAAGCAGCGGTGAAAAGAAGATTTTATACTGGCGAGCACCGATGGACCCGAATGAAATTTATGACAAACCCGGAAAATCAAAAATGGGAATGGACCTTGTCCCCGTTTATGATGACGAAGCCGACGGCTCCGGCATTGTTTCAATCGATCCTGTAGTAGTTCAGAATATGAATGTCAAGACGGCTGTTGTTGAGAAGAAAGCGCTTTCTTCGGAAGTAATTACTAACGGCATTTTAACAACTAATGAAAAAACAGAATACATAGTTACTACAAGAGTGAATGGGTGGGTTGAAAATCTTTACATCAATTATACCGGACAGCCTGTGGCAAAGGGACAAAAATTGATGGACATCTATTCCCCCGAACTCGTCGCAGCACAACAAGAATTAATTACAGCGCTCAACTATCAGAAGGCTGTTAACAATACAAGTTTTAAAGATGTGCAGGAAAGCGGTGACGAGCTATTAAAATATTCTGTCAGAAAATTACAGCTTTTAGAATTATCTGAAAGTGATATTGAAAAAATAAAATCAACAAAAGAAATTAAAACTTATGTTACACTTTACTCACAAAATAGCGGAACGGTTTTAGAAAAAAATGTTCTAGATGGTCAAAAAATAATGGCGGGAATGCCGCTTCTAAAAATTGCGAATCTTTCCAGTCTGTGGCTGACTGCTGATGTTTACGAATATGAACTTTCTAAAATAAAAGAAGGTGCTAAGACAGAAATAAGATTTAATTATCTGCCTGGAAAAATATATGCTGGAAAAGTTTCTTTCATTTACCCCACGCTTGACTCAAAAACAAGAACTGCAAAAATTAGAATTGATATACCGAATTCTAAAGGTGAATTAAAACCTTCGATGTTTGCAAATGTAATTATTAAAGGAAAAGATTTGGGAGTCTATCCGGTTATTCCAGAAAATGCAGTGCTGCGAGGCGGAAGACGTGATATAGTAATTATTGCTTTGGGTGAAGGGAAATTTAAACCTCAGGAAGTTACTCTCGGCGGGTATTCGGATGGTTATTATCAAGTATTAGAAGGCTTAACAGAAGGAAGTAAAATTGTAACTTCCGCTCAATTCTTAATTGATTCTGAAAGTAATTTAAGAGCTGCAGTTAGTCAGTTTAAAGTAGGCGATAAATCCATTGAACATGAAAAGAAAGATGCTGCTAAAAATAATCAAGTTAAGCCTAATGAAGATGCAGCCGGCGTTGCAAATAAAAAAGCATCTAACAAAGCTGACGAAACGAAAGATGATTCAAATTCAAACCACGAAACGACTTCAACATTAATCAGAACAGGCGTTATTGATTTGAAAGCAATTGATAAAAATAAAGATGGAAAAGTTTATCAGGATTTTATGGATTGGAATGTAATTTCGGATGAGCCCGGAAGATGCCCGGTTTGCAATATGATTCTTCAAGAAATTACTCTCGAAGAAGCGAAAAATAATTTAATTAAACATGGATTTAAGGTTAAATAAAGATTGTTATGAACATGTCATTGCGAACGAGTCCTCAAGTGAAGCAATCTTTTACATTGGGAACATGTCATTGCGAACGAGTCCTCGAGTGAAGCAATCTTTTACATTATGAACATGGCATTGCGAACGAGTCCCTGAGTGAAGCAATCTTTTAATTGGATTAGGAGATTGCTTCGGCTAATCGCCATCGCAATGACAATTGAAGAGAATATTGAACACAGTAGAAAAACAATAAATGCAAAATGGAGTTTTATAAATGGTAACCGGCAGCGAAAATAAAGACGGCTTAATCGCCAAGCTTATTGAGTGGTCAATAAATAATAAAGTAATGGTTATAATTTTAACTGCGGCTCTGATATTTGGTGGAATATGGGCTGTAGTTAATACCCCCATTGATGCACTTCCAGATTTGAGCGATGTGCAGGTAATTATTTTAACCGAATATCCGGGACAGGGTCCACGAATAGTGGAAGATCAGGTAACATATCCTCTTACTTCTAAAATGCTTTCCGTTCCTTTTGCAAAGGATGTAAGGGGCTACTCGATGTTCGGGTATTCAATGGTGTATATAATTTTTGAAGATGGTACGGACATATATTGGGCGCGAAGCCGTGTGCTGGAATATCTGAGCGGATTGAGAGGTCTTCTGCCGGAAGGCGTTAGTCCGCAGCTTGGTCCTGATGCTACAGGTTTAGGATGGGTCTATCAGTATGTTCTTCAATCAGATAAAAGAGATTTACAAGAGCTGCGTTCATTTCAAGATTTCTTTTTAAAGTATGAACTCACCTCACTTCCTGGAGTTGCTGAAGTTGCAAGCATCGGCGGTTTTGTAAAGCAATATCAGGTTACTGTTGATCCCACGAAACTCGCTTCGTATAATATCCCGCTTCAAAAAGTTAAGATGGCAATTCAGCGAAGCAATAATGATGTTGGCGGGCGCTTGATGGAGATGGGTGAAATGGAATATATGGTGAGAGGTTTAGGTTATATAAAGAATGAAGATGATCTAAAAAATATTTCGATAGGAGTTTCACCAAATACCGGTTCACCGATATATCTCAAAGATATTGCTAATATCGGAATTGGGCCTGAGTTAAGAAGAGGGCTTGCAGAATGGAATGGAGAGGGAGAAACTGTTGGCGGAATTATTGTAATGCGGTTTGGTGAAAACGCACTTGCAGTCATTGAGAAGGTTAAAGAGAGACTTGAGGAATTGAAGAAATCTATGCCGGAAGATATAAAAATTATTCCTGCGTATGATAGGTCAACCCTTATAGAAAGCGCTATTGATAATTTAAAAGATAAATTAACCGAAGAAGGAATAATAGTTGCGCTTGTTATAATTGCTTTTCTGCTTCACGTAAGAAGTTCGCTTGTCGCCATCTTTACACTTCCAACTGCTGTTTTAATTTCATTTTTAATTATGAAGCTGCAGGGAATAAATGCAAACGTTATGTCACTCGGAGGCATAGCAATTGCAATCGGGGCGATGGTGGATGCTTCAATTGTACTAGTGGAAAATGCCGCGACGCATATGTCGAGCGAACATGATAAACCAAAAAATCAGCAAAGAGAACACTGGCGCATAATCCTCGAATCGGCAAAAGAAGTTGGACCTTCAATATTTTATTCACTGCTTGTTATAACGGTTTCTTTCCTGCCTGTGTTTACGCTTGAACAGCAGGAAGGAAGATTGTTTAAGCCATTAGCTTTTACTAAAACTTACGCAATGGGCGCTGCGGCAATACTCGCTGTAACAATAGTACCGGTGCTTCTCGGTTATTTTGTCCGCGGCAAAATTAGAAAAGAAGAAGATAATCCAATAACAAAATTTCTCGTAAAAATTTATCATCCCGTTGTGGATTTTGTAATGAAGAGAAGATATTGGGTGATGGGAACGGCGCTTACAATTGTACTTATAACTGTTATTCCATTCTCAAAGCTTGGTTCTGAATTCATGCCTCCGTTTTATGAAGGAGATTTGCTTTATATGCCAACTACCCTGCCTGGCATTTCAATTACAAAAGCAAGAGAAATACTTCAACAGACAAATAAAATAATAAAAACATTTCCTGAAGTAGAAACAGTCTTCGGTAAAATCGGACGTGCTGAAACAGCCACAGATCCGGCGCCGCTGACAATGATTGAAACTACTATTCAACTTAAACCGCAAGAGCTATGGCGAGAAGGAATGACTCCGGATAAACTTGTAGAAGAATTGAATGCGGCAGTGCAAATTCCCGGCTTAACTAATGCCTGGACGATGCCTATTAAAACTAGAATTGATATGCTTTCTACCGGTATTAAAACTCCCGTAGGAATTAAAATAGCGGGACCGGATTTAAATATTCTTCAAGATCTCGGTAAGCAAATTGAGGAAGTAATAAAAACCGTTCCCGGCACACGATCTGCTTATGCAGAAAGATCGGTCGGCGGTAACTATGTTGATTTTAGAATTGATAGAGATGCAATTGCAAGATATGGTTTGAATATCCAGGATGTTCAGGATGTATTTATGTCAGCAGTTGGCGGAATGAATATTACTAAAACCGTAGAAGGGCTTGAACGTTACCCGGTTAATCTAAGGTATCAAAGAGATTATAGAGATAACATTGAGTCATTAAAAAGAGTTCTCGTTCCTCTTTCGGTAGGAGGTAATATTCCACTCGAAGAATTAGGTGAAATTGAAATTGTCAAAGGTCCGCCGATGATAAAATCGGAAAATGCAAGACCTAATACATGGGTGTTTGTAGATCTTGAAGTATCTGATATTGGTTCTTATATACAAGATGCAAAAAATGCAATTGATAAACATATTACTCTGCCGCCGGGATATTCAATTAAATGGAGCGGACAATATGAATATATGGAAAGAGCTTCTGCACATCTTTCGATGGTAATTCCGCTGACTTTATTGCTTGTTATCTTTCTTCTTTATATGAATACAAAATCTATGCTGAAGACAAGTATTGTACTGCTTGCACTTCCCTTTTCTATGGTAGGCGCGGTTTGGTTTCTCTATCTTGCCGGCTTCAATTTAAGCGTTGCGGTTTGGGTTGGTATAATTGCGCTGCTTGGCATTGATGCAGAAACTGGAGTTGTAATGCTTCTGTACTTAGACCTTTCGTATGAAAAATTTAAAAAGAATGGTTTATTAAAAACTATGGAAGATCTAAAAGAATCAATCTTCGAAGGCGCTGTAAAAAGAGTGCGTCCTAAAATGATGACGGTTATGACAACAATGATCGGCTTATTCCCGATATTAATCGGTCTCGGTACCGGTTCGGATGTGATGAAAAGAATTGCCGCTCCGATGGTTGGAGGAATATTAACAAGTTTTATTATGGAATTAACGGTTTACCCTGCAATCTTCTATGCAGTAAAAAGGCGCGAAGTAAAGAAAATGTGGAAGGAACAAGAACAATTGAATCCTGCAGTCAATTAATTGAGTTTAAAATGATCGCTAGACAAATGACCGTTATCGCAAAGAAAGAATTTGTTTCAGAAAATATCGAATATTTTTGCTTTCAAATTTTAAGACGCGGCTGTTTGGTAAAAACAAGAATTACAAATGAAACAATGGTTATAAAAACCAACTAACAATATATAATAATAAAGGAACATAGTATGAAAAAGCAAGTAGTATTAACTTTATCATTTTTCTTAATGATATTTTTAACCGCTAGCGTGACCTCTGCACAAGAAACAATTAACCACAATAAAATGGATGATGGAGCAAAAAAGAGTTGCTGCTCATCTACCGATAAAGAAAGCGGTTCTTTCAAGGAAAAGAGTAAATCACACGATATGAAAGAAATTGATCTTAAAACAATTGATAAAAATAAAGACGGAAAAGTTTATCAGTGCTCGATGTGCCCTGATCAGCTTTCGGACGAGGCGGGAGAATGCTCTAAATGTGGAATGAACTTGAACGAATTATCAATTGAAGATGCTCAAAAACATCTCGATGGAAAAAAATCTGAAATGATGAATCATGGTAAAAAGGAAGGTCACATGGATCATTCAAAAATGACTGAACACAAGATGGACTCCGACAAAATGGAAATGAAGGAAGAAAATATAGTTCGGCAGGGTGAGATAGACTTGACAGCGATTGATAAAAATAAAGACGGCAAAGTCTATGAAGATATGATGTGCTGGAACGTAATTTCGGATGAAGCCGGTGATTGCCCTCAGTGCGGAATGATGTTAAAAGAAGTATCTCTTGATAAAGCAAAAGAAAACCTTCTGAAACATGATTACAAAGTGAAGTAATATTGTGTTAATTAGATATGCTGGATCCTTTTCCAGTATATCTTTAATATTTAAGGTGATAAAATGAAAGAAATAAAAGCATATATAAGACCCTCTATGATTGAAAGAGTTATTTCAGCTTTAGAGATTGCCGGTGTGCCCGGTATGACAATCATAGATGTTTCCACCTTAGGCAAATGGATTGATCCTGGAAGTTCAAAACTGTCTATTGAATACTGCGAAAGATATTGTAGCAGCGTAAAAGTTGAATTAGTTTGTGCTGATGATGATCTGGAAAAATTTGTAAAAATAATTTTAGAGAAAGCTCATACAGGGCAAAAAGGAGATGGGAAGATATTTATTTCAGATATAGCAGATGCAGTAAGTATAAGAACGAAAAAACATGGTGTTGAAGCTATTTAGCAAAGCTGATTAAGATAAAATGTTTTGGTACGATGATTTAAGCAAATGTTTAATAAATAAAATGAAAGGTTAAAAAGATGAAAAAGTTTCAAATAAATAAAATGTTACTCGGTGCGCTTTTAGCATTAGCTCTTCTGATTGGTCTAAACGCACCAGTACTTTCACAACAAATGCATGGTAATATGCATCAGAATATGAATCAAATGATGCAGAACAATATGATGCAGATGCAGCAAATGATGGATCATATGAATCAAATGTCGGAACAGATGAATGGCATGACAAACCAAATGAAAAATATGGAACAAATGCAGCACTCAAAAGACATGATGAATTTTATGGGAAATATGAACGAGATGTCTGATGAAATGAACAACATGTTGAATCAGATGAATAATATGATGAAAAATCAGGAGATGATGAAAAACGAGCAAATGCAGGGACAGATGAAGGAGATGATGGATAATATGAATGGGATGATGAATAACTATGATGTAATGATGAAACAATTACAGCAAGAGAATATTAAGTGAAAGGTTCAATCATAGTAAAATATTGCAAGAACCAATCCGACAGCATATTTTCTGCAATCATTTTGCTTATTCTCATCGGAGCTTTTTCTTCCATTGCGGCACAGGATAGATTTTCTATCAGCACTTCTGTTACCGCAGTTGGAGGCACTTTATCTGATGGCACTCATAACAACTCGTATTTTCTATACGGAGGACTTCGATATCAGGCACAGGATTATTACCTGAGCCTGAGTTTACCATTAGTATTCAATTCATCGGGTTCATTTACACAGGTTGGAGGAATGTATTTTCCAAATGGTAATGATGATGGAAATAACATTGGTGGGGGTATGCACGGCTCAGGTGGTAAAGGCTCAATGATGAATGGGGGTTTAGGAATGTCAGATGTTAATGCGGGCATTGGAGATATGTATGTTTATGGCAGTTATACTTTAGTTAGGGAAACAAATTCATTCCCGGTTTTTTCAACCGACGGATTTGTAAAATTTCCAACTGCTTCCTCGTCCTTAACTATAGGCACAGGTAAATTTGATTTTAAACTTGCAGTTAGTGCAAGAAAATTCTTCGGCACATTTTTATTTTATGTGCAAGCGGGATATTTATTTTTAGGCAACTCTTCAGAGGCTAATATTGAAAATCCAATAACGATTAGTGCCGGCATTGGTAACAATTTTGGCGGAGGCAATCATCTTTTGCTTATTGAATATGATTCGTATTCAACTATTGTAACCGGATTTGCAGCACCTAAACAATTATCACTCGGTTACACTTATTTAATCAATACCAAATTAAGTTATAAAATGATCGGCTCGGTTGGATTGAACAATTCAACTTCTGACTTTACAATTTCTGCATGATTTAATTTTATTTTATAAAAAAGAGTTATGATTATGGAAATACTTGTTGGTTTAAGTTTCATTGGGGTTATCGCTTTCTTTGGTTTTAGAAAGTTTAAAAAAGCAAGCAAAGGGAAAGATTGCTGTAAATAATTTTTTTAAAAATAATTGAGGTTGATCATGAAATATTTCATCGGTGCAATTAGTGTAATAGTTCTTCTAATTATTGGTTACTTTATTTTTATTTATTCTGGTATGTATAACATCAGCGCAATGGATCATCACAACAAGATGACTTTATGGATGATGAACACAGTTCGAGAAAATTCAATTAAACACAATGCAGATGATAAAATAAAAATGCCTGTTCTTTCTGATGATTCTTTAGTTAAGATGGGTTTCGTTCATTACAGAGAGATGTGTGTAAGCTGTCATGGCGCGCCGGGAATCAAACAAAGTGAATTTGCGGAAGGTCTTTATCCCAATCCTCCAATGCTTTCTAAAGTTGCTAAAGACTGGACACCTCAGCAGCTTTTCTGGATAACTAAAAACGGTTTAAAGATGACAGGCATGCCTGCATTTGGACCAACACATACTGACGATATGATCTGGGCTATCATTGCCTTCACAAAAAAACTTCCGACTTTAACTAAGGAACAATACCAGGCTCTTGACAATGAAACGAAAGATGAAAATGATGAAGTGGATGAGCATACTCATTAAAAATTCTTCAGAATTAAAAAATTATGTTATTAAGATTATAGTAATATCAATTGTTTTGAATTTTGTTTGGGAAATGGTTCAGATGCCGCTATATGAAAATTTTTCATTTTCAGCCAAGACTACTGTATTCTGCTTGCTTGCAAGTTTAGGCGATGCAATCATGATACTAATAATTTATTTTATTGGTTCGGCACTGTTTAAAAATTATTCCTGGTTTGCAAGGATAAATTTAAGAACGATAGTCTATATCGCTATTGCAGGATTAGTATTATCTGTTTCGGGAGAATTAATAGCTCTTAATTTAAACTTATGGAATTATAGCAGCTTGATGCCTAAATTATTTTTTACTTCAATTGGATTAAGTCCTATTTTACAAATGATTATCCTGCCAATACTAACTTTTATGATTGCAGGTGTTTTAATAAGATCTGTCAATAGAATGTAAATAGAAAATTGAATGAATGATGTGGACAGTAACTAATTAATGGAATTAGCAATTTTGGTGCGGATGTTGAAGAATCTTAAAAATCTAATGCAGATAAGTAATTATTGCTAATCCAAAAGGATTAACTCTCTTTTCATCCCTTTGAACGATTGAACAATCCAAAACTTTTTCATATCATATTTATAGTGATCAAGTAATTATTAAATTAAATGTTTAGTAAGAGTTTCCGGCAGATCAGAATAAATCAAATAAATATTTTAAATAAAACCGAAAAGGAGAATTATGAAAAACAAATTTTTCATTGCAGCAGTTATAACATTTATGTCAGTTGTATTATTAATTGGCTGTCAAAATAAGGACGAAAATAAAGACGGTACAAAAGACAATGGGAACACAACCGACTCAAATCCACAAAATATACAGAACAACCATGAACAAATGAATAATATGCAGGGAATGATGAACGGAGAAATGGTAAATATGCCGCAGATGATGACAAATATGAATGAGATGAATTCCCAAATGAAAACGATGATGCAGAAAATGAACGAGAACACCGGAGAAATGCAGCATTCAAAAGAAGCAATGTCTTATATGAACAACATGAATGATGCTGGCAAATATATGAATTCTATGTTAGAACAAATGAAGCAGATGATGGATAATCAAGAAATGATGAAAGACAGTAAAATGCACGAACAATTGAATTCTATGATGGGGAACATGAATCCGGTGATGAAT
>Ga0210044_10003687_pt1 | contig 21731 bp, 16 predicted proteins | sample CryGey13umfilter_2_FD_183959 | JGI IMG/M metagenome (GOLD analysis project Ga0210044, IMG submission 183959) | Groundwater microbial communities from aquifer in Utah, USA - Crystal Geyser 4/9/14 3 um filter (SPAdes) (version 2) | ecosystem: Environmental > Aquatic > Deep subsurface >... | reverse complement strand
TGAAGTTCGCAATAATTACTTCACCAAAACTTTTAAAACGTTCAGTCATCGGCTGACAGAAGGAAAAATTGTAAGCAAGCAGAAGTCCAACTAAATAATATGAAATTTTCATCCTTACCTCACTGTATTTGATTTGTTAAAATATGAGAATCATAATTTTGCTCTGTAATTCGTCGCAGAAATATAAAAGTGTTTTGCTTTAATGATTAAAAGAGCAATACTAATTTATAAAAGAAACGCTTTATTGTTTCAATTATGCCAGGTTGTATTACTAAATTGGATGAAATAATAGACCCCGAAGATTGGGACTTTCTGAAAAGTAATTTTTTATGCCACTCTGATCCGAAAGCTGACGGATATCGATTGTGAATTTAATTCTAATTGTCAGTCTTCGACAGGCTCAGACTTATAATACTTGACATTTTAAATAGTAGGTTGAAATAACAAATTCAAGATGAGCGTCTGACTGTCGGCATTTATAAACGAAGCAAGCTGAAAAGGGAAGAGATTGCTATAACAGCACTAATTCCTCTATTATTATAAAATCTTCTTGAATTTTTCAGACAGGATTTGACAAAGGGCATCAACTCTGTTATATTTCGCCCAACAAAAAAAACAATTAATGAAAAACGGACAAAAATATTATCACAAAGAATTTTACTCTCAGCCTGAGAGAGTCTGTGTTTTGTCTGTTAATCCAATAAACCTTTCAATAGATATTATCAATATTCTAGGGATTATTATTATCAGCCTACTTGGTATTCTAATACTAAGAGGCTAATAAATAGGTCAATCCCGAACAAACAAAAAGTAATTTCCATAAATAAAAATTAAATTCATATCGGGGTTGACCTGATAAGTAAATTATTTTTTTATTAATGGAGATGAAATGAGATCAGACATAATTAAAAAAGGATTTGAAAAAGCACCTCATCGAAGTTTGCTTAAGGCTACCGGTGTTATTAAATCCGACGAAGATTTTGATAAACCGTTTATAGGTGTTGTTAATTCATACATTGATTTAATCCCCGGGCATGTTCATCTGCAGGAATTTGGCAGAGTTGTAAAAGAAGCAATCCGTGAAGCAGGCGGTGTTCCGTTTGAGTTCAATACAATTGGTGTTGATGACGGAATTGCGATGGGGCATATCGGTATGAGATTTTCGCTTGCAAGCCGCGAATTAATAGCCGATTGTGTTGAAACTGTTGTGCAGGCTCATCAACTTGATGGAATGATTTGCATCCCGAACTGTGATAAAATCGTTCCGGGAATGCTGATGGCTGCAGCACGTGTGAATATTCCAACGATATTTATTTCGGGCGGGCCAATGAAAGCAGGCAAAACATCAGACGGACAGAAAAGCGATTTGATTTCCGTTTTTGAAGGTGTAGGAAAATTCAAAGCGGGTGAAATCAACCAGTCGCAACTGAAAGAACTTGAAGATGTAAGTTGTCCTACCTGCGGTTCATGTTCCGGAATGTTTACAGCAAATTCTATGAACTGCCTCATGGAAGCAATTGGAATTGCCCTTCCTGGTAATGGTACAGTTCTCGCAGTGGACCCGATGCGGTTGGAACTTGCAAAAACGGCTGCCAAGCAGTTAATGTATTTAATCGAAAAGGATATCAAACCTTCGGATATAATCACAAAAGAATCGCTTCGTAATGCTTTTGCCCTCGATATGGCAATGGGCGGAAGCACAAATACAATTCTTCATTCACTTGCAATCGCAATCGAAGCCGGCTTCGAATTTGACCTGCATGAACTGAATGAAATTGCTCAAAAAGTCCCTTATTTGTGCAAAGTAAGTCCTGCAACAAAATATGTTCACATGGAAGATGTTCATGAGGCTGGTGGAATTCCTGCAATATTGAAAGAGTTGACACGCAAAAAAATCCTGAATGAAAACTGCATGACTGTAACGGGCAAGACAATCGGAGAGAACATAAAAGATGCAGAAATAAAAAATGAAAAAGTTATCCGAAGAAGTGAAAATGCTTATTCACAAAAAGGTGGATTATCAATTCTGTTTGGAAATTTAGCTCCTGAAGGCGGAGTTGTGAAGATCGGTGCAGTTGAAGAGAAAATGCTTGTTCACCGCGGTCCGGCGAGAATTTTTGAATCTCAGGAAGAAGCAATGGCAGGAATATTAAATCATGAAGTCCAGGCTGGTGATGTTGTCGTCATTCGCTATGAAGGACCGAAAGGCGGACCCGGAATGCCTGAAATGCTTTCACCGACAAGTGCAATCATGGGTCTTGGTTTAGGCGATAAAGTAGCATTATTGACAGACGGAAGATTTTCAGGAGGAACACGCGGAGCTTGTATTGGACATATTTCTCCCGAAGCTGCTTCAAAGGGCCCGATTGCTGCATTAAAAAATGGTGATATAATTTCAATTGATATTCCGAACAATAAATTAAATGTTGAGCTCTCAGATGAAGAGATTCAAAAAAGATTAAAGGAATTACCCGAGTTTGAACAGAAAATCAAAAAAGGTTATTTAGCGCGTTATTCCAAAATGGTTACATCTGCCAGCAAGGGTGCAGTGTTTGAAATTAAATAATAAAGGAGGATGAAAATGAGTCCAGCAAAAAATAAAATGACCGGTGCCGATATTTTCTTTGAGTGTCTGAAGAAAGAAAATGTTGATGTGATATTTGGTTATCCCGGAGGTGCCGTTTTAAAAATCTACGAAAAATTATATGATATTGACTGGCTGAAACATGTACTTGTCAGGCATGAACAGGGTGCTACTCACATGGCTGAAGGTTATGCGAAAGCAACAGGTAAAGTGGGAGTTGTACTTGTAACTTCGGGACCGGGAGCGACAAATACTGTAACCGGAATTACTGATGCTTATATGGATTCAGTTCCTATTGTTGTTTTTACGGGACAGGTTCCGTCTCATCTTATTGGCAATGATGCTTTTCAGGAGGCTGATATTGTTGGAATAACAAGACCAATTACAAAGCATAATTTTCTTGTCCGCGATGTAAAAGAACTTGCTTCAACAATCAAAAAGGCTTTTTATATTGCATCAACTGGGCGACCGGGTCCGGTGCTTGTTGACTTGCCAAAAGATGTTATTAACTCAAGCTGTGAGTTTGAATATCCGGATGAAATTGATATAAGGGGCTACAAGCCGACATATAAAGGACATTTTAACCAAATTAAAAAAGCGGCAGAGATGATTCAGAAAGCAAAGCGTCCTTTATTCTATGTTGGTGGCGGAGTTATTATGTCAAATGGTACTAATGAACTTCATCTTCTTGCAAGGGAAAATAAAATCCCTGTTACGATGACGTTACAGGGGCTTGGTGCATTTCCGGGGACAGATGAATTATCGCTGGGAATGCTTGGAATGCACGGAACATTTTGGGCGAATCAGGCTGTGAATAATTGCGATTTGCTTGTTGCCCTTGGTGCAAGATTTGATGATAGGGTAACCGGTAAAGTTGAAACGTTTGCAACAAAAGCATATAAAATCCATATTGATATTGACCCGACGGCTATTGATAAAAACGTAGTTGTTGATTTGCCGATTGTCGGAGATGTTAAAAATATTATGGCTGAAATTGCAGCTGAAATCAATCAGCCACCAAATACATCAGACTGGCTGGCAATGATTGAAAAATGGAAAGAGGAATGCCCGCTTTCTACCGGAATGGAAGACGCAAAACTTCGGACAGAATTTATACTTGAGAAAATTTCTGAAAAGACAAATGGAAATGCTGTTATTGTAACTGATGTTGGACAGCATCAAATGTGGACAGCTCAGCATTATAAATTCAACAATCCAAGGTCAAATCTGACGAGCGGTGGTTTGGGTACAATGGGATTTTCTGTGCCAGCATCTATTGGTGCTTCTTTTGGTATTAAGGACAGACCAATAATTTCAATAAGCGGTGACGGTGGTTTTCAGATGAATCTTCAGGAATTGATTACTGCAAAATATTATAAAGTTCCGGTAAAGTTTTTTATAATAAATAATTCATTCCTTGGAATGGTTCGTCAGTGGCAGGAACTTTTTCATCAAGAGAAATTTAGTTTTACCGATTTAGCTGCAAGCAATCCTGACTTTGTAAAACTCGGACAGGCATTGGGAATAGAATCATTTTCAACCAATTCACCTAGTGAAGTTGATTCATTGCTTGATCATGCTTTATCAGTTAATGACAGACCTGTTTTGATTGAATTCAAAGTTGTAAAACAGGATATGGTTTTCCCGATGGTTCCCGCAGGAGCTTCAATTTCTGATATGATGATTAGAAGATTAAACCCAAACAGGATGATATAAAATGAGAAGAACAATAACAATATTAATTGAAAACCGTTTCGGTGCATTCGACCGGGTAGCAACAATGTTTTCAGGCAAAGGATTTAATATCAGCAGCATTTCTATTGGTGAAACTGAAATTGCTGAAATCTCCCGAATGACAATTGTTACCGATGGAGACAATAAAATAATTGATCAAATCATCAAACAGTTAAATCGTTTGATAGACACAGTAAAAGTAAGCGATTTAACAGATACTTATCATATCGAAAGAGAACTTGCATTAATCACTGTCAATTATCAGAAAGGCTCGATGGAAGAAGTGAAAAATATTTGCGATATCTTCCGCGGGAATATAGTTGATATAAATAATAAAACAATGATGATTGAAATTACAGGTCCGCCGGAAAAAATCAACGCTGCAGTAAATGTTTTGATGCCATTCGGAATCAAAGAAATGGCAAGGTCAGGAACTGTCGCTTTGAAAAGAGGCGAACAATTGAAAGAAGCTAAAAAAGAATATGTTCAAACAAATTAAAAGGAAAATAAAATGAAAGTTTATTATGATTCAGATGCATCACTCGATGTTTTAAAAGACAAAAAAATTGCTGTCCTCGGTTTTGGAAGTCAGGGACATGCTCATTCACTAAATTTGAAAGAAAGCGGAATGAATGTTTGTGTCGGCTTACGAAAGACAAGTGCTTCGTGGGACAAGGCAAAGAATGCGGGATTGGAAGTAAAAGAAGTTGATGAAGCGGTAAAATGGGCGAACGTAATAATGGTCCTTTTGCCCGATCAAAATCAGAAAGAAGTTTATGATAAGTCAATCGCACCTTACTTAAATGAAGGCGACACACTTGTGTTTGCTCATGGATTTAATATTCATTACAAACAGATTAATCCTCCTGCAAATGTGAATGTAATGATGGTAGCACCAAAAAGTCCGGGACATTTAGTAAGAAGAACATATCTCGAAAATACAGGTGTGCCTTGCTTGATAGCAGTTCATCAGGATTATTCTGGAAACACAAAAGAAATGGCACTTGCGTGGGCAAAGGGGATTGGTGGAACGAAAGCCGGAGTAATCGAAACAAATTTCAAAAATGAAACTGAGACAGATTTATTTGGTGAACAGGCAGTATTGTGTGGTGGATCGGCAGAATTAGTGAAGAATGGTTTTGAAGTATTAACTGAAGCCGGTTATCCACCGGAACTTGCTTATTTTGAATGCATGCACGAATTGAAATTGATTGTTGATCTTTATTATGAAGGAGGATTGACGAGAATGAATTATTCAGTAAGTGATACCGCAGAATACGGCGGAATGACGCGAGGTAAAAGAGTAATTCCTGCATCGGCAAAAACCGAGATGAAAAAAATTCTTACCGAAATTCAGGATGGAAGTTTTGCAAAAGAATGGCTTGAAGAATATGCATCAGGACAAAAAAATATGAATCAGCTCCGTCAGGAAAACCGTGAACATCCGCTCGAGAAAGTCGGTGCAAAATTACGCGAAATGATGTCATGGCTTAAAAAGAAAAACCCCAAAGAAGAGGTTGGTGTATGAAGTATAAAATAACATTACTTCCGGGAGATGGAATCGGACCGGAAGTGGTTTCTGCAGGCGTAAAATTACTAAAATATGTTGCTGAAAAATTTCAAATCAGTCTGAATTTTTCTGAAGAATTGTTTGGCGGTTGTTCGTATGATAAATATGGCACACCGCTTAGCGATAAAACTTTGCAGACATGTTATGATTCCGATGCAGTTTTGCTTGGTGCTGTCGGCGGATACAAATGGGAAGATTTGCCTCATCATTTAAAGCCGGAAGCGGGATTATTAAAAATCCGCAAATCACTTGGATTATTTGCCAATCTGCGTCCAGCGAAAGTATTTAAATCACTTGCTGATTCATCTTCACTGAAAAGGGAAGTTGTCGAAGGCACTGATTTTATTGTCTTTCGTGAGCTTACGGGCGGAATTTATTTTGGTGAACCCCGCGGTTTTGATGACAGCAAAGGCTGGAATACGATGGTTTATTTAAAAGAAGAAATTGAGAGAATAGCTCATCTTGCATTCAAAGCTGCTCAGCGAAGGAAAGGAAATTTATTGAGTGTTGATAAAGCAAACGTTCTTGAAGTATCTCAGTTTTGGCGATCGGTAGTTAGTGAAGTTGCAAAAAATTATCCTGATGTTAAATTAAGCAACATGTATGTTGATAATGCAGCGATGCAGATTGTAAGAAATCCAAAACAGTTTGATGTGATTCTTACATCAAATTTATTCGGTGATATTCTTAGTGACATTGCAGGAATGATAACCGGAAGTCTTGGAATGCTTCCATCGGCAAGTCTGGGCTCAAAATATGCGTTATACGAACCTGTTCATGGCAGTGCCCCCGATATTGCAGGACTGGGAATTGCAAATCCGATTGCAACGATTTCATCCATTTCGATGATGTTCAAATATTCATTCGGGATGGATAAAGCAAGTGAACTTATTGATGAAGCTATTGAAAGAGCCTTATCAGAAGGCTACCGCACAAAAGATATTTCAATGAAAGCTGATGATAAAATTGTGACGACTGAAAAAATGGCAGATTTAATAATTGAATGTTTTGAAGAAATTTTTAACGAACAGTCATTAGGAGTTTTTACTCTTTAAGGTGAAATGATGAAAGAAAAAATTATAATATTTGATACAACTTTGCGTGACGGCGAACAGTCACCCGGGGCTTCACTTTCGATTTTAGAAAAAGTTGAGATTGCCAAACAGCTTGCTAAACTTCGGGTTGATGTAATTGAAGCTGGGTTTCCTGTTTCATCTCCGGCACAATTTGAAGCTGTAAAAAGAATATCTGATGAAGTTGGTGTTGTAATTGCTGCTTTATCACGTGCTAAAGAAATAGATATCAAAACGGCGTTTGAATCAATAAAAACGGCATCGAAAAAAAGGATTCACACTTTTTCAAGCACTTCGGATTATCATATTCTCGGAAAATTTGGGAGCGATAAATATGGAAAAACACTTGCTGAAAAACGCAATACAGTTTTGCAAATGTCGTATGATATGGTTCAGTATGCAAAAACGTTTTGTAACGATATTGAATTTTCAGCTGAAGATGCGGGCAGAACGGATTTGACTTATCTTGCTGAGGTAGTTGAAGCTGCAATTGAAGCCGGAGCTACAACAATCAATATTCCCGATACGACTGGTTATACAATCCCGGATGAATTTGGTTATAAAATTGCTGAACTGAAACGCAGGGTTAAAAATATTGATAAAGCTATAATCAGTGTGCATTGCCATAATGATCTTGGACTTGCAGTTGCAAATTCAATTTCAGGAATTGAAAACGGTGCACGGCAAGTTGAATGTACAATCAATGGAATCGGAGAAAGAGCCGGCAATGCTTCGCTCGAAGAATTTGTGATGGCTCTGAATGTAAGAAAGGACAAGTTTAATTTCTTCACAGATATAAACACAAAAGAAATATTCAACACAAGCCGTATGGTTTCTGCTTTCAGCGGAATTCTTGTCCAGCCAAATAAAGCAATTGTGGGACAAAATGCATTTGCACATGAATCAGGAATTCATCAGGACGGAATGCTGAAAAACAGAGAAACTTATGAAATTATGACTCCCGAAAGTGTCGGAGTTACTAAAACAATGATTGTGCTTGGAAGACACTCAGGCAGGCACGGATTAAAAAAACGATTGGCTGAATTGGGTTATTCTCCAACTGAAAACGAACTGGATAAAATTTATGCTTCTTTTCTAAAACTTGCAGACAAGAAAAAGGAAGTTTATGATGATGATCTGCGTACGCTTATGGGAGATGAAGTTTATAAAGAATCAAATAATTATGAATTGATGTATATTAATGTCAATTCCGGTACAAGTTCAATCCCAACTGCAACAGTATCCGTTAAATACAAAGAAAAAGAATTCTCTGATTCCGCAACAGGTGACGGTCCTGTTGATGCTTTATTCAATGCTATTGACAGAGCAATTAAAAAGAAATTTAAAATTGAATCTTACAGTGTACGTTCTGTTACTTCAGGAAGACAAGCAATGGGCGAAGTGGTTGTCAGGATGTTGATAAATGAAAAAAGATACAGCGGGAGAGGAGTTTCAACCGATATTCTGGAAGCAAGCGCAAAGGCTTATTTATCGGCAATCAATCAAAATGAAATATTCATTAATGAAGCAGAAAAAATTAAATCACAAAGTTCAATAACTGAAGTTATATAAAGGTTTTATATGGGAATGACAATCACAGAAAAAATTTTAGCAAAATCTGCACGGCGTGTATTTTTAGAACCCGGAGAAAATGTTTGGCTGAATGTTGATGTACTTATGACACATGATGTTTGCGGACCGCCGACAATCGGAATCTGGAAAAATGAATTTGGCGAAAAGGCAAAAATATGGGATAAAAATAAACTTGTAGTTTTCCCTGATCATTACATCTTTACTAAAAATGTTCACGCTAACAGAAATGTTGATGTGCTTCGGAAGTTTGCAAAGGAGTATGATTTGCCTAATTATTATGATGTCGGAAGTCCGAGATATAAAGGCGTTTGTCATATCGCTCTTGCTGAAGAAGGTTACAATGTCCCCGGTACAGTTTTATTCGGGACTGATTCACATACATGTACATCAGGTGCATTTGGAATGTTTGCAACAGGAGTAGGAAATACAGATGCGGCTTTTATTCTTGGTACCGGAAAAATCTGGGAGAAAGTTCCTGAGTCGATGAAATTTACTTTTCATGGCAAGATGCCGGAATATTTAACTGCAAAGGATTTGATACTTCAGATTCTTGGTGATATTACTACTGATGGTGCAACATACCGTTCAATGGAATTTGACGGAGAGGCAATTTTCTCTCTGCCAATGCTTGAAAGAATGACGTTGACAAATATGGCAATTGAAGCCGGTGGAATGAATGGGATTATTCAGGCGGATAAAATTGCTGAAGAATATGTAAGCGAAAGAACTGATAAAAATTTTGAAATATTTATTAGTGACAGAGATGCAAAATATTTCAGCAAACATGAATATGATGTAAATAAAATTGAGCCGCTTGTTGCTAAACCGCACAGTCCTGATAACCGCGATACAGTGAAAAATGTTGAAGGCACAAAACTGACAAAATGTTATATCGGCTCGTGTACAGGCGGGAAAATCACTGACTTTATTAATGCAGCAAAAATTTTATACGGACAAACTGTAAAGACTTCAACGTTTATAGTTCCGGCTTCGACAGAAACAGCAAAGGAACTTGAGGGAGAAACTTACAAAGGACTTTCACTGAAGCAGATTTTTGAAAATGCCGGTTGTCAGATTGCTCAGTCATCATGTGCAGCTTGTCTTGGCGGACCTGATGATACATTTGGAAGAGCGGTTGATAAAGATGTAGTTATTTCAACCACCAACAGAAATTTCCCAGGAAGAATGGGTAGTAAAAAATCTGAAGTGTATTTAGCTTCTCCACTTACTGTTGCGGCTTCTGCCGTTAATGGTTTTATAACTGATCCAAGAAATTTTTTAATGTAAGGTAAAATATGGAAGAAAAAATTAGTGGTCTCGCATACGTTTTAGGCAATAATATTGATACCGACCAGATTATTCCGGCTGAACATCTGGTTTACAGTTTAACCGATGAAGAAGAGTCGAGAAAGTACGGACAGTACGCATTATCAGGAGTTCCTGTTCCGTTGGCTGGATTGCCTGAAGGCGGGAAGCAATTTGTTGAATCAGATTCTTATCAATCGAAATATTCAATAATCATTGGTGGTTCAAATTTTGGCTGTGGCTCATCAAGAGAGCACGCACCTTTTGCATTGCAGAAAGCCGGAGTAAAAGTAATTGTAGCCGAATCTTATGCAAGAATTTTTTATCGTAATTCAGTTGACGGCGGTTTTGTAGTTCCGTTTGAATCAACAGAAAAACTGAATGATAAAATTAAAACTGATGATGAAATTGAAATTGATTTTAAAGAAAATGAAATAAAAAATTTATCATCAAATCAGGTTTATAAACTGAAACCACTTGGCGATGTCCTCCCGATTATTGCAGCCGGCGGACTTTTTGAATACGCCCGCAAAAGCGGAATGCTTGAAAATTAAGGAGCAGAAATGACAAAGATTGAATTATTTGATACGACTTTAAGAGACGGAACTCAGGGTGAGGGAGTCAGTCTTTCTATACAGGATAAATTACTTATTACACAACGCCTCGATGAATTTGGTATTGATATTATTGAAGGAGGATGGCCCGGAAGTAATCCGAAAGATGAAGAATATTTTCAGAAAGTAAAATCACTGAAACTTATTCATTCAAAAATATGTGCTTTCGGCTCAACGGCTCGTTCTCCAAAGGCAGTTGAATCAGACCAGAATTTAAACAAACTCATACAGGCTGATACACCGTATGTTTCAATTTTTGGTAAGACTTGGAAATTTCATTCGCAGAAAAGTCTTGGTTTGACTGATGATGAAAATGCCGAGCTGATATTTAAATCAGTTTCATTCCTTAAAAATCATGGACGGAAAGTTATTTTTGATGCGGAACATTTTTTTGATGGTTATAAAGATGATAAAAAGTTTGCAATAAATATGTTATTAGCCGCTGAAAATGGTGGTGCAGATGTGATTGTACTTTGCGACACAAACGGAGGCTCGCTTCCAAGTGAAATTTTTGAAATTACAAAAACAGTAAAATCAGAAATATCAAAACCAATCGGGATTCATTGTCATAACGATAGCGAACTCGGTGTAGCTAATTCTATTGCGGCTGTTCAGGCTGGGGCAGTGCATGTTCAGGGTACGATAAACGGAGTTGGTGAAAGATGCGGTAATGCAAATCTTTGTAGTATAATTCCAAACTTGCATTTGAAAATGAAATTGGATTCAAATGTTTCGGGCAATATTTCTCAGCTTACAGGTATTTCTAATTTTGTTTATGAGTTAATGAATTTAAATCCTAATTCACGTGCGGCATTTGTCGGGAAATCTGCATTTGCACACAAAGGCGGAATTCATGTGAGTTCAGTTTTAAAAGACAGCAGAATGTATGAGCATATCGAACCGAAATCTGTCGGGAATTTGCAGCGTGTAATCGTTTCGGATTTATCAGGGCAGAGCAATATTAAATACAAAGCGAAAGAACTTGGAATCGATTTGCCGGATGAAAAAGAGTTCAGTAAAAATTTTGTACAAAATATTAAATCACTCGAATATGAGGGTTTCCAGTTTGATGGTGCAGAAGCTTCATTCGAAATTTTATTGCGTGAAGAACTCGGTGAACTTAGTCCGTTCTTTAAAGTAAATTATTCAAAAATAAATGTTGTATTCGGTGCAAACGGAGATGACGGATATTCAGAAGCTGTGCTGAAGGTTGAAGTGGACGGTGCGGAAGAACATACTGCTGCAGATGGAAACGGTCCTGTTAATGCTCTTGATAATGCTTTAAGAAAGGCACTTGTAAGATTTTTCCCTGAAATTTCTTCGGTTCATCTTGTTGACTATAAAGTCCGTGTGCTCGGTGACGGTGACGGTACAAAAGCACGCGTCCGTGTTTTGATTGAATCAAGTGACGGAGAATCTACTTGGTCAACGGTTGGAGTTTCAGAAAATATTATTAAAGCAAGTATGAAGGCAATTGTGGACAGTTTGAATTACAAACTCTTCAAGTCAAAAAAAATCAATTGAAGGTTAATTCAAATCAATCACGATTTCCTGTCCGTCCTTTGATAACTCAAACTTTGCTTTATCCCAAGAGGGAATGCCAATCAATGCTCTTGCGTTATTTGAAAAGCCGTAATCTTCAACAGGAATGCCGAAAAAGTTTGTATTCAGAGTTTTGTTATTGTCTTCATCATGAAATACTTTTATAGCATAGGTCCAAGCGGGATATTGCTGAAAATATTTTCTGATGTTCCATTTTTAATTTCTGATGATGCACCAATATACACATCATGAAAAGAATTGTAGATATCCTTAGAATTTGCCAAAGCAATTCTGATATAGCCGTTATTGCTTTTGACATTTTTAACAATCAGTTTCATGTTTGCAGATTTATCATTTGCAAAAACTGAAAAAGAAATTAAACAGATAAAGATAAAAAAGTAGTTTTTCATTGATTTTTATAGAGATTTAGCTTTATGCTAATATTAAAAACACCGTTTTGATTATTAAAAGTTTCATTAGGTGATTCAAATTCTGTGTGAATATCATGCACAAAATTCCCTACAAAATATCCAATTGCCGAAGCAAGAAAAACATCTGAAAGCCAGTGCTTGTCATAAACAATTCTCGAATAACCCGTAATAAATGCGGGTGCAAATGCAAGTACCTTCAGGTAATCACTTTCGAGATTATTTGCCAAAACTGTTGATAAAGAAAATGCAACCGCTGCGTGTCCCGAAGGAAGTGCATTAAAATCAGTATTTACAATGAAAGGACGGAAATATTTTGAAGATAAATTTTTATATGGTCTTGCTCTGCCAATTGCAGATTTTAACAGAGCAGTAATTACGCCGGTGTAAATAAATGACTGAAAAATTTCAAAGCCAATTCTCTTTGTTGTTTTATCTTTTACAATTAATCCATGCAAGTAGAATCCAAGACTGATTGGTATTGTAGATATTGGTTCTCCCCATGCTTTTCCAAATTCACTTACGGTACTTTTATCGTTCAGATTATTATTATAAATGAATTCACGGACAGACTGGTCAGTTTGAATTAACGCAAAAGTAGAAGCAGTAACGATTCCAAGTTTGAGGTAATCACTGCTTTCCCAATTTTGGATATTGAAAACAAACTTTGGTGTTTCGTCTATAAATTGCTCAACACTAAAATTATTTTGACAAAAAACAGAAGAAGTCAAAAGGATTAAAAATGCAAAAATATTTTTCATTATTCTCTCTGATATTTAGCTGTAACTTTTATGAAACTAATAAGTCTAAAATGTGTAACAAATTTAATTATAAATGAGTGAGGATGAAATGAAAACTTATTTGACAAGCAAAAAATTATCTGTAATTATTTTAATCATAGCATCGGCATTATTATTTTGCCAGTCACCATTATTCTCTGCAGAAAGAAAACTGATTAAGGGGAAAAAGTTTGACGTTGAAAAAGGCGGTTTGCTGGAAGTCAGAGCAGATTTTGGAGATGTCACTGTTAAATCATGGACAAGCGACGAAGTAGAAATTAAAATTTTCGGGAATGAAAAAACTAAAAAAAACGTTCACTTTTCTTTTGATAAAAGCGGGAACGCAGTTACAGTTTTAGCAAAAAAGCCCGGCAAATTCGGTTTTAATGTTTTCAATAATTATTCGCTGAAATTTGAGATATGGGTGCCAAAAGAATTTAAAGTAAAAATTACCACAGCCGGCGGTGACGTGAAACTAATTAATATTAACGGTAGTTTTGATGTTGAAACATCAGGAGGAGACATTAATTCAGAAGATAATATTGGTTTTATAAAGGCAGAAACTTCAGGCGGAGATGTTGAAATAAAAAATCATAAAGGAAATGTAAAAACAGAAACTTCCGGCGGCGATATTAAAATTCAGTCGTTTGGAAATGTGAATTGCAGTACTTCCGGTGGTGATATTAATTTAATTGTTGAAAATGGCTCTGTTCAGGCTACGACTTCGGGAGGTGATGTGTCATTAAAATACTGGGGAACTAACAAAGGGATTTTTTGTGAAACAAGCGGCGGGGACATTACCTGCGTTCTGCCGGATAATTTCAAAGCAGATGCAAAACTGGAAACTTTAGGCGGAAGCATCAACCTTGATTTCCCAAATGCAAATACAAGAAAAATTTCGCATTCGAAATTTGAAGGCAGACTAAACGGCGGCGGCGAAAAAATGGAATGCAGTACTTCCGGTGGCGATATCGAAGTGAGAGCTACAAAGTAAAGAAATTCACCATGAAGGCACTAAGCTCACGGAGATTCACTAAGTGATTCTTCGTGTTCTTAGTATCTCAATGGTGTTTTTCATTCTACCTTTTAAGCAAATAGTTCACAGAGAATCACTTAGAGACTTGATAAAAAAAATCAAAAGTGTTTTATAATTTTATTTTTACGATAAGAGATTTAATATTTCATTAATCAGATTATTCCCTTTATCTTGTGCATACCACAAATGAATCATTGGCAAAAATTCTTCTTTTGTTAATCCTTCGGATTTCCATTTATCTATTTGATTGACCAATTCAACCGGGCGTGGTCCCCACTGGAAAAGTTCGTCTCCAAATTCACTGAAAACTACAAGCTTTGGAATGCTTCGTGATTTACCGTCTGTCAGATACAAATCCATAATATCAAGGTTCTTATCGCGGTAAATAATTTTTAGCTGAATATTTTCATTCAATTTGGAAATTTCATAAATGAAAGGCAGGTTTTGCGCTGAATCGCCGCACCAAGGTTCTGTAATTACCATCCAAATCATTTGTTTGTCAATGATATTCATAACTGAAAAAAGCTTGTCATTCGGCTTGAATGTTTTATGTATCCTCTGTGTCCGCTGATAATTCAATTTTGTGTAGTTCAATAATTCCAAATCTTTTGGTGATAAATTATCAATGTTTTCTGAATCAATTTTGTTCTTGAAATTTTTCAAATATGTTTCGTAACTGATATCCGCAAAATTTATTTTTGAAAGCAAATTTTCTGTTTTCATAACGTCCTTTCATTTTATAGTTTAAACTATACAAAGATAAAAAAAGTTTAACTTTATGCTGACATTACACAATCATTCTTTTTATACATTACTGAAGGGCTGCAACAGTCCTCAAAAGATTGTCGATCATTCAAAAATGCAGAATGAAAATTATGCTGCTCTGACAGACACGAACGGAATGTACGGTGTGATTCAGTTTGCAAAATACGCTGAGCAAAATAATATCAAACCGATTATCGGAGCAGAGATTGATGACCCAGCAGATAATAATCTCAAGGCAATTTTTATAGCGAAGAATAATGCAGGTTACTCAAAACTTTGTGCATTAATAACAGCAAGAAAATTAAAAGACGATTTTAAACTTGCTGATGTCTTCAAAGAAAATCTTTCAGACTTCTTCATCATTTCATCTTCGCTTGAATTACTGAATTATTTAAATCAATCGGGACTAAACAAAGAACAAACCTTTGCTGAATTAATTATCACAAAAAAATCAAAGCAGGCGACAAGAAAATTGTATGATTTTGCACGGGGCAATAAAATTAAAATTATTGCCTCGCGTCCGACATACTTTGCTTCCAAAGAAGATTTTATGCTGCATAAAATTTTATCAGCCATTAAACACAGAAGCACAATTACAAGTATCAGTGAAGATCAATTAGTTGATGAAGAATATCATTTCCAGACGAAAGAAGAATTTGAAAATGAATGGAAGAAAATCCCCGAAGCGTTGAAAAGCATTGATTTTATTGTTCGGAACAGCAATGTCAATTTTGATTTCGGCAAACTGAAATTTCCTGTATTTAACAATCTTACAGATGAAGAAGCCCGGATTTTGCTATTGGAAAAATGTTATACCGGCTTGAAGAACAGATATAAAAAAGTCACAGAAAAAATTCTGACCCGAATGCATTATGAACTTGACGTAATAAATGGACTTGGATTTTCGAATTACTTTTTAATTGTCTGGGATTTGGTTCAGGAAGCAAAACGTCGTAATATGATGCTGATAGGAAGAGGCTCTGCGGCGAACAGTTTGATTGCATATTGTCTCGAATTCACACAGGTTGATCCGATAAAATATGATTTGTATTTCGAAAGATTTCTTAATAAAGGACGAAAATCACCGCCGGATGTTGACCTTGATTTTTCATGGCGTGAACGTGATGAAATTGTTAAATACGTTTTCGATAAATACGGATATGACAAAGTAGCAATGATTTCAACGCATGTTACATTCCGGGCACGCTCTGCATTTCGGGAAGTTGCAAAGGTTTTTGGAATTCCGGATTCGGAAATTTCGAAATACAGCAAGTTTATTCCATGGACAAGTGCTGCAAATCTTCCTGTAATTTCAGAAAAATTTCCTGAAGCAAAATCAATTAAATTCGATTCAGAACCATGGATTTCAGTTATAAACTATGCAAAGCAATTGTCGTCATTTCCCCGACATCTGTCAATTCATCCAAGCGGATTAGTCATTTCACCGGAGCCGATAAATAAATATGTTGCACTGGAATTTGCCAAAAACAAAGGACTTGGGTTGATAATCACTCAGCCTGATATGTATTCAATTGAAGATATGGGACTTGTCAAAATTGATTTGCTGAGCCAGCGCTCACTTGGTGTACTGAGAGATACAATCATGATGATAAAAGAATAAAGATAAAAGAATCTTTTATTTCAATCAAAATTTTTTTAATTTACATACAAAGATTCAACGGATATGTTCTAAGTTATTAATTTTAAGACTGGGAAAGTGTGTTTTCTAAAAAATCAGACAAAACAGATTATTTTGAGTCCAAAAACGCTGATTTTGACCCGATTTGTGATAAAAACATATCTCGGGATGGCTTAATAATTGCTATCACAAAATAATTTTAAAAAACAATTAAACTAAAATATGAGGTTACATTAATGGAAAGAAAGAAAATTACAATTGACGGGAATGAGGCGGCTGCATATGTTGCGTTCAATTCAAGTGAGGTAATTGCTATTTATCCTATTACACCTTCATCCGGAATGGGTGAATTGTCCGATCAATGGTCGGCAGATGGCAAAAAAAATATATGGGGAACGATTCCAAAAGTTGCTGAATTGCAAAGCGAAGGCGGAGCCTCGGGTGCAGTTCACGGTTCTTTGCAAAGTGGAGCTTTAACAACAACTTTCACTGCATCGCAAGGATTATTGTTAATGATTCCAAATATGTATAAAATTGCGGGCGAACTTACATCTGCAGTTTTCCATGTTTCAGCGAGGTCATTGGCTGCACAGTCACTTTCAATTTTCGGAGACCACAGTGATATACTTGCAACAAGACAAACCGGTTTTGGATTGATATCATCGGCTTCAGTACAGGAAGTAATGGATATTGCATTAATTACCCATGCTGCAACACTTGAAGCACGAATTCCATTTATACATTTTTTTGATGGATTCAGAACATCTCATGAAGTAAATAAAATTGAGCAATTAACAAAAGATGATATTCGTTCGATGTTGAATGAAAAATTTATTGATGAATTCAGGAACAGAGCACTCAATCCTGAAAATCCGTTTATACGCGGAACAGCTCAGAATCCTGATGTATATTTCCAGGGAAGAGAAACAGTAAATAAATATTATGATGCATGCCCGGGAATTGTTCAAAAATATATGGATCAATTTGCAAAGTTGACCGGAAGACAATATCACTTGTTTGATTATTTTGGTGCACCTGATGCAAAAAGAGTGATTGTAGTAATGGGTTCCGGAGCAGAAACAATTCAGGAAACAGTTGAATATCTTTCTTATAGAAATGAAGAAAAAGTTGGTGTATTGGTTGTCAGATTATACAGGCCATTTTCACCAAAGCATTTAATCGCTGCACTTCCGAAAACTGTTGAAAAAATTGCTGTGCTTGACAGGACAAAAGAGCCTGGTTCAATTGGAGAACCATTGTACATGGATGTAATTTCTGCAATCAGTGAATCATTAATGGCAGGAGAACTACCATTCGAACCTATACCAAAAGTTATAGGTGGAAGATATGGTCTTTCATCAAAAGAATTCACTCCGGCGATGGTTAAAGGAATTTATGATGAGTTGAAAAAAGATACACCAAAAAATCATTTTACTATCGGGATAAATGACGATGTTACTTTTACATCGTTAGATTACGATCCTAATTTTATTATTGAAAGAGATGATGTTGTACGAGCAATGTTTTTCGGGCTTGGAGCAGATGGTACGGTTGGTGCAAATAAAAATTCAATCAAAATTATTGGCGAAGAAACAGAAAATTCTGCACAGGGTTATTTTGTTTATGATTCAAAAAAATCAGGCTCAACAACAATTTCTCACTTAAGATTTGGTAAAACTCCTATTCACTCGCCATATTTAATTCAAAGTGCTCAGTTTATTGGCTGCCATTTATTTACACTGCTTGAAAAATATGATGTACTCGAAAAAATCACAAAGGGCGGAACATTCCTGCTCAACAGCCCCTATTCAAAAGATGAAACTTGGGATAAAATTCCAAAGACCGTGCAGGAAAATATTATTAATAATGAATTAAACTTTTATGTCATTGACGCTTATGATGTAGCAAAAAATACCGGGATGGGTGTAAGAATCAATACGATAATGCAGACATGTTTCTTTGCAATATCCGGCGTACTCCCAAGGGAAGAAGCGATTGAGCAAATCAAAAAAGCAATCAAGAAAACTTACGGTGCAAAAGGTGATGAAATTGTCAGAAAGAATTTTGAAGCCGTTGATCAGACTCTGGCAAATTTATTCAAAGTTGAATATCCGAAATCAATTACAAGTGAAATAGAACTTCCTCCGATTGTTTCTGACAAAGCTCCTGAATACGTTAAAAATACAGTTGCCATGATGATAGCTGGAAAAGGTGATGATTTACCTGTAAGTGCATTGCCTGCGGATGGGACTTATCCATCGGGCACAACACAATGGGAAAAGAGAAATATTGCAATAGATGTACCGGTTTGGGATCCTGATGTATGTATTCAATGCGGAAAATGCGCTATGGTTTGTCCTCATGCAACTATCCGAACCAAAATTTATGATAAAAAATATACTGAAAATATACCTGAGACATATAAATGGACAGCCGCCAAAGGCAAAGAATGGGAAGGCTTGGCTTATACAATTCAGGTAGCAGTTGAAGACTGTACTGGCTGCGGATTATGCGTCGAAGTTTGTCCTGCAAAAAATAAAAAAGAGACAAAACTAAAAGCAATCAATATGATGCCTCAGATTCCATTGAGAGAAACTGAAAGAAATAACTGGAATTATTTCCTTGATATACCGGAATTTGACAGAAGATTATTGAAAGTAGATACAATAAAGGGAAGTCAGATTCTACAGCCATTGTTTGAGTTTTCCGGTGCATGTTCAGGTTGCGGTGAAACTCCTTATGTAAAATTAGTTTCACAATTGTTTGGTGACAGAGCTATAATTGCAAATGCAACGGGATGTTCATCAATTTATGGCGGAAATTTGCCAACAACTCCATGGGCAAAAAATAAAGAAGGAAGAGGACCTGCATGGTCAAATTCACTTTTTGAAGATAATGCTGAATTCGGTTTCGGTATGAAACTGGCTATTGAAAAACAGTCAGAATATGCTTCAGAACTTTTAGTAAAATTAAAAGATACTCTTAGTCAAGAATTAGTAGAATCAATATTAAATAACAAACAAACAAATGAAGTTGAAATTTATGAACAGAGAGAAAAAGTTGCTGAATTAAAAGATGAGCTAAAAAAAATCAACAATGAAGATGCAAATAAACTATTAACACTTGCTGATTATTTAGTCAAGAAATCTGTCTGGATTATAGGCGGAGACGGCTGGGCATACGATATTGGTTACGGCGGATTAGATCATGTACTTGCATCAGGAAAAAATGTTAATGTTCTTGTTCTTGATACAGAAGTTTATTCAAATACAGGCGGACAGTGTTCAAAATCAACTTCAATTGGTGCAGTTGCAAAGTTTGCAGCAAGCGGAAAACCAAATGCAAAGAAAGACCTTGCAAGAATGGCAATGACATACGGGAATGTATATGTTGCACAAGTTGCAATGGGCTCAAATGATTTGCAGACGCTCAAAGCTTTCCTTGAAGCAGAAGCTTATGACGGTCCTTCAATTATCATAGCTTACAGCCACTGTATTGCTCATGGAATCAATATGTCAAAAGGAATGGAAAGTCAGAAACTCGCAGTTGAAAGTGGTCACTGGCCATTATTCCGATACAATCCTGATAATGTAACTGAAGGGAAGAATCCTTTGAAACTTGATTCGAAAGCTCCAAAAATCAAAATAACCGATTATATTTATAATGAAACCAGATATAAAATGTTGACAAAATCTCATCCTGAAACGGCAAAGAAGTTAAGCAAGCTTGCACAGGAAGAAGTTTTGAAAAAATGGAAATTATATGAGCAAATGTCGGGGCTTGATTTTTCAAATAGTGATGATAAGCAAAATAATTAATAAAAAGGAGTCTCTGAAAGAGGCTCCTGAAAATTTTGAATAAATTGGAGTTAACATGAATTTAACAACTAATTATATGGGCTTGAAATTAAAAAATCCTTTGGTGCCTTCTGCTTCTCCGCTGACTTATAATTTAGACAATGTAAAGTCTCTGGAAGATGCCGGAGCAGCAGCAATTATTTGCCATTCGCTTTTTGAGGAACAGATTACGCATGAAAGCGGGGAACTTGATCATTATCTTTCACACGGCAGCGAAAGTTATGCAGAGGCAGTTTCATATTTTCCTGATACAAAAGAATTCAGACTCGGACCAGTCGAATATCTTGATTTGATTGCGGATATAAAAAAATCAGTCGGCATTCCGGTAATCGGAAGTCTGAACGGAGTGAGTACAGGCGGTTGGGTGAAATATGCAAGAAATATACAGGAAGCAGGTGCAGATGCACTTGAGCTGAATATTTATCATATTCCAACAGATATTAATGTAACTGCAGAACAAGTTGAGAATATGTATATTGAAACTTTGCAAGCTGTGAAATCGAATGTTACAATTCCGGTTGCAGTAAAAATCAGTCCCTTCTTTTCTTCAATGGCAAACATGGCAAAAAAACTTGATGATGCCAAGGCTGATGCTTTGGTAATGTTCAATCGTTTTTATCAACCGGATTTTAATTTGGAGAATCTTGAAGTCGTTCCGAATCTTGTACTCAGCACAAATTTTGAAATGCGTCTGCCATTAAGATGGATTGCGATTTTATTTGGTCAGATAAAGGCAAGCATGGCACTGACAAGCGGAGTTCATAATTCCGAAGATATTATTAAAGTCATGATGGCTGGCGGTGATGTTGCGATGACCTGTTCTGAATTGTTAATGAACGGAACGAAAAGAATAAAGGAATTGCTTGACGGTGTAAAAAGCTGGATGGAAGAAAACGAATATGAAAGTATCGAAATGATGAAAGGAAGCATGAGTCAGAAATCAGTTGCCGAGCCGGCAGCTTTTGAACGCGCCAACTATATGAAAACTCTTCAGAGTTATAAATCTTTAATCTGAAACTGAAGATTAAATTGCATTTGAATATGTCAGCTTTGTTTTTAGGCTGGCATATTTTTTTTGCATGAAACGGAACTTGTCAATAAAAATGAGACAAAAAATTATTTTAATTAAGCAACATCTTTGATGCTTTTGGGTTTATTGATCCAGACTTCATTGTCTGGTATTTTAGCCTTGGGCAATCCTTTCACAAATCT
>Ga0210044_10003684_pt1 | contig 21746 bp, 17 predicted proteins | sample CryGey13umfilter_2_FD_183959 | JGI IMG/M metagenome (GOLD analysis project Ga0210044, IMG submission 183959) | Groundwater microbial communities from aquifer in Utah, USA - Crystal Geyser 4/9/14 3 um filter (SPAdes) (version 2) | ecosystem: Environmental > Aquatic > Deep subsurface >... | reverse complement strand
GGATTTGCCCCCAGGTGACCAACCTGATGCCGTTTTCGGAAAGCCGTTTTTTAAAAGCTGCGCTGAGCATGACGTCGTAGTCGCGTTGGCGCCAGGCAGCGCCAAAATCGGGATGGCCGGTGGCCACGGCCTGCATCTCCTCGTTGTCGTGGGCCAGGTGTACGATGATTTCGCTGAGGCCGGGTTGGAGTTTGCCGGCGATGCCGGCGTAAAACGAGGGCCAGCCTTCGGCAGCGATTCCGGGGTTCATCATGTACAAATTATCCACCGGAATCACCCCCGGCATGGCTGATGCGGGAGGTGCCCCGCTCGTCGCATCGTTGGCCCGCAGCGGCACAAAAACCGGAATGCCATACTCTCGCCCAACATTGAGGTAAGCTGCAAAAAATTCCGGCGTGGCGAAGAGCGTCCCCATGTGGCTGTCGAGATGGCTGGGCTTTATGCCAAAGGCCAGCGCCCGCTCCACTTGGGCGCGGATTTCCCGCTCCACTTCATCTGGCGTGGCGTGTTGCACCACCTCCTCCACACTCGCATAAAAATAGCCGCCGGGGCCTAAAAGTCCGGGGATTTCTGCCGCAGGCAGAACACCACCCCACTTGTAATTTTCCCACTCGGCTGTAAGCGTCAGATGGAGGCCGAAGTCCATCTCAGGATAATTTGCCGCGTAGGCGGCAATTTCAGGGAACCAGGGGCAGGGCACCATGATGCTCGACGAGCTGATGCCGCCACCTTCGAATGCGGCAATGGTGGCGGCGTTGACGGAATGAGCCACACCGGCGTCATCGGCGTGGATGATGAGGAGTTTGGCGCCGGCGTCGTAGCCCAGCCGGGCGGCTAAGGTTGGCTGGCCTTCGGCGGCAATAGTAGCAAGTGCCACCAAAAGAGCCGCAAGTAGGTTTTTGAACTGTATCATGCGTGTATCATTTTCTGAAAATGCGGTGTTTCTCTTAGATTGAAAAATAGATGGACTTTGTGCTCACAAGGATACACATAAATTTGCTACCTTCCATCGCTTCATTGCAGCATCGTGGTCCGCTTACGGCCACTGGTCAAAAAAGGGTGTGACCTACGCTATTTTTTCAGTCAGAAACTTACATAAAAAACAAAGCTATGCCCATCAGAATGGAAGAAGATCCCCAAAGTCAGCAACCCCGGAGAGACTCCGGCCAACGCAGCCAGAATACCGGAGGCGGCGGTGGAGGCCTCGGCAAACTATTGCCTTTCTTGCTGCTTTTTATTTTTAAAAAACCGAAACTGCTCATCCCCATTCTCATCGTGGCGGCCATTTGGTATTTCTTTTTCGGCGGCAACCAAATGTTTTCCGGGGGCATGGACCAGGGCTCTGTGGAGCAGGGTGGCTTCACTTTTGGTGCTTTGCTGAGCGAGGAGGAATACGACAAAGCAGAGGTCTTCGAGCCGCTGTCCGCCACCAACGGCGCCGGCAACCAGTTGCCACCAGCCGTGTCGCTGCTTAAATACGCCCCCCAGCGCTTGCACCAGGGGCAGCAGGGTTCCTGCGTAGGCTGGGCCAGCTCCTACGCCGCCCGCACCATTTTGCAGGCACGCGCCACCGGCGCCAACCCCAACAGCGTGGCCTTTAGCCCTGCCTATTTGTACAACCAGATAGCGCTCGACGGCTGCGAGGGTGCGTACATGAACAATGCGATGGAGACACTGCTCCGCCACGGTGACCTGCCTTTTTCCCAGTTCGATTACAACGAGCAATCGTGCAGCCGCAAACCCAATCAAACGCAGGCAAATCAGGCTGCGCAGTTTCGGATAAAAGGTTACAACCGCCTGTCGCAGGGCGGCAATGATTATAGCCCCGGCCTGAATGGTGTAAAGCAACACCTCGCTCAGGGCGCCCCGGTGGTCATCGGCATGCTGGTGGGTGGCACGTTCATGCACCAGATGGTGGGCAAGAGCACCTGGCACCCCACACAACGCGATTACAGCGGCTATGGCTTTAGCGGCCACGCCATGTGCGTCACCGGCTACGACGACAACAAACAGGCCGTGCAAATCATGAATTCATGGGGTCCCGAATGGGGCGACAACGGTGTGGCATGGATCGGTTACGACGATTTTTTGCATTTCACCAAAGAAGCCTATGGCCTCTACCCAATGGGTAGCACTGAAAAGTACGACCCCGGCAAACTCGCCGTCAAGTTCGGTTTGGTGGACAATGAAAGCCAGGCCCTCATACCCCTGAGGGAATCGGGCGACCGGGTTTTTCGCACCCGCTCGCCCATGCGGCCCGGCACACACTTCAAAGTGGCCATCACCAATTCCATCGAATGTTATGTCTATGTCTTCGGGCAGGAGACCGGCGGGTCGAGTTACGTCCTTTTCCCGTACACGGAAAAACACTCTCCCTACTGTGGCATCACCGGCACGCGGCTTTTCCCGAAAGACCACTCCATGACGCCAGACGAAACCGGCAGCCGGGACTACATCGCTGTGGTGGTTTCAAAAAAAGAGCTGGATTGGAATGTGGTGAATAGCCGAATCAATAGCAGCCGCCAGAGCGATTACATCGGCCAGGTGCGCGAAGCCATAGGCCCGGAGGAGGTGCAGAACATGAAGTTTTCTTCGCCGGATGCGGTGGAGTTTAGCTGTGATTTAAATGGGAAAAACGCGGTGGCGACGGTGATTGAGATTGATAAAAAGTAACCTCGCTTTGTTCCCGAAGAATTGGAAACGGCTATTCCCGGAGCCTCGAAAGCTTTCGGGATGCGACGTCATGTTTGTTGTAAATCGTGCGGATTCATAGTCATCCCTTCTTCCGCAGCCAGATACTGCCAGTGATGGAATTGTTGTAGCGGGTGAAGAGCTTCTCCGGCAGCTTCTCCGGGTATTTGTATTCGAGGTAAGTATTCATGAAAGCAATTTCGTAGCCGGGGTTGTCCATCAGAAAAGCCCGCAGGATGTAGTTTTCATTCCAGGCGTAGCCTTTGTAAATCCATTCCTTCGGGTACTCGAAGGGGTAAAAGATGTCGTGAAAATGGATGTACACCCCCGGCTTCAAAACGGGCAGTACTTCGAACAGGATGTAGTTGACATCGCTGCCGGTTTTGGAGACATGGCTGGTGTCTATGAACAAGAAGTCGCCCGCTTCTAAGTTTTTGAAAATATCAAGACCCGCCCTTTGAATGGTAGATTGGTTCAGGTTGATAGAGTACCCGCCGCCGGTCACCTCCAACAGCCGCTGCGGGAAAGGTTCGATAAAAGTCAGTTCAGTTTTTGAATCGAAAAACAGCCGGTTCGTGTCGAGCATTACAGCCGACGACCAGCCGGAGCCTGCTTCTGCAATGCGTTTTGGCCGCAGCGATTTCATCAGCCCAAAGAGCGACAGCGCATCGGACCAGGTGTAGTAGATATTGTCATAATGATAGAGCAGTCCCTCTTTTTTTTCAAAAGCCCAGGGAGCCTCCGGCAGGCAGGAACGCACCTTTTCAAGGAGGCTCAACTGCACCTCATCGTTGAAAGCGATTCCGTGGATTTTGCGGTTTAAGTCGTAGATTTCAGCTTCCCGTTTTTTCACTTCTTCCAAGTCGGGAATGGGGCTGTAATAGTGACCAGGGGTGCTGTGTTTTAAAAAAGCAGCCCGCCATTGGCCAACTCTGGGAATGAAGCTTATCAAGGCCTCGGCGATGTTTTTGAGTGACATAATTTTGCGTTTATGTATCGTTGGGTTTTTCTGATTGGCTGATGGGATGTTGTTCACAACTGTGGCGCCCAAAGTTCCTGGAAATATTGATGCCAATGCCGGGTGGGGTGGTTTTTTTTGGCCCATAGGCCAAAGCCCCATCTTGGATATGTTGTGTCCGTTCAAAAAATTATTGTAGTTCCTTCGAGCGGCAGGGTTCAAAACCCTGCCGCTCGAAGGAACCGGGAATTTTGGGAGGATTACCATTAATTGATGAGGGGATACTATCTGTTTTCATTTCGTCCCAAAAACATCCATTTCGTCTAAAGTTTAGCGCCTTTGAGCAGCTACTGCTTGGCGCTTCTGTCTCTTTGTTTATTTTCGTGCGGCTCCGTAAGTAACGTGTTCGAAATAAGATGTTTTTTTTGAGGCCGCCTCCAGCGGCCTCAAAAAGAACACACATCTTATTTTGCGCACGTTACTAAATTTGGAGTTTCTACATTTTTTAAATAAAACTCACCAATCATGAAAATGAAGTCAACTTATTCCTGGCTGCTCGTGGCACTCGTTTCCCTGTTTTTGGGAAATGAAATCCAGGCTCAAAACGCCAAAAAAGAAACCAATCTGCCTATTGGTATTGAAAAAGTGACCACCGTGGAGGGCATCACCGAATACCATCTGAAAGACAATGGGCTGAAAGTGCTGCTCTTCCCCGACCAGTCGAAGCCTACCATCACCGTCAACGTCACCTACCTCGTTGGCAGCCGCCACGAGGGCTACGGCGAAACCGGCATGGCTCACCTGCTCGAACACCTGGTTTTCAAAGGCACGCCCAACCACCCCGACATCCCGCAGGAACTCACCGAACACGGTGCCCGGCCTAACGGCTCCACCTGGTTCGACCGCACCAACTATTTCGAAACCTTCAACGCCACGGAGGAAAACCTCCGCTGGGCGCTCGACATGGAAAGCGACCGGATGGTCAATTCGTACATCGCCAAAAAAGACTTAGAAAGTGAAATGACCGTGGTGCGCAACGAATTCGAGATGGGCGAAAACGACCCGTCCAGCATCCTCATGGAGCGGGTCATTTCCACAGCTTACCTCTGGCACAACTACGGCAACAGCACCATCGGCGCCCGTGCCGACATCGAGAACGTACCCATTGAAAACTTGCAGGCATTTTACCACAAAAACTACCAGCCCGACAACGCCGTGCTCGTGGTGGCCGGCAAAATCGACGAGACCCAAACTCTCGCCATGATTGACCAGTATTTCGGCAAAATACCGCGACCGGAGCGCAAACTCACCCCCACATTTACCAAAGAACCCACACAGGACGGCGAGCGGAGTGTCACTTTGCGCCGTTCCGGCGATGTGCAGGTGGTGTCGTGCATGTACCACACGCCGCCCGGCCCTCACCGGGAATATGCCGCCTTGTCGGTGTTGGATGAAATACTGACCAATGAACCGGCGGGCCGGCTGTACAAGGCCCTCGTGGAAAGCAAGAAAGCAGCTGCTGTCTGGTCGTTCGCACCAGGACTGAAAGAGGGTGGCTTCATTTACATCAATGCGGACGTGCGCATGGAAAACTCGCTCGAAGAGGCCAAAGCTACGTTGCTCCAGACATTGGACGAGCTGGCAGCAAACCCACCCACAGACGAGGAGGTAGGCCGCGCAAAAAAACGCATCCTCAAAAACTGGGAGTTGCAGTTCCGCAATTCCTCCTCCGTGGGATTGGCAGCCAGCGAGTTCATCGCACAAGGCGACTGGCGCCTCGCCTTCCTGCAACGCGATAATGTGGAGGCCGTCACCTCCGCCGATGTACTGGATGTGATAAAAAGGTATCTCAAGCCCTCCAACCGCACCACCGGCACATTCATCCCCGATAAAAACCCCGACCGCTCGGACATCCCCGACGCTCCTGACCTCGAAACATTACTCGCCAATTACAAAGGCAAGGAAGCCATTGCCGAAGGCGAAAATTTCGACCCATCGTGCGAAAACATCGAAAACCGGACGACCCGCGGCGTCGCGCCCGACAAGTCCATCGAGTTTGCTCTTTTGCCCAAAGAAACGAGGGGCAACGCCGTTTCCGCCCGCATGACACTGCGCTTCGGCGATGTCAACAGCCTCAAAGGCAAAGCCATTGCCAGCCAATTTGCTTCCTCCATGCTGGACAAAGGCACCGCCACCATGAGCCGTCAGGAAATACAGGATGAACTGGACCGCCTCAAGGCCAGAGTCCCCATTTCCGGTAGCGGCGCTACCTTAGATGTGAGCATCGAGACGGAACACGACAACCTGGTGGAGGTGGTAAATCTCGTGGGTAGCATGCTGAAAACCCCCGCTTTTTCACAGGAAGAATTTGACAAGCTGAAGGAAGAAGAATTAGCTGGCATAGAGTCGCAACGCAGCGACCCCTCAGCTCTGGCAGTGAACAAATACCGCCGCATGCTCTCCGATTACCCCAAAGACGACGTGCGCTATGTGATGACTTTTGAAGAAGAAGCCGCAGCCATCAACGGCGTCACCATCGAGGATGTGAAAGCATTTTACAAAGATTTCTACGGCACTTCCGATGCTACATTTTCCGCTGCCGGCGACTTCGATGCCCAAACTGTGAAGGCTGCCGTAGTGAACAATTTCAGTGGGTGGCAAAGCTCGCATGGCTACGCCCGCATCCAAAACAAGTACAAAGAAGTGAAGCCCGCCAATGAGTCCATCAATACCCCAGACAAGGCCAACGCCATGTTCATTGCCGGCATGCCGCTCGAAATTCGCGACGACGACCCCGACTACCCGGCCCTCGTGATGGGCAACTTCATCCTCGGTGGGGGCTTCCTCAACTCGCGCCTCGCCGTGCGTATCCGGCAGAAAGAAGGCCTCAGCTATGGCGTTGGCTCGCAGTTCAACGCCAGCTCGGAGGATAAACTCGGCAACTTCACGGCCTATGCCATCTATGCACCGGAGAATGTGGCCAAGCTGGAAGCCGCATTCAAAGAGGAAATCCAGAAAATGCTGGATGAGGGGTTCACCGGGGAAGAATTAGAGGCCGCCAAATCGGGCTACCTCCAGAACCGCGGCATGAGCCGCTCAGACGACCGCTCGCTCTCTGGCACCCTGAACAACTACCTGCAACTCGACCGCAATCTGATGTGGGACGCCAAATTAGAAAAGCAAATCATGTCGCTCACAACAAGCCAGATAAACGCCGCCGTGAAAAAATACATTGACCCGGCAAAGTTGGTCATCGTGAAAGCCGGCGATTACTCGAAGGTGGGGAAACCGTAGCTTTTCAAAGCCTTGATTCTAAAGTTCATGGTTCGGGAGTTGCCCGGGTCATGAACTTTTTTTTTTTAAAAACCTCGGCATTGCCGCTCGCATTCCTTTGCCACCGGGAGGCTTGGCTGGCACCAAGCGGTACCCTTTGCATTTGTTGAAAACTTCCCCGTCGTTCAACCGGTCCGCCCTTGCGAATTGTTCTATCTTCGCAAAAACATGATGGCTGCATGGTTAAGCATTGTGTCGTAAATAACTTGCCGGTTTAGCAGGTATAGGAAGTTGAGGAGGTTTAAACTCAACCTCCTATACCAAAAAAGGAAAATAATTTACGACACGTCCCAAAATGGCTAAAACGTCAACCATCAAGCCATTCAACAATACAGCCATTCCTCCATGCCAGCATTCGCACACCTCCACTGCCACACACAATACTCGCTGCTCGACGGTGCTTCGGACATCTCCAAGATGATGGACAAAGCGCTGAGCGACGGCCAAAAGGGAGTCGCCCTGACCGACCACGGCAACATGTTCAGGGCTTTCCAATTTGTCCACGAAGCGAACAAACGGGGTTTGAAGCCCGTCGTGGGGCAGGTAGGTCTGGTTCGAGCATTTTTAGGTGGTTGAAGGTGAGATTTCCCCTCTGCCCACCCTGCCTGCCCGGCGGCCCTCTTCGTCTTGAACTATTTGGCAATAGAAAAACGCAGCGAGAGTACTCACTTCCCCAAATCTTCTACCAGCAACACTTCAATCTCATTAACTTGGCGCAATCGCCGGTCGTTGGTCATGAAAACCTCGCACTCGCACTTGATGGCCGAAGCCAATTGAAGTGCATCCACGGATTTTAACGCTGGATATTGGGCTCGCAGACGAGCAGCTTCGTCGCAGATACTCAAGTCAATGATGCCGGTAGTAAAATTAGCTTCGTGTAAAAAATCAAGGAAAATGGCAGCCAGACTTTCTCTGTTCTCCTGGTAAGGCTTTATGCAAAACTCGAGGTAGGAAAGAACGGTAGTGAAGAGTTGCGCTTTTTTAACGCTGGCATATTGGAAAAAAAATTCCGCTTTCTCACCGAAATCCGGGTGATCTTCGAGCAGATAAATGAAAACGGCAGTGTCAACGAAAGCGGATTTAAAATCTTTCATCACTGCGCAACTGGTTAATATATTCTTGAGCATCCTGCCCCCAGAATCCTTTGGCAACACCCCGGAATTTCCGGAACGAAGGTTCTGCCCCATTTGGTTGCGGAGCATTTTTTTCCGTTGCCAGTATTTTATCCACCAGCATGTGGAGTAGCCGTCGCAAATCGGCAGCCGGCAGCTTTTCGATTTCAGTCAGGATTATTGGCAAACTTTTCATGTTCATTATTTTTATCAAAGTTATGAAATTTAAGGCAACCACACCCTCCACACTTGTTGAAAACTTCCCGCCTTCTCAACCGGCCCGCCCGTGCGAATTGTTCTATCTTCGCCGTAATTGGCCATCAGGGGGCTTAAAGCCTGTTGGTTTTTCTCGTCAACCTGGCGGTATGCTGATGCTTAACTTAAAGTGGTTTGATGAAAAGTTCGATACAGGTGACCTCGACAGGTGCTGAAAATCATTGAATTATACTTTGGAGCGCCAGGTATTGTCCGAATGTGAATTGCTTTTGGCCAATGGTTAATGACCAAAAACTAACGGCCAAAAGTATAACCAATGACCCGGCAGCGACAAACCAAGTGAAAAGTTTCGCAAAAGTGCCTTCTTCGTTAGGGATTGTTTATCTTTAGTTCTTATGACAGTACCTTGCAACTCAAAAGGAAGTCAGTGATAGTGTGTTGTTGGGCATTTATTTTCATTATTGGTGAACTTCCTTTCATTATGCCGGGGAAATAGGGAAAGACCTGTTTTTAGGGTTTGAAACCGGTTTGTTACCTGATGAGTTTGATTGGGTGCTTGCTGCCGGAAGGTATACCACGCAAGAAAATACTCCTTGGTCAAGAGGCAGAAGTGGGGCTTCTGTTAATGGTATAGGCCAATTGATTTCTTGCCACATTTTCACTCGATGGAAGCCAAAAGCCGGATGGCTTGAACTTGATACCGATCATAGATGGGCACGTTACTCTCGTTCAGGCTATGACATAGATGATGTAGGCTGAACTCGTTTTTTAGGCGATTACCTGAAACCAATATTAGGTCTGAAAAAAATAAAAATTGGTGTCCGATTTGATTTTGGAAGTATGCGAGGTAGCAGCTATGGCGATTTTGAAGAATTTGCGATAACAGCAAGTCCGCTTATCAGATACAATTTTAAATAAACGTAAATCATGAAAATTACAACTTTTTTTTTATGCCTGTTTATTTCGGCCACTGTTATGTCTCAGAACACTTTTGGAATAAGGTCGGGTTTGTTTTTCGCTAAAATGAGGTATTTTGCTGACGACGAATATCTCTGGTCGTCTGACCCAATTAATAAACTTGAAATTGGAGTGTTCACGAGTTTCAAGCTGACTAAGATAATCTCCTTTATGCCTGAAGTTAATTATTTACACAAAGGAGGCGCTATCCCAGATAATCCTAACCCTCCAAAAACATATTATCAACAGATAGAATTGGCTTTGCCATTTAATTTCGAATATTCCTTTGATAAAATAGCTCTTTTTGGCAAAATTGGACCTTCCTATGGATATATGATTGGTGGCTATAATGAAATTTCTTCTATCGGCCGTGGCTTAATTGAATTTAAGGATAATTCTGATTATGTGCGATCGGATTTGGGCTTTTTGGCTGGTGGCGGTATTTCTTTTTTAATTTCTGAGTCTGGAAAAATCTCGTTGGAGAGTAGGTATAGGCGTTCATTTATTTATACGAGAGATGAAGAATTAGAGGATTTCAAATATTCCACAAAGAATTTTGGCTGGGGAATTGTTGTTGGTTATTCAACTAATTTATTTAATAGATCGAAATGAAATTTCTATGTTTACTTCTTCTTTTTTGTCCCTTAAATTGTTTGGATTGCATGTCGTCAATTAAGGGTGGGATGAATTGTAAAACTGAGACTTTAGCAAAGATGCGCTGCGGAGGCAAGGGGCTTGCAGAACATAAGAAAGTCTTTTTTAAATTATTTAAAAGAAAAAAGGCAAAAAGAAAGACAAGAAGCGATAGTCAGACGGCAACCTTTTGGGTGGGTTTTTTGATGTCTGTCTCCAGTTTTACTTTGTTGATTTTTTCTATAGCCGGTAATCAATTGATTGGGTTTCCTTTGCTCCTAGGTCTTTTTGGCGCCCTTTTGTGCCTGCTGTCAATTTCCGATAGGGCAGATAAACGGTTTGCTATTTTAGGTATAGTGCTGGGGCTTTTTGGTGGAGTTGGGGCTTTCATTAGAATTTTACTTAAACGTGATCTATAAATTTATACTAAATGATAAAAAGGAAAATGAAAGTATTTTGGTTCAGATATTTAAAGACAGTTTTTTGCATTTCCATATTTGCCATCTTAAATTTTAAGGTAGCAGCACAGCCGCCGTTTTTGCAAGGACTAACCCAAAATCCTAATAGCCATGCTGAATTGACAAGTTCTAATGGAATTTTAGCTCGTGGATACGCTCCAGTTTTGCATCAATTTGTAAGTGCCTACCCGCCCGTGCGAATTGTTCTATCTTCGCAAAAACTAAATGGCTAACCAAACAGCCATTTAACCAAACAGCCATTTAGCCATTCCTCCATGCCAGCATTCACACATCTTCACTGCCACACGCAATACTCGCTGCTCGACGGCGCTTCGGACATTTCTAAAATGATGGACAAAGCCAAACGGGACGGCCAACTTGGCGTCGCCCTGACCGACCACGGCAATATGTTCGGGGCCTTTCAGTTTGTCAATGAGGCGAACAAACGAGGGCTGAAACCCATAGTGGGCTGCGAGTTTTATTTGGTCGAAGACCGGCACAAGAAGCAGTTCCTGCGCTCAAATGGAGATGCGGATGTACGCTACCACCAGCTCCTGCTGGCCAAAAACCGCAAGGGCTATGAAAACCTGTCGAAGCTCTGCTCATTGGGTTTTATCGAGGGCCAGTATGGCAAGTACCCCCGTGTGGATAAAGAGTTGATTGAAAAATACCACGAAGGGCTGATAGCCACGAGCTGTTGCATTGGAGCGGAGGTACCACAAGCCATCATACACAAAGGAGAGGCAAAGGCAGAGGAACTGCTGAAGTGGTGGCTCGGCCTCTTCGGAGACGATTATTACATCGAGCTGCAGCGCCACCGTGGCATGGAAAATATTGACAACACCGGCATCAGCCAGGAAGACGTCAACCAAACCTTGCTCCGGCTTGCCAAAAAACACAACCTCAAGGTCATCTGCACCAACGATGCCCACTACCTCGAAGAAGAAGACTCCGCCCCGCACGACATCCTTCTCTGCGTTAATACCAACAGCCTTTTGCAGGAAAAAGACCGGTTCCGTTTCCCCTCCAGCGATTTCTATTTCAAAACACAGGATGAAATGAATACGCTCTTCGGTGACGTGCCGCAGAGCGTGGATTTCACACAGGAGATTCTGGATAAAGTGGAGACTCTGAACCTTACCCATGAAGTGTTGCTCCCTGCTTTCCCGGTACCCAATGGTTTCAAAACACAAGACGAGTACCTGCGCCACCTCGCCTTCGAAGGCGCTAATCGCCGCTACGGCACCCTCACCCCTGCTATTGAGGAGCGGCTGAACTATGAACTTGGCGTCATCAAACAATCGGGCTACCCCGGCTACTTCCTCATCGTGCAGGATTTCACCACTTCGGCCCGCCAGATGGGGGTATCGGTGGGGCCGGGGCGGGGTTCGGCAGCAGGTTCGGCGGTGGCCTATTGCATCGGCATCACCAATGTGGACCCCATCAAGTACAACCTGCTCTTCGAGCGATTCCTCAACCCCGAACGGGTGAGCATGCCCGATATCGACATAGACTTCGACGACGTCGGGCGGGAGAAGGTCATCAACTACGTGCTCGAAAAATACGGCCGCAACCAGGTGGCTCAAATCGTCACATACGGCACGATGGCCGCAAAGTCGAGCCTCCGCGACGTCGGACGCGTGATGAACGTGCCCCTGTCAGAAGTGGACAAAGTGGCGAAAACATTCCCCCATGCACTCGGTGCTACGCTTGCCGATGTATTGCTGCTGGATGAAAACACCATCAAAGAAAAATTCAACGGCGAAGACATCGAACTGGCGCTTAAGTTCAGGCAATTGGCCGCCGGCAACAACGACATCGGAAGGATGATTCAAAGCGCCCGAAAGCTCGAAGGCTCGGTGCGCAACACAGGCATCCATGCCTGCGGGGTGGTCATCACTCCCGACGACATCACGAAGTACGTGCCGGTGACGGTGGCAAAAGACAATGGCATGTTCGTCAGTCAGTTTGACAACCATGTGGCCGAAACCGCCGGCTTGTTGAAGATGGACTTCCTCGGCCTCAAGACCCTGACCATCATCAAAGACGCCATTCACATCATCGAAGAAGCGCGCAGCATAAAAATAGACCCTGACGACATTCCCTTAGACGACCCCGCCACCTATGAACTTTTCCAGCGCGGTGAAACGGTGGGTATTTTCCAATACGAAAGCGAGGGCATGCAAAAACATTTGAAGGAACTCAAGCCCAACAAGTTTGAAGACCTCATCGCCATGAACGCCCTCTATCGCCCGGGGCCGCTGCAATACATCCCCAACTTCATCGCCCGCAAACTCGGCAAAGAGGAAATTACCTACGACTTGCCCGAAATGAAGGAGTATCTGGAAGAAACCTACGGCATCACCGTGTATCAGGAGCAGGTGATGTTGCTGTCGCAAAAACTGGCAAGCTTTACAAAGGGCGAGGCCGACATACTCCGCAAGGCCATGGGCAAAAAGCAAAAAGCCGTGCTCGACAAGATGTTCGACAAGTTCATGGACGGATGCGCCAAAAATGACCACCCGAAAGGAACCTGCGCGAAAATCTGGCGCGACTGGGAGGCGTTTGCCAGCTACGCCTTCAACAAATCGCACTCCACCTGTTATGCCCTCGTGGCCTTCCATACCGCCTATCTCAAAGCCAACTACCCGGCGGAATTCATGGCCGCCGTGCTGTCGAACAACAAAGACAACATCACCGACATCACCAAATTTCTGCGCGAGTGCGAGCGCATGGGCGTAAAAGTGCTCGGCCCCGACATCAACGAGTCGGCCTCCTGGTTCACCGTAAACAAGCAGGGGCAAGTGCGGTTTGGCCTTTCCGCCCTCAAAGGGGTAGGTGAGGGGCCTGTCGAAGAAATCCTCGCAGCGCGCGAAAAACAGGGCACATTCACCTCCGTTTTTGATTTTGTGAAACGCCTGAACACCAAAGCCGCCAACAAAAAAGTGCTCGAAAGCCTCGTGCTCGGTGGCGCCCTCGATTGCTTTGAAGACATCCACCGGGCGCAGTATTTTGCACCGAGTGGAAAGTTCGACAGTTTCACCGAACACATCCTCCGCTTCGGCACCGAATACCAGCAGCGCCAGGAAAGCGCCGCCATGTCGCTCTTTGGCGACATCAGCGCCTTCGACATCACCGACCCGGTACCCCCCGTCACTGAACCTTGGCCCCTCATAGAACTGCTCGAACGGGAAAAGGAAGTCACCGGCATTTACATATCCGGCCACCCACTCGACGACTACCGCATGGAGGTGGAAAATTTCACCACCTGCTCCCTCGATGAACTGACCCAAAAGAAAGGACAGACCATAAAAATCGCCGGCATCGTCAGCAACGCCTCGCATCGAACCAGTAAGAAAGGTACCGGCTGGGGCCTGTTCACCATTCAGGACTACAACGCCTCCATTGAGTTCCCGCTGTTTAGCGACGACTACATGAAGTTCAAGGGCTTTTTCGAAGTGGGCAACTGTGTATTCATCACCGGCGCTTACGAGCCTCGCTGGGGCAAAGAGGAGGAATACCAACTCCGCATCAAGGAGGTCACCCTGCTCGAAAATGCCAGCCGGGGAAATGCCAATTCCATCACCCTGAAGCTCCCCGTCGAAACCCTGACCAGTGAATTGATTGAACGATTGGAAGGTTTGTGCAAAACCCACAAAGGCACCCAGCAACTCCGCATGGTGCTGCTCGACTACACGAACCGCACAAGCCTCAGCTTCGCTTCCAAATCGAAAAAAGTAAAGGTGGACAATGACTTCGTCTCGGCGGTGAAGGAGTTGGGGGTGGAGTGTGTGGTGGGGTGAGGATCAAAAAAAGGAAAACAGATTTTGGAAGTTGAAAAAAGCGCCTATTTTTGCATACTATAATTAGCATAAAAACAAATAGCCGATGCTCGAGCGTGTAAAAAACATACTTGGAAACCCGTTTTACGAAAATGAGCGATGCCTGATTTACAACATGGATTGTGAAGAAGGCTTAAAGGAATTGGAGGGCATGGTAAAAATAAATGCTACCATCACAAGCCCTCCATACAACATCGGCAAAGAATACGAGGATATTCAGCCCGTCAAAAACTATATTGATTGGTTGTCTAATATTGGAAATCTGGTTCACGAAATTACTCATCCCAACGGCTCATTTATCTTGAATGTGGGGTATTTGAAGGTAGAAGGAAAAGGTCGGGCAGTGCCAATTCCCTATCTTCTCTGGGATAAAACCAGGTTTTACCTGAACCAGGAAATTGTGTGGAACTACGAGGCGGGCGTCGCTTGTAAAAATTACCTCTCTCCCAGGAACGAGAAGTTCCTTTGGTACGTCAAAGACTCTGAAGGCTACACTTTCAACCTTGACCCGATACGTGACCCTGACGTGAAATACCCAAACCAGAAAAAAAACGGTAAACTACGCTGTAACACGATTGGTAAAAACCCATCTGATGTTTGGCGAATTGCCAAAGTGACATCCGGAACCGACCGGGCTTCCGAGGAAAGAACCGGGCACCCGGCGCAGTTCCCAGAGGATTTGATAACCCGGATTGTTTTAGGTTTTACTAACGAGGAGGATACTATTTTAGACCCATTTATGGGTTCAGGTACTACCGCAACAGTTGCCATGTTAAATAACAGGAAGTGTATTGGATTTGAGATTAGTAAAAATTATTGCCAAACGATGAAAGAACGCCTGGAGGGAACGCTTAAAAGCATGAATATTAAACGGATGACGCCTACCCTTTTTTAGTTTTTTTTTCCCTCGTACAACACTTTCAATTTGGAGCGATAAACCTCTGGTTTCAACCTGGCTTGCTGCCCGGTGGCGGCTTTTTGGGCAATCCAGTCGCTGTGTTCCAAATAACCGAACCGAATCATCAAAATTTCTGGGTGCTTGGTACTATGCCTATCAAATCCTTCGAAGTTGATGGTGAGGTAAAAACCTGTTTTGCTTTTCCGTCCTATTCCAGATTCGGGTTGAGCATAGCTTCTGTTGCCGAAGATTTGTGAGGAATGGGATGAGGCTTTGATTTCAACAGAGAGTTCAGGATTGCTTTCGTGATGAATATCCTTCTCGTGCTTTTCCGTCCCCACCCGAAAAACGCCGGGATGCCTTTGACCGAGGTAATGTGCCACCAATTCGTGTAGGAAAAAACTCATGATTTGCGGGGAAGGGAAAATCTCTTTGCCAATATAAAAGGAGCCAATCATGGAATTGAAAATATCGCCCCACGATTTCAAAACTACCTCCGCGATTTCATTTTCTTTCAATGGGTGGGACTGAATCAATCTCTTGGTAATGGCTTCCCACTGGCTCTCGTCTTTGCCTTGATAAGGTGATTTCATTTATTGAAATGGAGGATTTCGTGAATAGGCACTTCCAGCGCAGATGCAATCTTTTCAATGTTTATCAGCGTAATATTTTTCTCAGCCCGCTCAATCATGCCAATATACGTTCGGTGCAAATCTGCTTTAAATGCCAATTGTTCTTGAGAAAGCTCCCTTTGAATTCTTAGTTCTCGCACCCGTTCTCCAAACTTGTTTAGGACATCATTTTTTGATTGCATTGCTAATCTTAGTATGCGCAAAACTACCTTAGGCAACCTGCCTGTGCCACATACTATAATTAGCATTTCGTAACGTTTCTCGCGACGATTTCATTGAGTTCAAGGGAGGACAATTGCGTCTTCATCACTAATAATTTCGAAGCCCGCTGGGGCAGGGAGGAGGAATACCAACTCCGCATCAAGGAGGTCACCCTGCTCGAAAACGCCGGGCAGCAGCAGGCCAACTCCATCACCCTGAAGCTCCCCGTCGAAAACCTGACCGGCGAGTTGATTGAACGATTGGAAGGTTTGTGCAAAACTCACAAAGGCACCCAGCAACTCCGCATGGTGCTGCTTGACTACACGAACCGCACGAACCTCAGCTTCCCCTCGAAATCGAAAAAAGTAAAGGTGGACAATGACTGCGTGCCGGCGGTGAAGGAGTTGGGGGTGGAGGGTGTGGTGGGGTGAGAAAAAGAGTTTACTTTTGGAGAAAATTAAATGACATGAGCCTTACATTGGACAGCCGCATCGTCATCAATCCGAAAATCAAAGGCGGCAAGCCCTGCATTGCCGGGCGGCGCATTTCCGTGCAAGACATTGTCATCTGGCACGAGCGCATGGGCATGGGTGTGGACAGCATCGCCTCGGAATACGACCTGACCCTTACCGACATCTACATTGCCCTGGCATTTTACTATGCCAACCGGGAAGCCATTTACCAATCCATCCGGGAAGATGAATCCTTTGCTGAATCATTGAAGAAAAAAAAGCCTTCCATCCTATAGCAAAAACTCCAAAACCTTGGCGCTCATTAAGTATTACACCGATGAAAACGTGGCGAAAGCCGTCGTTAAAGGCTTGCGCACCAGGGGCGTTGACGTGCTGACTTGCCAGGAAAGCAACATGCTCTCAGCCTCCGACGAGGAGCAGTTGGAACACGCCACCCAAGCCGGCCGGGTTATTTTCTCACACGATACTGACTTCCTTCGCATCCATGCCACTGGCGTCGAACACGCAGGCGTTGTTTACACCGCCAATCGGGACGACGTTGGTAAAAACATCCGCTACCTGAAACTCATCCACGATGTGATAGACTCGGAGGACATGAGGAACCACGTTGAGTTTATTTGAAAATAAAGGTGGACAATGCCTTTGTGCCGGCGGTGAAGGAGTTGGGGGTGGAGTGTGTGGTGGGGTGAGGGTAAAAGGCAGGCGAAAGATGCAGGTGGAAGGCCTATAAAAAGAAAACGCACCATTTCTGGTGCGAACGATCGAAGGGACTACCTTCGACGCTGTTTAAGTGACGCAAAGTTAACCCCTTTTTGCATTTTTGCAAAAACCCTGATAAAATTGAACTCCCCTATGGCACGAGTAATCACCTACATTGATGGTTTCAATCTCTATTTTGGAATGAAAAACCAATTTCAAAACAAGTATTTATGGTTAGATGTCGAAGCGCTTTCTAATTCACTTATTGGCTCCAATCAAGTTCTGGCTGTTACGAAATATTTTACTTCCAGAGTAACCAACCAGCCTGATAAAGAAAAAAGACAGAGAACCTATCTCGAAGCGCTGCAAACTGCCACGTCGTGTCAGTTCTATTATGGAAGATACCAGCCCAACGTCACTAATTGCAAGACCTGTGGAAGCGTTTGGCCCTCGCCAAAGGAGAAAATGACCGATGTGAACATTGCAACACAAATGCTGATGGATGCTTACACCAATGCTTTCGACACGGCAATACTTGTTTCTGGGGATACTGACTTGATACCACCAATTCTTGCAATCAAACAACATTTTTCCGAAAAAATGATAGGAGTGGCATTCCCTCCTTCACGGCATTCAATTGCACTCCAAAATGTAGTGGATTTTAGTTTTATCATTGGGAGGAAAAAACTCCGGGACAGCCAGTTGCCCAGCCCAATTACTAAACCGGGTGGGTTTCAATTGGTACGACCAAGTTCTTGGATATGACAGAGGTGAAGGGATTGGGGGTGGAGTGTGTGGTGGGGTGAAAAACAGAGTTTATTTTTGGAGAAAATTAAAGGCTCTTTATGATTTCCTGTGGGTAAACTGATTTGCCGTGTTCTAATTTTACCCCAAAAAATGAACAACAAACATCTTTTTGAAATTGCATTGGGCGACATCCGCCCCTGGCACATTGAGCACATTGAATTCAAGCAACTGCATGAAAAAGTTCGGGAGTTGCACATCCAGCTTGATTTTCCTGCTGGCAGCCAGTTCCTTGACAGCTATGGCGTTCCGTGCAAAGCCTACGACACGGAGCAGCACACGTGGCAGCACTTGAACTTCTTCGAGCACCGCTGCTACCTGCACGCCCGGGTTCCCCGCATCAGGGACAGCAAGGGCGCAGTGAAGAAAGTGCAAGTGCCCTGGACAAGGCGGAACCAGGGCTTCAGGCTCATGTTCGAGGCATACATCATGACGCTGCTGGAATTGGAGATGTCCCCCAGCGCTGTGGCTGATTTGGTCAAGGTTTATCCCCAGCGCGGCTGGGAAGTGTTCAACCACTACGTCGGGCGGGCCAAAAGTCAAAGCGACCACAGCGGCATCACCGAAGTAGGCATTGACGAAACGAGCAAGCGCAAGGGACACGACTACGTCACCGTGGGCGTTGACCTGGCACAAAGCCGGGTGTTCAAAGTGGTGGAAGGCAAGGACTCCGCAGCAGTGCGGGCGCTTGCCGGCCATCTTGAAGCCCAGGGCAGCCCGCCCGGGGAAGTCAGGCAAGTTTGCATCGATATGTCACCCGCCTTCATCAGCGGTGTCATGGATGCCTTTGTCAATGCGAAAATCACCTTCGACCGCTTCCACGTGATGAAGGAGGTCAACAAAGCCCTCGACGAATTGCGCAAAGCCGAACAAAAAGAGTGCAAAGAACTGAAGGGGCACAAGTACACCTTGCTGAAAAACCCTGAAAACCTCACCGACAAGAAACAGGCAGAACTCGCAGACCTCCTTCAATTGTACCCTAAAATCGGGGAGGGCTACCGGCTCAAGACGCTGTTTAGGGAGTTTTGGCAGTTCGACCACCCCGCCAAAGCCGAGCGCTTTTTGAAAGACTGGTGCAAACAGGCTGTGAAAAGCGGCATCTTTCCCTTTCAAAAAGCCGTCAACACTATTAAAGCGCACTGGTCAGGAATCGTGAACTTCATAAAATCGCAAATAACGAACGGCATTGTGGAGGGCATCAACTCGAAAATCCAACTGGCGAAAAAACGAGCACGTGGCTACCGAAATGTCAATAATTTCATCAACATGATTTACTTCTTGTGTGGCAAGCTGAATTTCAGCTACCCACGGGTTTTCATATAGAGCCGAATAATTTGACCAACCAGCACAAAATATCCAAGACATGAACCCTCATATCGTTGCCATTTTCGGAGGCGCCATTTCCGGAGCCGAAGCCGCCCAACAGCTTGCTCAGCGGGGCATCCGTTCCGTAGTTTTTGAACAAAACGCTCTGCCCTACGGGAAAATAGAAGATGGCCTCCCCAAGTGGCACGCCAAACTCCGCGATAAAGAGGAGGCCAATATTGATGAAAAACTCGCCCATCCGCTGGTCTCCTTCGTGCCCAATATCCGCCTTGGCCGCGACATTGACTTCAAGGATTTGGTGAGCAACTGGGGCTTTTCTGCCGCCTTCCTCGCCACAGGAGCCTGGAGCGACCGGCCCCTTCCCATCGAAGGCATCAGGGATTATGTGGGCAAAGGGCTTTTTTATCAAAACACCTTCATTCACTGGTACAACCATTACCATGAGCCTGCCTATTCGGGAGCGCAATTGGAGACGCCCGACGGCGCCATCGTCGTAGGTGGCGGCTTGGCCAGCATCGACGTGGTGAAAGCCCTGATGATGGAAACGGTGCAAAAAGCGCTGAAATCCCGGGGCATCGAGGTGAACATGTTCGACCTGGAGCGGGGCATCGCCAAAGTGCTGGAACAGCACGGCCTCACCCTCGAAGACATCGGGCTGAAAGGCTGCACGCTCGTTTACCGGCGCCAGGTGAAAGACATGCCCCTGTTCCCCGGTGAAACTGACACGCCGGAAAAACTCGCCAAAGCAGGGCTTGTGCGGGAAAAGGTGCTGACCAATGCACAGTCGAAATTCCTCTTCGCCGTGCTGCCCTGCCATGTGCCGGTGGATAAAATCGTGGAAAACGGGCGGCTGGCCGGGCTTGTTTTACGGGAAACCCGCATCGAAAACGGCCGGGTGGTGGAGCTGCCAGGTACAGAAAAAGTGTTGCGTGCCCCTCTCGTCGTTTCGTCCATCGGCAGCATTCCGGAGCCGGTGCCTGGCATCCCGATGCGCGGTTCTGTCTTTGAATTGGGCGATGCGGAGCATTGCCGCCTGAAAGGCTACGAAAACGTCTTTGCCATCGGCAATGCCGTCACCGGCCGCGGCAACATCAAGGAAAGCATGGAACACGGCCGCACGATTTCGGAAACTATCGCAGAACATTACCTCAGCGACCCGGAGGGTACCTTCGCCGAACATCTGCGGGAGAAAGAAATATCAGTGTCGGAGCAGATAAGGGGCTTAGTTGACGTGATAGAAAAATTCCCGGCCCCCTCTTCCGGCAAAGCTGATGCCCTGTTCGGGAAGGTGACCAAGCTCCAAAAAAAATCGGGCTACAATGGCAACTACCGCGAATGGATTGCACAGCACCTGCCGCCGCGGCTGGAGCAACTGCTGGGGCTGGAGGGGCATTGAATAAATTGGCGCTATTTGAAAACCTGTGGTATCCCCTCATAAATTAATGGGGGTTTTCCAAAATTACGCAGTCTTTTCGAGCGGCAGGGTTTTTCCCGGCAAAATGTCGGGAAAAACCCTGCCGCTCGAAATACCATCATTTTTTGAGGGGATACGATACCAAGCTGCGGGAGTTGGCCTTCAGGTGGCCCTCCTCCCGGGCATGGCGAAAAGAGGATTAGTTTCCGCTATCAAAAAGGATGTTGCCACCGGCGTCGAAGAGCAGCATCACCCCGTTGGAAAGATGGAGGAAATAGTAGCCATTGTTTTTCAGCATGGCATTCGAGATGGAGGCATCGGGGTAATGCGCCGTCACATAAGCCACGACAGCGGCAGGCAGGTCTGCCACCGGAATCGTGGTGCCGCCCCAGCCGCCGCCATTGCCGGTGCCCAGGCACTCGTGCATAAATTCACCATCTTCTTCAAACATCAGCACCGTACCATTGGAGAGTTCTACGGAATAATCGCCGTGGAGATGGACGACCACCGTCACGATGGTTTCCCCAGGATAATTTTCTGAAACATAGTCGAGGACCGTTTGCGGAAGGTCAGCCGCAGGTATCGTGTCGCCGCCCATGCAGTTGTTGCAGTTGCCGCCACCCATTCCGCCGCCGTTGCCGTGCATACCGCCGCCGTTGTTACCGTGCATGCCGCCGCCATTGTGCATGCCGCCTTCGCCGATGCAATTGCCCATTTCATTGAAATAGACAAGCTGGCCATTTTCGAGTGTAATTTCATACCCCGACCCCATCACGTGCCAGGCCGACGCAATGTGGTGAGGTGCGTAGTTTTGCTCCACATGCGTGATGATGACTGGGGGCAGGTCGCTGATAGCCACCGGCTCTTTTTGGGTGGAATTGGCAATGTTGCCCATCGTCAGGCTATCGGTGGGCAGCAGGTTTTCCGATTGGCAGGAATAGAGCATCCCTAAGATGCCGGCGAGGAAAAAAGCAAACATCAAATTTTTCATGTTCTGAATTTTTTTGGTTAAAAATGAGACTCCGGAATCCGTTTGAAAATGAAATTATTTTCAAGGTTCAGGTTCGTCTCATTAGGTAGGCCAGAGCGAAAAAGGGTT
>Ga0210044_10003681_pt1 | contig 21754 bp, 14 predicted proteins | sample CryGey13umfilter_2_FD_183959 | JGI IMG/M metagenome (GOLD analysis project Ga0210044, IMG submission 183959) | Groundwater microbial communities from aquifer in Utah, USA - Crystal Geyser 4/9/14 3 um filter (SPAdes) (version 2) | ecosystem: Environmental > Aquatic > Deep subsurface >... | reverse complement strand
GCGGTCTTGACATTTCCCTCTCCCATTCACTGGGAGAGGGATTAAGGGTGAGGGAGAATCACTTCAACAACGTCATCCGCTGGGCAAACGTTTTCTCCCCAACCACCAGTCGATAGAAATATATCCCACTGGAATATTGCGAAGCATCCCAGGTAACTTGATGATTGCCCGCGGATATATTTGCATCTACTAAAGTTGCCACCTTCTGTCCCCGGAGATTGAAAATCTCCAACTTGACATTGGAGTCATACGGCAATTGATATTCGATGGTGGTGGAAGCATTGAAGGGGTTGGGGTAACTGCCGACTAATTCGTACTCGGCAGGGACCGTGGCATTATTCCAGCCGCCTTCGAGAGTCCACTCATCAGCACCGCTATCAATGCGGGCCCCAGTAACTGTGAAAGGAAATGAGAATGAATCGCACTTGTTGGTGTTATGATCACCGCAATATGCGACATAAGTATATGTTCCCGGAGGAGCATAATTTGGAACAGCCTGATTCAGATGGGCCGCCAAATACTGACCGGGATTGAGCGGTATGTTGTCGAATAGCCAGAGTTGGTAGAAGATGTTATTATAGATGACTCCTATCCAAACATCAGTTTGAATCGGATCAGCAGTCGGATTGCCCACATTGCCGGCCAAACCGAAACTGCCCCCGGGGGGGACGATTACTGGGGAAGTATCCGGAGTCATGTTCACATCACAGCAGGAAGGAGGAGACTGATCCCCTTCTATCTTAACCAAGTAAAACTCATATCCGCCAGCACCAAGCGTATCAGTAGCACCGGCTATGATGAAGCCGGAATCATTAGTCTGCCCTACTGAATAGCAATAGTCATCATAAATGCCTCCATAGGTCCGACTCCAATTAAGATCGCCATTGGGATGTATTTTTAACAAATATGCATCTTTAAGGCCCGCCCCAAACGAGCTGGTATAGCCTGAAACTATGTAATCGCCGTCCATAGTTTCCTTAACAGAACATCCGTAATCATTGTCAGTTCCCCCATAAGTACCTGTCCAAATCGTATCTCCGTTGGAGTTGAGTTTTATTAAATAAACATCATTGGCACCCCCCCCATATGACGTTGTATAACCTCCAATTAAGTAACCCCCATCATTAGTCTGATTGATAGAACGTGCTACGTCAATTCCAGCCCCACCATAAGTCCTCGTCCATAGAGTGTCCCCCACTGAATCGGTTTTTACGACATAGAAATCAGCATTATTATTATCCGTTACTCCGGCAACTATAAAGCCTCCGTCGCTCGTCAGTTCTATTGAGTAGGCTTGATCATTTCGAAATTGCCATCCATAGGTTCGGGTCCAAATAGTGTCTCCGATGTCATTAGTCCTTACCAAATAGAATTGATATTGGCTAAAACCTGGAATAACACGGTATCCCGCTACAATAAAACCCCCGTCAGCAGTTTGTAGAACTGATTTGGCATCGTCACCATTTAGCCCTCCATAAGTCCGTCCCCATTGAGCACCGCCATATTCGTTCGTTTTGATCAAATAAAAATCGGTATTACCTTCGCCAAATGACCACGTTATGCCAGCCATTATATATCCCTCATCCGCTGTCTGAACAACAGAAAATGCTTGGTCAATATTGGTCCCACCATACCGATGATCCCATTCCATATTGCCCGAGGAGTCGGTTTTCACAAGATAGAAATCATCCGAGCCGGCGCCGAAGGAATAGGTATAACCGGCGATTATGTATCCCCCATCGGTAGTCTGTTGGACGGAGCGAGCCCCGCTTTCACTACTGCCCCCATAAGTCCGCGTCCATTGAATATCCCCGGCAGCGGCTCCGACCAGAGTCGTGGAACCTAAAACAATCCCGCATAAGACTGATAGCATTAGCATCTTTTTCATAGCGACACTCCTTTTTGATTCTGTTGGTCACTGCTCCCGCGGTGACGGTGAATCTGCGTCAGCCCAAGAGGGCTAACCGCCAATGGTTTTGAATCTGCGTCAGCGCTGGAGCGCTGACCAGCAAACTTTATTATTTTATGCAGGTGCAGTGACCTGACGGCACGAGTAAATCCCACAGCAAGCTGTGGGGCACTCAATCTCACACAGTAGGTCGGATATTCCTGTCCGACACCACTATGAACCGCAGACAGGAATGTCTGCGCTACTGCATGTAGAAGGTTAAAACCTTCTATTATTCCGGTTCGTAATGATCCCCGGGTTGAAACCCGTGGTCTTGGGCACGTCAAGCCGTGTTTCTATTGCCGCCCGCAAATCCTCAGGTCGCTTCCGTGGAAACGGAACCCAATTCATCAATATCCGGGATTCCCGCTTTCGCGGGAATGACATGTGGAGGAGGACAAACAACGGCATTTTCAACAAGTCCTTTTTCGGAACTGACTGTCAAGGCGATTGCTTGACATTTTAGGGCGAGCATCATATTTTGGCAAGATGTCACAGGCCCAGCAGAATTACGATGCGCTCAAGAGTTTTGCCAAAGAGCAGGGCGCAGACCTTTTTGGAGTTGCCAATATAGCATCGGAGTATGAAAAATTCTCTGAAGAGATTCGCCATCAAGCGGCACATCTTCCATTTGCCATAGTGGTAGCCGTTCGTCTTTCCAAAGCAGTGGTGGAGACAATTGAAGACCGCCCAACGAACATATACAAAACTCATTATCGCGCCGCCAACTTCTTGCTTGACAACATAACCTTCAAATTGAGCGGCAAGATTAATGATATGGGAAATAATTCGATTCCGGTAGCGGCATCTTTCATTATCGATTGGGAAAAGCAAACCGCCGATGTTTCCCACAAGGATTTGGCGAAACTTGCAGGCATCGGATGGCGTGGGCGCAATAATTTAATCGTCAATCCTGATTTCGGGCCAGCGATTCGATTGGCATCAGTATTGACCGACATACCGCTTAGAGTTGATATGCCTTTGGATTTTGGGTGCGGCAAATGTTTTATCTGCGTTGAAAGTTGCCCGGCTGGAGCGATCAAGGATGATCTCGCTGATTTCGATCATCACGCCTGCTTCAAAAAACTAACGGAATTTGCGCATCATAAATCATTCGGCCAATACATCTGCGGAATCTGCATCAAGAATTGCCCCCTGACTAATGGGTAAAATTCACGAACCGACTCCGGTAAAATTATTCGCCGGCTTTATCTATGCCGATGAGCTGGTCCTTCGAAATGCAATGAATTCATTGACAGCCCGATTTGGCCCCGTTGATGTCGAGAGCGAAGCGATCCGATTTACTTTCACTGAATACTATAAAAAGGAGATGGGGGAAGGTCTCTGGCGGAAGTATATTTCATTTGCAAAGCTTATTTCCCCCGATGAATTATCTACCATCAAGCATTTTACGAATGATTTGGAAATGAAACTGGCAATCAAATCTACGGAAGCCGCGAGTCGCTCAATAAATATAGACCCTGGATATATGGAGTTATCGAAAGTAATCCTCGCTTCAACCAAGAATTTCTCCCATCGCATTTATCTCGGAAACGGAATTTATGCCGAGGTTACTTTGCTTTTTCGTGACCGCAGATTTATTGAGTTGGAATGGACTTACCCTGATTATCGAAACGATTTCGTAAAGACTTTTCTTTTGAAAGCCCGGACGATGCTCGCAGGCCAATCAAACCAGGTTCATCCAGAGTCCAATTGATCATTTTAATCGGAGGCTTGCCACAATTATAATAGCGTCCATTCGGCAATTTTGATTATATTCAATCATACACTTTGAAATAATGTGATATGGAAAATACATTCGTTCATTTGCACGTTCATAGCCAATACAGCTTACTTGATGGCGCCTGTCGAATAGACAGGATCACGGAAACCGCGAAGAATCTGGGAATGCCTGCTCTGGCGATAACCGACCATGGGAATATATTCGGCGCGATTGATTTTTATCGCACCGCGAAAAGTGTTGGAATCAAGCCCATAATCGGGATCGAGACCTATGTAGCTTCTGGGAGCCGCCTTGATCGTGAGGGGTATTCAAATCACCTCGTCCTCCTCGCCAAAAATCTAACTGGCTATAAGAATCTCATAAAGCTCACCACCGAGGCCTATCTGAGCGGATTTTATCGTCATCCGCGGATTGACCACGAGCTGTTGGCCAAGCATTGTGATGGCCTTATAATACTTTCGGCATGCCTGAAAGGTGAGATGGCCTCCAATATTCTGGCGGGGGATCAGGAGAAGGTTTTGAGGATCGCGAAATTTTACCGCGATTGCGTCGGAGCGGATAATTACTTCATCGAAATCCAGGACCATGGCATAAAAGATGAGCTGAAAGCCCTTCCCGAATTGGCCGCCCTGGCAAAAGATATTGGAGTAGGAATCGTGGCCACCAATGATTGCCACTATATGAAATTGGAGGATAGTGAGGCCCATGATGCCTTGTTATGCATCCAAACCCGTAAAGTCCTTAGCGACAGCGACCGATTGAAATATGAAACCAACCAGCTCTACTTTAAGTCAGCAGAGGAGATGCAGAAGCTATTTAGGGATTATCCTGAGGCGATTGAAAACACAATAAAGATAGCCGATAAATGCGATGTCGAATTGGAACTGGGCAGGCATCATTTCCCCTCTTACCCTGTTCCGTCGGGGTTTTCATCGCTGGAAGAAACACTTGAGCATTTATCACGGGACGGTCTTATCAGGAGATATGGCCAACCTTCTGAAGAAGCCAACCAGAGATTGGAATATGAACTAAGTGTCATCAAAAAGATGGGTTTTGCCGGATATTTGCTTGTCGTCAAGGATTTTATCGATTTCGCGAAAAACAATGGTATCCGTGTGGGACCTGGCCGGGGCTCTGTCGGAGGATCGCTAGTTTGCTATTGCATAGGCATCACAAACATTGACCCTCTCAAATATAAGCTTCTCTTTGAACGATTCCTCAACCCCGAAAGGATCTCGATGCCGGATATTGATATCGATTTCGCCGATACCGGTAGAGAAAAGGTCATTGAGTATGTCGTCAACCGCTATGGTAAAGATAATGTCACCCAGATCATAACATTCGGATCGATGGCGGCAAGACTGGTAATCCGTGATGTAGCGAGGGTGATGTCAATCTCGTATTCGGAAGCTGACCGATTGGCGAAATTAATCCCTGATGAAGTTGATATTACACTCGATAAGGCCTTGGAGCGAGTGCCCCAGCTAAAAGAAGCATACGATCAAGGAGGTCAGATCAAAACACTTCTCGATTATTCCAGGACTCTGGAAGGATTATTGCGCCATGCTTCGACTCATGCCGCCGCTGTGGTTATTGCTCCATCTAATCTCGAAAATTATGTCCCTTTGTTCAAGTCTTCAAAAGGCGATGTCACCACTCAGTTCGATATGCATGGGATTGAAGCCATCGGTTTATTGAAGATGGACTTTCTGGGTTTAAGAACTTTGTCGGTAATCGACTTGGCTTTAGAATTGATACGAAAAAACAAGGGTATTCTAATCGATATCGAAAATATTCCTCTGGACGATCTTAATGTATATAAGCTGTTCGAAGAGCGTCAAACCGGCGGCATATTCCAGTTTGAATCGTCGGGGATGACCGAGTTTCTTAAGCGCTTGAAACCAACTTGCATTGAGGACCTGACCGCAATGAATGCTCTTTATCGCCCTGGGCCACTCGATGCCAATATGATCCCAATTTACATAGACCGCAAACATGGCCGAGAGAAGGTCAAATACGATCATCCGCTGCTGGAAACAGTCCTGAATGAGACCTATGGAGTGATCGTATATCAGGAACAGGTAATGCAAATCGCCGCTGAACTCGCGGGATTTTCCCTTGCTGATGCCGATGTTCTCAGATATGCAATTGGAAAGAAAATCGCGGACAAGCTCACGCTACAGAGAAAAATCTTTATCCAAGGAGCAGTCAATAAGGGCATCGGGAAGAAAACCGCGGAAAAGGTATTTTCTCAAATTGAAACCTTTGGCCGTTATGGATTCAATAAACCGCATTCGGTATGTTATGCCATTATCGCCTATCAAACCGCATATTTGAAAACATATTACCCGGCTGAATTTATGGCGGCCGCTCTTACTTCTGAAATGGGGAAAACAGATAGGGTCACATTTCTTATGGAAGAATGTAAGCGGATGGGTATAACAGTGTTGCCTCCCGACATTAACGAATCCGAGGTTGGATTCACCCCGTTGGAAAATACTATCCGATTTGGGATCACTGCGGTAAAAAATGTCGGTCATAATGCCGCTGAAGCTATAGTTAGGGCCAGAATGGATGGCGGGAAATTTAAGTCGTTGACTGAGTTTTGCTCACGCGTGGATGGGGGAGCCACGAACAGTCGCGCTCTGGAAAGTTTGATCCTGGCCGGGGCTTTCGACTCATTACCAGGCCACCGTCGCCAACTAATAAGCGGTTTAGATTCGGCGATTCTGAGAGGGCAGAGATTTCAGGAAGATCAGCGAAAAGGTCAGATCGGTCTATTTGGCGGAGGCAATACCGCCATCGAACTTGATACGGATTTGAATGATGATCTGCCTGATATCCCCCATTTTACAGATGGTAAAATCGCGGAATTGGAAAGGCAGTATCTGGGAGTTTGGGTTACCAAGAATCCGCTTGTTGATTATCGGGAGGAACTGGATAATCTTACGACTCACACTACTTCTCAACTGATGGAAGAGCATGATAACGTTCCCGCAACAGTCGGCGGTCTTATCTCGGAAATTAAATATAGTGTCGATAAGAATGGCCGCCGCATCGCCTTTGTGACTCTACAGGATTTGCATGGTTCGATTGAAGCGATCGTCTGGGCCGACCGCTACGAATCCTATGGCAAACATATCAAACGCGATTGTCCAATCATCATCAAAGGCAAAACATCCACAAGAGAAGGAGAAAACGCCAAAATCGTGGCTGATAAAATAATACCAATTGAAGAAGCAACGCGCGAATTCGCCCCTGAGGTTCTAATAAAAGTGGATGCAACCAAGTCTGGGACCAAGCTAATGTCCGAATTATATAGATTTGTTAAAGATACTCCGGGTAGATGTCCAGTCCGCCTGTTCATTCAAACATCAAAAGGTAAGGCTGAAATAATTCTTGAAAATACTGGCGTTGCGGGTGACCGGGAATGGCTTAGACGCGCCAGGGAATTTCTTGGCAAAGAAAATGTTATGTACAAAAACTGATTGGAGGGCGGAAAGACATATTGCAGATTAAAAATGCTCGATATAAAATAATCGAACTTCGCGGTCAAAACTCTTTACATCTCTATTCTGCAACAAATCCCGAAGATCAAATTCCACAGATACCGATTGGGTTAGAATCCATTCCAGACCGATATTTAGAAAACCTCTTCCAAAACCATAAACATTATATCGTTCGTTGTCATTGATAGCTAAATCATATTCCACTATAAAATAGAGCTGGTCATTCACTTGGGTAAAAGCCCCGAAATAGGCTGATGGATCCTTATCACGATCTCTATCTTCCATACTCACATTAATGCCGCCGGTGAATGCCACGATATTCCTGTAAACCAGGAAGGACTTGGTGGCAGCCAAGTAAATTCCCTTCGATTTTTGCGCATACCTTTTATTCACTTTGTCCCAAGTCCCACTGCCTTGTGATGAATAGCCAATGGCTAATGATGGATACGCATAATTTTCAGTAAAAATCCGATACTTGACAAGAAACTCCATATTGGGATTCCACAACGGGGTATCTTCCGTCAATAATCTTCCGGCTCCATAAGATAATCCGATATTCAACCTCTTCAGCAATCCGACATTCAAAGCCACCTGTACCCCGCCATAAGTGAAAGTCCTGATGTCGAAATCGAAGCTGGCACGAGGAAGTACGCCGGCAGTGATTGCATCAATCAAGATGCGCCGTTCTATTGGAGAGGTCGCATCCTTGCCGAATTCTGAAGGGTCGCTGGTAAAATTATCTTGAGCGATGGAAATCCTAAATACCGAAATTCCCATCAACACCAATATTATTAAGATTCTAATCGTGCAGAGTTTCATCATAACATTCTCCAATTTCCACAAGGTTTATGACAATATCATTAAATCCTTGCCCCGTCAACATAAATTTTGGAAATGATTTTGAATCGAGAGATCGGCAATTATGTTGAACGCCGGCCATCAATGATGGCCGGAATTCGCTTGATCTGACTTCTGATCCGGTGCATCTCCCCAATGATTTACGAAAGTGATTTCCTCCATCGACAATCGGCTTCTCGCCGCAGGCTGCTCCTTGGGATAACCCAATGTCATCAGCTCCACGACGCGTATGTCTGTGGGAATCCCCAGAATATCCTTAACCCGATCTTCGTCGAATGAGCCGATCCAGCAGCAACCCAGCCCTTCCTCGACTGCTTGTAAATTCATTTGGGTGAGCGCTATCGAGACGTCAATTACATAAGCTGCTTGTCCGCAACTCATTATATAGTCTGTGCCGGTTGCGCAGGCGGCAATGACGATCGGCGCCCCTTCCACAAATGACTGCCCGCCCGCAGCATCTCTTAACTGTCTTTTGAGCTTGTTATCGGTGACGACAACAAACCTCCATTCTTGACGGTTCTTTGAAGATGGCGCCAGACGGCCGGATTCTAAAATCCGAATAAGCTTCTCCGCTACTACTTCCTTATCGAGATATTTGCGAATCGAACGACGGAATTTTACTGCTTCAAATACTTCCATACTCTATCCGATTCAGAGGGAAGCCAAGATGCAGAATTGCGGCATTCTCCAGAATTCTGATCAGAACTGCAGGAATCATGGACCGCTCATGAGGCTTGGTATTGGGGAATTAATCAGAAATCTCGTTGCTGGCCTTCTTACATCGTCTCCCCAGACCGAGGGGTTGAAAGACCGGTCAGTCGAACTTCTCCTTGTAAACAAGCCTCAGCATTACTACAATTACTGCCGCCGCAATTAATGCTATTATGATGAATTTTTTCATATAACTCACTCGAATAATGAAACGGGCACAATTTCATCATTATCTTTAATAAGTTTTGCGAATTCAAATTTACTGTCGTGGTCGAATGCCATATAATAATTGTTCTTGATGCATTCGTCCATTATAGCTTTTTTCTGAACAAGCGATTCTAGGGGAAAAGTATCGACCGCACCGATGTAGGCAGGCTTAAGATGGGCAGTGGTAGGGATTATGTCACCAGGATAAATCAGGGTTTGACCAGCAGATTGAATTACAATCGCCATGTGGCCCCGGGTATGACCGCCGGTACGAAGAACGGAGATTCCATCTACGATTCTTCCGTCATTCTCCACCGCTTGAATTTCCTCATATTGTGCAAGCAATTCCGTGACGTAGGCCGCCGCCGTGCGTTCATTCGGATTAAGGGAATCCTCTAGCTCATATTTGTGCGCATAATATTTTGCATTTGGAAATAACTTGATAACCTGGCCATTCCTATTAAAACCTAAGCCGCCCAGAGCGTGATCGGCATGAAGATGTGAGAAAATTACGGTATCAATCTCCTCGGGAGTAATCTTGGCCTCGTCCAAATCGGCGAGCAACCGTGAGTTTTGATCCAATCCATATATTCTCTTCATCTTGGAATCGAGGCAATTTCCAAAACCCAGATCGATGAGCACATTATTTTTGCCAGTCCTGATTAGAAGAGGCCGGATATCGAGAAAAACAAAGTTGTCTGCGTCGCTCGGCATTATTTTCGACCACAGTTTCTTTGGTATGATCCCAAACATCGAGCCCCCGTCAACGCGGAACCTATTTTCGTATAAGGAGGTCACCTCAAATTCGCCAAGCCGTATCAACACTTTCCTCGCTACACTATGGGATTATGCAAAATAGTATTCTCGAAGACGCCCTGTGATCAAACCGGAATAAATCTTTCTCCGATTCATAATCTTCTACTTCAATAAATTGGATGCAATCACCAAGCGTTGTATCTCTGAAGTTCCTTCGTAAATTTCGGTAACACGCTGGTCGCGATACAGTTTCCCAATAGGCGAGAATTCCTCAATGAAACCATATCCGCCATGAATCTGCATAGCTTTATCGACACAAAATCCGGCGGCTTCAGTCGCAAATAGCTTTGCCTGGGCCGCTTCCGTCCCGAATTTCTCGCCCCTGTCCCACATTAGGCTGGCTTTATAGGTCAGCATTCTGGCGGCTTCCAACTGGCAGGACATATCAGCAATCATCCACTGGATCGCTTGAAGCTTGGCGATCGGAGCCCCGAATGCCATTCGTTTCTTGGAATAGCTCAAGGCTTCGTCAAACGCTCTCTGCGCAATTCCAACCGCCTGCGCCGCAATCCCGATCCTGGCGCCATCCAGGGTCTGCATGGCAAATCGAAATCCTTTGCCCAATTCGCCAAGAAGGTTCTTCTTCGGGACCAGGACATTTTCCAATTTGATATGGCCGGTGGTAGCGCACTTCATCCCCATTTTATATTCGAGCGTCCGCTGAGTCACTCCGCTTTGTTTTAAATCGATAATCAGAGTTGACACGCGATCTCTGATGCCTTCTTCCTTAATTTTGCAAAAAAGCACGCCCGCTTCTGCGATATCCCCGTGCATAATAAATATCTTCTCGCCATTTATCACATAATTATCACCATCTGAGGTAGCTACGGTCTTCTGATTCGAAGCATCCGAACCAGCCTCCGGCTCGGTCAACATAAAACACATTATCAGATCGCCATTAGCCGCTGGCTTTAGATATTTCTCTTTCAGATAATCGTTTCCATAATGAATTATCGGTTGGCCGGCCAATTGTTGGATTGAAATCAAAAGCGAGGTCGCGGGATCATGATAGGCAAATTCCTCGATCATCGTGTTATATTCAAGCCCACTCTTACCGCCGCCGCCGTAAATGGTGGGATATGAATATTTCATAAAGCCCGCCTTGGCCAATATGTTAAAATAATCGAATGGAAATTGCGCCGGCTCCGGCCGCCTGTCCAATTCTACACCCTTCTTGATAATATCGTGCTTCCTGCAAAATTCACGAACCTCATCGCGAACCGCCTGCTGTTTCGGGTCAATATTATATGCCATTATTCCTCCGGTGTACTATAGTCTGCAATTAATTTTCTTAACCTTATAGAATAACAAATCCATCTTGATATTGGCAATAACTATTTTGACAATCGTAACTTTCCTCCACCTAAATCAATTTATTGATTTAATTAGATCCAAAGATATATAATTGCAGAAAGGATATCTCGGATACCTGATGGAGTATAGCACGAAAAACGACACGATGGATAATTTGTCTGAACATAATTTCGGCCAGCTAATTCCCCATTTTGCCTTTTGGGAAAAGATCAAGGATTTAGCCGACCAGTACATTGACATAATGGTGAATTACCGTCAGAGCGGTCATCCCGGAGGAAGCCGCTCGAAAGTGCATGCCCTTGTAGCCACGCTTCTGTCTGGTGTGATGCGCTGGGATATCCGTAATCCCGAAAAGGAATTTGGGGATCGGCTCATCCTTGTCGGCGGACATTGCACTCCGCTCATTTATTCTGTCCTCGCGGTACTAAATGATGCCATGAGGATCAAATATCGTCAGGCGGGCAATCTGAAATATCTGATCAATAAAGCCGAAAGGCGCGCCCTTTATCCGGAAGGCCTGATATCGTTCCGCCAACGCAACGGTCTTTCGGGCCACGCAGAGATGGTCGATAAGAGTCTGATACTAAAATTCAACACCGGCCCTTCCGGTCATGGTTCTCCGGCAGCCGCGGGAGCCGCCACCGCCTTAAAATTGGCTGGTGCAGAGGAAGTTAAGGTATTCGCCTTTGAGGGGGAAGCAGGCCATACTACCGGCGCCACCCATGAAACCAAGAACACCGCTTGGGGTCTCGGACTTTCCAACCTTTACTATCTTCTCGATTGGAATGATTTCGGTATTGATGACCATCCGGTTTCATCCGTAGTCCATGGTTCCCCTCGCGACTGGTTTGAACCTTACGGTTGGAGAGTATTTGCGTCTGAACATGGCTCCGATTGGACATCATTGACCAGGATGCTTTGCGATATGATATACACTCCCAACCCAAACCATGTCCCATCTTGCGGATATTTTAGGACACGGAAAGGTCGCGGTTATGGAATATACGATAATAAATCCCATGGCACTCCTCATCAGATGAATTGCGAAGCATTCTGGGAAATTAGGAGAGAATTCGCCCGGAAATATGGAATGCAATTTGAGGGTCAGGATCGACCTGCGCCGGAATCAAAGGAAGAAATCCGTCGACAATTCATTAACAATCTGGAAAAAGTTTCCGATGTCCTTAAGGAAGACCAATGCCTCGTTGACTATATCACCGACACTCTGGTCGAATTGGGTGACTCTGTGCCCAAATCAATTCCGGGTTTCCGGCTCCACATAAACAAAAACCCTATTCATGATGAAGCCCTCTGCGATTTCAGAAATTACCCGGCTGAAATTTATGCCAAGCCCGGCGAAAGGAAACCTAACCGCGCCGCTCTTGCGAGCTGGGGTGCCTGGGTAAATTCATTTTGTGCGACTAAATACTCTCGCCCGTTATTCATCGTTATGGCTGCCGACCTGGCGGATTCAACCAACATTTCTGGATTCGCCCAACCATTCGGCGATTTCAAGGGTTACGGGTGGTATAATCGCCACACTAATCTTGAGGGAGTGCTTTTACCCCAGGAAATCACCGAAATGGCTAATGCTGGCCTTTGCGTGGGCATCGCCTCCGTAAATTTCCACACCGACCCAGAAAATGATTTCAATGGTTTTTATACCGCATGTTCCACGTATGGTTCATTCAGCTACTTAAAGTATGGCCTGATGCGCTTGTTTTCGCAATTGGCTCAGGATTGCCCGCTGAAGGTGGGAAAAGTTCTCTGGATTGCCGGACATTCCGGCCCCGAGACCGCTGAGGATTCCCGCACTCACTTTGGCATATTTGAGCCCGGTGTCACACAGTTATTTCCGCAGGGGACAATTATTAATCTTCATCCCTGGGAACATAACGAAGTGCCGGTTTTGCTCGGCGAAGCTCTTTCTAAAATGCAACCAATAATCGTCCTTCATTTAACTCGCCCAGCAATGATCATTCCCGATCGCGCCGCTTTAGGGATTCCCTCTCATTTTGAGGCCGCCAGAGGAGCATATATTTTACGCGACTTTGACCCTAATGTCCAGAAGATGGGAACCGTGATAGTCAGTGGCGCCAGTTCAACAGATAACACTGTATCAATTCTGCCGGAGCTCGCCCAAGCCAGACTCAATGTCAAAATTATTGCCGCTCCCAGTCGCGACCTCTTCATTATGCAACCCGAATTATATCAAAACAGAATCCTTCCATTCGATGATTGGATGGATTCCATGACCATTACAAATGGCGCGCGTAGATTGATGCATGATTGGATCTGCAATAAGATTTGCGAGGAATATTCGTTATCGTCCGACTGGGATGATCGGTGGCGCGGTGGGGGGAGCGTTGAATCCGTTCTGGAAGATGCCCATCTTTCCCCGGATTGGATTTTACGCGGCATAGAGCGATTTGTAATCGAGAGGAAAATACGTTTGGCGAAGCTTAGAATCTAAGATGGCAAAGCCGGGTAATTATTACTCTTCTGCGGGTAATTCATCCCGTCCCTTATTATCAAGCTTATATTTCTTGAGTTTTTCAAAAAGAGTGGTGTAGTCAATCTGTAGTATTTCCGCCGCTTTCCGCTTGTTGCCACGGGTTTGTTTAAGAACTCGTGTAATTAAATTATTTTCCACTTTTGCTACTTCGTGCGCAACGACTTCCTTTAGTCCTGCACCTTCCCGTAATCTGATTTCGTCAGCAGTTGGGATTCTAATTGCTAGGTGCTCCGGCTTTATCTTTCGCCCCCCGCAAAGAATAATCGCCCTCTCCATTGCATTCTCAAGCTCACGCACATTACCAGGCCAGTGGTACCTCTCCAAGAGGCTCATAGCCTCGACACAGAGCGATACTTCTCCCTTCCTCATCTCCGCAGCAAATTTGGAGATGAAATATTCTGCCAGCGCAATTATGTCGGCCTGACGGTCCCGAAGCGGAGGGATATTGATTGGAAACACCGAAAGCCGATAATATAAATCCTCACGGAAATTCCGTTTACTGATTGCTTCTTTTAAATCGGCATTTGTCGCGGCGATGACTCGCACATCGACCGAAATCGTCTTCGTCCCACCCAGACGTTCAAAATTTCTTTCCTGCAGCACTCGCAACAGTTTCGCCTGGAGCGCAATATCCAAATCGCTGATCTCATCCAAGAAAATTGTTCCTCCACTGGCAATCTCGAATTTTCCCATCTTGCGGGTTACGGCGCCGGTATAAGCTCCTCTTTCCGAACCAAACAGCTCATTTTCAAGAAGCTCGCGAGGAATTGCGGCACAATTGAGGGCAACAAAATGGCCGTCATGTCGGCGGCTTAAATCATGGATCGCACGCGCGAAAAGTTCCTTACCTGTCCCCGATTCGCCGATGAACAGGACTGTCGAATCTGATGGCGCAACCTTCCGAACTAATTCTATCGCCTCCTGCATCGACTTGGAAGTCCCGATTATCCCATTTAGTCCATGGTTATAGCCAAGTTCCTCTCTCAAAATGGAATTCTCAGCTACTAGCCTGCGATTATCGAGAGCGCGCTTTATTAAAACCGATAGCTCATCCGTATCAAAAGGTTTCTGGATAAAATCATACGCTCCTTTCCGCATCGCCTCAACTGCGTTCTCTATCGTCCCATACGCTGTCATGAGGATAACCGCTGTTTCTGGATTGCTCTCCTTGACGGAAGAAAGTATCTGCATGCCATCCATCCCAGGCATTTTCAAGTCAGTCAATACCACGTCGAATTGCTTTTCCCGCGCCTTACCGGCGCCCTCTTTGCCATCCGAAGCCAATTCGACCTCATACCCTTCAGATTCCAGGGTTTGGAAAAGCATTTTCCTTAGGCTGTCTTTATCTTCAACAACCAATATTGATGCCATCTGATCCTCCCCAATGACGCCATCTAAGAATACTATTATAGCTCATTCATATTGTCTATCGGCATTCCGAAAGCCCCTCTTGAACCGACCGCGATCACCTTAGTCCCTATATAACCTGATTGAGGCGAATTGAATGGAGCGATTCCTCCTATTCGGGTAGGTAATAAATTAATTATGGTTTACAATTTCGGCAAGGCGATAAGCCTTCATCAAGGGCCTCGTCGCGAGTTTGAAAACGGCGTAGTTCAGCCACCGGGCGGCCCCTGATGGAATTGCATTCAGGGCGATGAAAGCGCAATGATGATAATGTCGCCAGGTAATACTCGCAGGGATTGGCAACCGGCACTGACCAAAGATTCTTCAAAGCATTTCGCGCCCGCATTTGAGCGTCGGCCAGCTCATTCCGATGTTTTGAGTTTGTCTGGTAGGAATAAACTACCGCCAGGCCGGAATCGAGTAATGCTTGATTAACAAATACCCCGCCTGCAAACACATAAGCCAGGGTTCGACCATACCGGTCAAAACGTTGCTCATCAAACTCTAAGCGCACTTCTCCTCTTTCAAGAGTCCGACCCAGTAATTGCCCTGCTTCCAGATAATAGTTCTGCTCTTTCTCCGGAGCATCAATGCCCAAAAGCCTGACCGTCTCTCCAGAAGCCGTGATAAATGTATCTCCATCCAAGACCTTTATGCTACCGCTTCGATGAGTATCATTTTCGCATCCCGCCGCCAAGATGGCCATGATAGCGGTCAACCATAAAATCGTCTTGTTCATAGATAAGTCGCAGTTGAAGTGCCATCGGGACGTTCTTCAATCATAATTGAATATTCAAGACGGTCTTTAATATCATCAAGATGGGTAATGACGAAAATCTGGCGGAAATGCTTCTTTAGATTTCCTAAAGCATTCAAAACCGCATTGCGCCGATTATCATCCAAGCTACCAAATATCTCGTCAAGGACAATGAATGAAAATATGGACTCTCTGCTTTCGTGAGTTAATTCAGATATCGCCAGACGCAAACAAAGATTTGCGATATCCTTTTCGCCCCCTGAAAATCTATTAATCTCATACTTAACACCGCCATCATTGATATAAAGTGAATATCCTTCGCCAACCTCCAACTCCGAATATTTTCCATCTGTAAGCAGATCAAGGTAATACGTCCCTCTCCGCGATAATGCTGGCCGAATCCTCCCTATCAAATCCTGCCTGAAATCGCCAAACAGCTTATCCAGCAACTTAAGAACCGATGCCCTCTTGCCCAATACTTTCGTCTCTTCAATCAATAACGTTTTCCTGTCGATTTCATTTCTTAAATTTTGAAGTTCTTGATGCTTCAATTTCAAATCTGATGTTAGATCTCTGAGGGCCAGCTCAGCTTCATGCTCGCCAACCTGCGCCTTTTCCTTCTCCTTTTGGATCGCTGCAAATAATTCGTCCGAATAGGTGATGCTTGACAATCGTTCAGAAATCAGATTCGCTTGCGTTTTCAAATTTATAATTATCGCTTCTGTTTCAGCTATCTTCACAGGAACATCTTCGAGCGAATTGATGCTTGAGGTAATTCTCAAATAGTCATCGCGTAACCCTGAAAGCTCCTCGAATTCAGCGCGCATGTTTTTGTGCTCTTCCGGACTATATATTACTCCGGAATACATCGCAATATTAACATCAAGTTCTTTGATCTTGATTTCAAGGGCATGAAGCACCGTTTCCTCTCGCTTTAGCGTCTTCTGGACTTGTATTAACCGTGCCTTCATATTATTGCATTCCCTCAATTCCCGTTCAGCGCTTTCCAAAGCGTTCTCGTCATAGCCGATGGCCGACAAATCGCTTTCCAAATCAGTGGCTTGTTTTGTCATGATTTCTATGGCAGATTCGGTTTCCTTTATTTTGCCGGGGATATCAGCCAGAGAATTGATGCTTGCCATAACCCTGATGTATTCATCCCTCTGTTTGGAGGCCTGCTCAAATTGCTCCCTGATTTGCCCATGTCGTGTGGTATCGTACTGCACCTCTCCAAGGCCGGCAATTTCATCTTCCAATTCCCGAATCTTAAGCCTAAGTGTCTCCAACCCTTCGACATCGCGCACCGTTGTTTTCTGAATCTGTTTCAATCGAGACTGCTCCTTGTTCAGATTACGAATATCCTCTTCAATTGAATCCTTCCTATTATTCTCCTTTTCTATTGTACTTTCGATATCGCAAAGCTTTGCATCCGATGCGCCTATCGCTTTAGCAAGGAAATCTAATTCTGACTCAAAATGAGCTCGTATTTCTTCATAGTAATCCCCGAACGTCCTTAAACATCTGTCGCATTTGGAATCTGGGCCAAGTTTCTCAATGTCAGCCAGTTGTATCCTGGTCCGCTCCTGTCCATCTCGAAAAGCTCTGCTTTCGGCTTGCAGGGCAGTATGGTATGACCTATGTGATTTAATAACAATATTTATTGACTTCAATTCATCCATTCTCTGCAGGAGAACGCTTTCGATGCCAGCAAGGGTAGATATTTCCTTAGTCATTCCATCAACATACGCTTGAAGACTATTGCATTCGCTAACCAATTTGCCTCTGTTTTTCGCCGCCGCCATTAAAGAGGAATGTTTTAATGCGGATTCATTTTGTCTCTCCAAGGATACTTTCAGAATATCATAATCGCTTATTTTGCCCTTCATTGCCGCGGCATTTTCGATATGTTGATGCAATGTCTCCGCCTGCTTCCTCAAACCATCCAGGTCTGTCTTTTTGCTTTCAAGCCTAAACTTGACTTGATTAATCTTGGAGCAAATATCCTGATGCCTGGACCTGAGAGCATACAGCCTCTTTAATTCAATATTTTTCCGTAGTAAAAGCTCATCGATATTCGCTAGGGCTTCAATTTCACGATTTAGATCGCTAATGTAATCTTCTAATTTATGAAGGTCGGCTCCAAGTTGGTCCCGAGTGCTTTGTGCCGATATCAACTTGGAATGCTTCAAGGCCAGCTCATTCTGTCTCTCAACATTCCCCTTCACTTCATCATACCTTGCCGTTTTATCTCTCAAAATTGCCGCTCTATCCTGGTAATCGCATAAAGTTTTGGCCTCGTCCCGCAGGTCCCCCAACTTCTTTCCTTCTGCATCGATTCGCCCGTTCAGTTTTTCACTCTCGTTCTTGATTTCGAGATATTGTTCTCTCAACTCGGCGGTTTCAGCGAATCTCTGGATTGCGTTACTAAGCGTCCCCTTTAGTTGTTGGACATTTTCCTCTGCATTCTTGATCCTGGTTTCAAGTGCCAATGATTCCGCATGAGCAAGCGCGATGTCGGTTTCCATCACGGTCATACTGGCAATTACCGTCTCATTAACTGCTATTTTCGCATGACCATTGCGATGATCATCCCGAATTAATTTTATGGCTTCATCAACGTCGCTGATTCCCAGCAATTTGATTATATGTTTCTCACGTTCTCCCGGAGTAAGATCTGAAAGAGCGTTTAACTCCTTTTGCTTGGCAAAAAAGCTGATCTCGAAATTCTTTAAGTCCAAACCAAGCAACCTCTGAACTTCTTCATTTACCGCAGTAGTTGATTTTGCCAGGAGATTCTTTCCTGAAAATATCGAAGCGTCTCCAGAATGAGTTCTTCCACGCAGTTGCCGCACTATTCTGAATTGCTCGTTATCCAGTTCAAAATCAACCATAACCTGACATTCATCGGAAGCCGAACTCGCTGAATAACGAATCTCATCTTTCGCACTTCGCGCCGCATTATTCCCGAATAATGCCCAGCCCAAAGATTCCATTAACGTTGATTTTCCGGCGCCGTTGTTTCCCACCAAACCAATAATCCCCTCGGGAAATTCCAATTCGCAGTCCACGAACCTCCGGTAGTTCTTAAGCTTTAATGACCGGATTATCATTGCGTTTCCTCTGCCCGAATCTTCTTGAGGTACTTTATGCCGAGTATCCTTAATTCCTCTTTGTCCGCGCCTTCAACTACGGTGCGGCTCAGAAAGCCGGCAAATTCACTTTCAAGCTTTCCTATATTTGCCAAATCTGTAGTGAGCGAGACTGCCTCCTGCGCCTTGTCAAGTTTAATGTCGAACTGCAATGCCCTCTCCGTCAAACCAGCAATTTCCTGACGGGGAATTACGGAGGCAAGATGTTCCGGAAGATTCTTAATTTCCAGTCGGGAAATCGAATTGTCGATGTCTGCGCTTCCGATCCGACTGATAATCTCCTCCTTAAGTTTTTGGCTATCAAAGCCTGTCGCATCTATGGGAGGCAGTTTAAACATCGAGCGAACCGGAAGCTCGTGAAATTTGACATTTGGCCCCGGAATTTCAACCTCAAGGAATCCTTTCAATTGCCCCTCTTCAGAAAAAGACACGCGTTCCGTCGAACCGGCATAATAGCAATTATCATATATTTTCGTGAATTTGTGGTAATGCCCCAATGCTACATAATCAAATGAACGAAACGCCGATTCCGGAATAAATTGTTCAGCAAACTCATTCATTGAAAATTCTGGAATCGAAGAAACCACTCCATGCAAAACCAATATGTTGAATTGCGAATTTGAATCAGGCCTCGCCTTCTCCAATTCCCTATCCAGATCGTCCTGCGATAAACAATGAGGAACAGCATGAATCATCGCATCGCCTATCCTGAAAGTTTCATAAGAATTCCTATACACATAGTTGATATTGGAGATAATCTCCATAATCTGAAAAACGGAGCCAATCGATCTGGACTTGGGAGCATCATGATTCCCCGATATGAGCACCATCGGAATTGCCCCATCACTCAATCTGAGCAATGCCTTAGCGGCACGCGCAATCACGCGATTCGTCGGTCGCACGACATGAAACAGATCGCCGGAGTGAATTACCAAATCGGGGTGAATTTCGATGATACGCTCAATCGCAATTTCAAAAATCCTTAAAAAGTCCTCTTCCCGCTGGTTCCATCCCTCAGGAGTCAGCTTTCTGGTACTGCCGATTACGCCCAGATGGCTGTCGGCGATATGGACTATTCTCATCATCGAATGCGAAGATACATCACATTGAAATTGGGGTCAAGCAGCTTTTGCTTAGGCCATCGGGATAAAAATAAAATGGCTATCAGCATATATCATCGATGGCCATTATATTAGTGGTGGATATTAATCTGGATTTAGATTATTGAGATTTGTTCTCGCCAAACATAAAATCTAAGGGGCATACCTTATTTATTTGGCTGAAGGATCCGGTTGCATAATGCCAAATATATTCCCTTCGGTATCCTGGCAATGGGAATAGTTATCAACTGAATCCACTTGGATTGTATTATAGACCGCATCTCACTGTCCCTGCCTCCTCATCATCCCGCCATAATCCCCGGCTCATTTGATTCACCGGTCGTAATCAGCCAGTATTCCTGCGGGCCATCCCATTTTTCAAATTTCCAGCCAAAAACATTTTTGTAAAAAGCAAGTGCCCTGTCAGGTTCGTTGGCGGTTATCTCAAAATGAACTACCTTTGGCATTAACAAATCTCCTATTTTCGAAGTTTATTATATCTATCGCAAAATACCAATAATGAAACAATTTCTCATTCGTCTTGTTCCTCAAGAGAGAAAGTTGATCAGCCCCTGATTGAAATGATACAGATTCAATAATTATCCGAAGAAATTCCGATCCGGCGAAGGAATTTCATCTCTCGTTTTGACTGATTCTTTTTGATTCTTGATGTGATCTTCATAAAGATCCACTTTGGCGGGAATGGCGAATGGAGCTTGAGGCGATGAAATTAAAGCTTCACCAGGCTGGAGCATCTGAATCTCGCGCGATAACTCGCTAAAATCCTGCCGCGCCGAAGAACGGATGATATTGCGATCTCTCTCATCCGCCAAACCAAGCACGAATAAGGTGTTGAATTGAGAGATGATTTCCTCATCGATCAGTTTGGGCTGTTGTGTGATCGCAGTAAGGCCGACTTTGAATTTCCGACCCTCTCTGCATATCCGGGTGAATATGTTCTCTTTGATGCCGGAGAGTTGACCCAGCACCCTTTGGGCCTCTTCAAGCACGATGGAGACCTTAGGGAGGGAACGAAATTCCTCTGGCTTTCGAAAGGCATGACGGTAAACATCGAACACTTTTCTGGCAATCACCGCCGCCGGTAAAAGCTCCCGCCAGCCCGATAACCCGCTTAAGTCAATCAACACCACCTTGGCTTTCTTTAATTCGGTGATGATCGCGTCGGTGACACTTACAGTATCATCTTTATGGAATATTTCCTGCTTAAGAATCTGTCTGGCGCGTCTCTGCAATACTGCAATGGTCATCTCGTGGAATTTGGAGGAGGGCATTTCTTTCGCCAATTCCGCACCTTCCGATTCACTCAAAATTTTGAGCCAATCATTGCCAAAGCAATTATGAAGGGCGTATGCGGCCTCCATTTGCGCCTGCGAAAATTCGAACAAGTGGAGCAAATCCTCGATATCAATCTCGCGGTGATTAATCCTCAAACCATTACTCTTCTCACTGAGCTTCCGATAACTGAAAACCGTCAAATTATCCTTCGCTCGAAAATGATGCTTCAATCCCCTTTTATCCCTCTCTCCACCCTCGTAATATTCGCCGTGAGGATCAAATATCAGCATCCCAACATTGTGACTCTCCATTACCGACGCCGCCAACCTTTTCATCAAATTGGATTTTCCCATGCCGGTAGTGGCGAAAATCCCGATATGACTTTGGATATAACCACTTCCCATTCCCACTTCGAAATCCAAT
>Ga0210044_10003680_pt1 | contig 21769 bp, 20 predicted proteins | sample CryGey13umfilter_2_FD_183959 | JGI IMG/M metagenome (GOLD analysis project Ga0210044, IMG submission 183959) | Groundwater microbial communities from aquifer in Utah, USA - Crystal Geyser 4/9/14 3 um filter (SPAdes) (version 2) | ecosystem: Environmental > Aquatic > Deep subsurface >... | reverse complement strand
TCAACACCGCCGATATACTGATCGACCGGCGCCCAGCGCTGCATGGCCGAGGCATCCACCATGGCATCGCCATTGCGCGGACTGGTATAGCGGTTCATGTACCAGGATGACTCCATAAAAGTGTCAAAGGTATCGAGTTCGCGTACGGCAGGTTTGCCGCATGCCGGACATGGCGTGTGTTTGAATGCTTCGCACTCTGTCAGCGGCGAGGCGCCACCGGTCGGCTGCAGGTCGGTCGGCAACTCCACCGGCAATTGCTCTTCCGGCACAGGCACGGCGCCGCAAGTCTCGCAATGCACCACCGGAATCGGTGCGCCCCAATAACGCTGGCGTGAAACCAGCCAGTCGCGCAACCGATATTGAATCTTCTCACTGCCCTTGCCATGTGCTGCCAGCCATCCGGTGATGGCAGCCTTGCCTTCCAGCGAAGAGATGCCATCGAACTGAGCTGAATTCATCAGCACACCGGCCTCGGTAAAGGCTGCGGCCTCAATATCCCATTCGCCATCTACAGGTCGAATCACCTGTTTGATCGGCAACCCATATTTTCGGGCAAAATCGTAATCACGTACATCATGCGCCGGCACACTCATCACAGCACCTGTGCCGTAACCCATCAAGACGAAGTTGGCCACCCAGACAGGCACAAGTTCACCGGAGATCGGGTGCACCGCATGAAAGCCGGTCGGCATACCCTTCTTCTCCATGGTTTCGACATCGGCTTCTTTGGTGGATATTTTGCTGCACTCTTCGAGAAACAGGGCCAGCTCAGGGTTGGAGCGCGCCGCTTTTTGTGCCAGCGGATGCCCCGCCGCCACAGCCATATAGGTCACACCCATCAGGGTATCGGGGCGCGTAGTAAATATATCCAGCGTGTCGTTGCTGCCTTCAAGGCCGAATGAAACTTCAGCGCCGGTCGATTTGCCGATCCAGTTACGCTGCATGCCCACGACTTTTTCCGGCCAGCCGGTCAACTTGTCGAGATCAGCAAGCAACTCTTCGGCGTAGTCGGTAATGCGGATAAACCACTGCTTCAGATTTTTACGTTTCACGGCCGTATCGCAGCGCCAGCAGACGCCATCAACCACCTGCTCGTTGGCCAGCACAGTATGGCAGGGGTCACACCAGTTCACTTCTGCCTCGGCCTGATAAGCCAGCCCCTTCTCCATCAGGCGGGTAAACATCCACTGTTCCCAGCGGTAATACTCGGGCCTGCAGGTGGCAATTTCACGCGACCAGTCATAGGAGAGCCCGAGCCGTTTGAGCTGGGTGCGCATCTGGTCGATGTTGGCATAGGTCCACTCGGCAGGCGGACGGTGATGTTTAATGGCGGCATTCTCGGCCGGCAGGCCAAAGGCATCCCAGCCGATCGGGTGCAACACATTAAAACCGTTCATGCGTTTGTAACGCGCCACCGCATCACCAAGACAATAGTTGCGCACATGCCCCATATGCAGATTGCCGGAAGGATAAGGGAACATCACCAGACAGTAGTAGGACTCACGTTCGTCATCATCACAGGCAGTATCTATGCCTGCTTCATTCCATTTCTGCTGCCATTTGGCTTCGATTTCTTGCGCTTCGTAACGATCAGACACCTGCGAAAACTCCCAAAAAGGCCTGTATGGGCCTGATAAACTTAAAGCCGGATGATGATGGCTGCAGGCCCGAAAGAAAAGGGGCAGTCCGACCGGACCGCCCCTTCAATAACTACACTGCCTGGAACCTTAGTGTACCACAGCCTCTTTCAGCTTCTTCATGGCACGCGCCTCAAGTTGGCGCACACGTTCAATGGAGACACCGAACTCCTCGGAAAGATCCTTCAGCGTGGCCGGCTCTTCTGCCAGATGGCGACGCTCGACAATCTGCCGGTCACGATCAGACAGGCTGTTCATCGCGCTGTATAACACACTTTTCTGGTGGTTTTCCCAGTTCGATTCGATAACGATCTGTTCCGGTGTCGCATCATCAGAAGGCAGACCATGCACCAGTGCACCGCCCTCATCAAACTCGGCATCCAGTGACACATCACGCTGCAGAAAAGCATTGGCTGCTTCCTGATATTCAGTGCCGTTCATGCCGTAATCAGCCCCCACCTCATCGGCATGACGCCCGTCAATGGCAGCAATAGCATTTTTGGCTTTCTGCAGACCGGCAAACACACGGCGCTGCAACTTGTTGGTTCCCAGCTTCACAATGCTCCATGAACGCAGGATAAAATCATGGATTGAGGCGCGCACCCACCATGAAGCATAGGTCATCAGACGAAATCCACGATCAGGGTCAAAACGTTTTACCGCATGCATCAACCCCATGGTGCCTTCCTGAATCAGGTCCATCTCGGGCAAGCCGAAATGGCGGTATTCGCGGGCAATCGCCGCCACACCACCCAGATTGGCGACCACCAGCTGACGCGCAGCTTCGCGATCTCCGTTATCGTGCCATAAACGGGACAACCGGGTTTCTTCCTCACGATCGAGGCGATCCACCTTCCGCACATCTCGGGAAAAGAGAGCCAGACTGCTCATTTCAAGTGTTGCTGCTGTCACGTATCATCGCCTCCACATCAGTATTCGGTTTACCTTGGCACTCGCATTGTAGGAGTGCCAATTTCACATTGCAAGTCTATTACCAGTTCAACCAGGCGAGCAATTGCGCCTCATCGGCGATTTCCACACCCAGTTCTCTCGCCCTGGCCAGCTTGGAGCCGGCCTTCTCACCGGCAATCAGCACATCGGTATTTTTTGACACCGAACCAGCCGGTTTCACACCCAGCGCACGCAATTGTTCCTGCGCCTGACGCCGCTGAATTGAAGCAAAGCTACCGGTCAACACCACCGTTTTACCTGCCAGCGGGTGGTTGCTTGCAGCCAGCTTCACTGCTGCAGGCTGCACACCCGCAGCCAGCAATCTGTGTATCACATCACGATTATGTGCTTCAGCAAAAAAGCTGCGGATGCTTGCTGCCACTTCCGGACCGATATCGGGCACACTTAACAGAGCCTCTTCATCCGCCGCCATAACCGCATCGAGTTCACCGAAATGACTGGCCAGCCCTGCGGCTGTTGCCGTACCGACATGGCGAATTCCCAGTGCGTGCAGAAAACGGGCCAGCGTCCTGTTTTTACTCTCTGCAACAGCCGCCTGCAGATTGGCGATTTTCTTCTCGCCCATACCCTGCCAGTCACGCAGTAGTGAATAATCCAGCTCGTACACATCAGCAATGGAGACAAGCAGGCCTTCATCCACCAACCGGGCAATCAGTCTGTCGCCCATTCCCTCAATATCCATCGCTCCGCGCGAAACAAAATGACACAGGCGCTCTGTCAACTGTGCCGGGCAGGAGAGGCCGCCACTACAGCGAATCGCCACCTCCCCCTCAATCCTGAAGACGGAGGCCTTACAAACCGGGCATACTTCAGGAGCCAGAGGCATACAGGCATCCGGATTGACATCCACGGCCCTCACCACTTCCGGAATCACATCGCCGGCACGGCGCACAATCACACGGGCTCCGGCATAGACCTGCTTACGCTTCAGTTCATCGATATTATGCAGCGTAGCCCGGGACACCATGACGCCGCCAACAGCTACCGGCTGCATATCGGCCACCGGCGTAATCACACCGGTGCGGCCAACCTGCCAGATAATATCGCGTACGATTGTTTGCACCTCTTCGGCAGGGAACTTGTGCGCGATAGCCCAGCGCGGGGAGCGGGCAACCGCCCCCAGGCGGCTCTGCAAGGCAAAATCGTCCAGTTTATATACCACGCCATCAATCTCATAGGGCAGGTCGGCGCGCTGCTGCTGCACTTTATGATAGTGAGCAAGCAGTTTATCCACACCATCAGCCATTGCCGTCTGTTGTACAGCAAAACCGAAATCAGCCAGTCGCGCCAGCAACTGCGACTGACTGTCTGCCAGCTCACGACCGCCAAGTCCGGTTCCATAAGCGAAAAAGCACAACCCGCGCTGCCTGGTCACTTTTGCATCCAGCTGTCGGAGTGAACCGGCCGCAGCATTGCGCGGATTGGCAAACGGTGAAGCCCCTTCGGCATCCTGACGCTCGTTAAGTGCGGCAAACGCCTGTTTCGACATATACACTTCGCCGCGCACTTCCAGCACACCGGGAACCGGCAAGCCGGCATTGTTCAGCTGCCATGGAATATCGGAAATGGTGCGGACATTGTCGGTGACATCTTCACCCGTAGTGCCGTCGCCGCGTGTTGCAGCGATGCTTAATTGCCCCTGCTCGTAACGCAGGTTGACTGCCAGTCCGTCTACTTTCGGTTCGATGATAAAACGGGGGGATTCTGCGCCTACGCCTTCACAAACGCGGCGCACAAACGCCTGAACCTCATCATCTTCAAAGGCATTGGCCAATGACAGCAAAGGTTCGCCATGTACTCTGGGAGCAAATGTGGAAGAGACGGGAGCACCAACAGTCTGTGTCGGTGAGTCGGCAGGAGCCGGTTCACCCAGCCCTTCTTCAAGGGAAACAAGTTCGCGCAACAGCCGATCATACTCGGCATCGGTTATCTGCGGAGCATCAAGAATATAATAACGGTAATTGTGTTCTCTCAGTTGCGTGCGCAGCACTTCAACACGCTGCTTCAAGGCTTCAACTGTTGCCCGGCTGGCTTTCTCCACTCACGACTCCACTGGCTGATTCGTTCAACATCTGCTCAACGGTATCCAACACAGGCTGCGACATCCAGTCAACGGCGCCCACCAGATGATAACGGATCTTGCCATCCCGGTCGATCAGGAACGTTTCGGGAAACCGGAACACGCCGAACTGTTGTGAAACATAGGTGGTGCCATCATGCAGTACCTTAAACGGCATGTTGTATTCAGACACAAAACTGGCCAGATCTTCACGACGCTGATCCACCGACACAGCCACGACCTTCAAGCCCGAAGAGGCATAGCGGTTATGCAGTTCAGTCATGGAGGGTATTTCCTTGCGGCAGGGTGGACACCATGTAGCCCAGAAATTGAGCAGTACGACTTCACCCTTTGGAATGATACCCTGCATATGACCCTGCAGATCAGGCAACTGTAACGCGGCAAGATTCTGCCCCTGTTCTACTGTTTCCGTTGCCTGCGGTAGCGCCAGCCAAACCACTGTGCCCATGCCGGTCACAATCGCCAAAACCAGTAACCAGCGATATTTCATCATGCCTCTATAGTACCCTGCAGCTGCAATTCAGCCAGCATGTCCTTTAACTCGCCTTCTGTTACACGGTGTTTAAACAACACCCTGTTTGCACTGACCAGTACAGGCACATCCATACCGAAGCGAACCAGCAGTGCCTTGTCCCTGTCCACATCCACCGTTTCCCAGGTGCATAACCCCGCATCAGCCAGAGCCGCCACCACTGCCTTGGCATCATCACAAAGACAGCAGATGCTGCGGCTCATAAGCTGAATATGGGGAACACTCATGTGGTTACTCTTCACCACCATTGCGCTTCGGCAGCTTGATCAGGGCAAACACCTGATCACCACGGCGATCCATCATAATGCGCAGCACATCACCCGGTTTGAACTGGGTAGCCATTTTGGAAAAACCGGCCATATCATTAACATCGTGGCCGTTGATGCGGTAGATGACATCGCCGCGCTGAACACCTGCCCGTGCTGCCGGCAAGCCGGACTGAACCTGTGAGGCAACCACACCCTTTTTGACGCGGGTCTGCAACTGACCGGCCAACTCTGGCGTCAGGTTTTCCAGCACCATACCCAGACGCACCTTGTTCACATCAGGCTTGGCGTTGCCATTCTGCGCAGTCTGCTCATCCGGCATTGCTTCAACCACCACGGTAACCGTGCTCAGCTTGCCATCGCGAATAATACCGATCTTTACTTTATCGCCCGGTGCATGACGCGCCACCCTGATCGGCAGATCGTGGGCTTTACGAACCGGCGTGCCGTCAATGGAGACAATCACATCACCGGCGCGGATGCCTGCCCGATCTGCTGCCGAGCCGGCTTCCACCTGCGGCACCAGTGCGCCTTCACGCGTTTTCAGACCCAGCGCTTCAGCTGTTTCCTTGTCGATATCAGCGATATGTACGCCCAGACGGGCACGCGTGACATGGCCTTTCTCTTTCAGTTCATCGAGAATCGGCTTGGCCAGATTGATCGGAATGGCAAACCCGATGCCATTGTTTCCGCCACTGCGCGAATAGATTGCCGTATTGATACCAACCACATCACCCTGAGCATTGAACAGGGGGCCACCGGAGTTACCCGGATTAATCGCAGCATCGGTCTGGATAAAATCATCATACGGACCTGAGCCGATCACACGACCCTTGGCCGAAACAATGCCTGCAGTCACGGTCTGCGAAAGACCGAACGGATTACCGATCGCGACAACCCAGTCGCCGACGCGCAGGGCTTCAGAATTACCGATTCTTACTGTTTTCAGCCCCTTGGCATTGATTTTCAGCAGTGCCACATCCAGTTTCGGATCGGTACCGATAATCTTTGCTTCATGTTCAGTGCCATCGCGCATCTTCACAATCACTTCATCGGCACCATCAACCACATGGTTATTGGTTACCACATAACCGTCGGCTGAAATGATAAAACCGGTTCCCAGCGCATGCTTTTCCTGCTCCTGCTGCGGCATGTTGCGTAAAAAATCATTGAAGAACTCGTTAAACGGTGAGTTTTGCGGCAGTTCCAGCCCCGGAGGCAGGCCGCGCATTCCCTGCTGCACATGCTGGGTGGTACTGATATTCACAACAGAATCAGCCTGCTGTGCGGCAAGGTCCGCAAAACTTTCCGGCATAGCCTGAGCCGGAGCCACCCACATGATTGCTGCAATAAAAACGGGAAACATGACTTTCAAATAACTCAATCGGAACTCCTTCGAAATATAGTCAGGCCGCTTTTTAAGCAGCCAAGATGAAAAAAACATGAAGATTTTGCGTTAAAGCCTGCCGCACAGCTTATCAGACAAGCGGGTCTGCATGCCGGATCACTTTAACCATCCGGACATCCAGGCCGGTCTTTTTTGGCGCAGGTGTAACCATCTGCCAGACAAACATGGCAACCACTGCCCCCATACCGGCCAGAGCCGCCAGCAGTTCAACATGTTCCAGATCCAATTGGATCGCAAGCGAACGCGCGGCAAGGCCGACAAAGACAAAAGCCAGCATGGGCAGCACATACAGTCTGAAGGTGACCTTCAGCAGCAGACTGTCGGGCACCTCCAGCAGAACCTGGTCGCCCACTGCAGCCGCAAAACTGTTTTTCACGCGCAACTCAATCGGCCGCTCCGTCCATGAACCCAGCGTGGAGCAGGAGCTTTTCCCCGCACAGCCGCCACAGGCACTGGCACGCCGTCCGCGCACGAGGACCTGATCACCTTCCACTGCAATCACTTCAGCCTGTTGCTCCATACTGCTCCTGTTTACGCACGACTTCTGGCATATAAGCACAGCCAGACATGTGCATGAAGGGCGAATCTTACACTGATTTTGCCCCGCCTTGCCATCCCCCTGCAATCTAATAATGGTTTCCAAGCAGCACTATCCGGCTAGAGTTGGCTGACCATGGGAAAACACAGACTGCAAACTGACTATCTGATTATCGGCAGCGGCGCCGCAGGCTTGCTCGCGGCCAACAGGCTGGCGCAGCACGGTAAAGTCATTCTGGTCAACAAGGGCAGCCTGCAGGATTCCAGCACATGGTACGCTCAGGGTGGCATTGCCGGCGTGCTCTCCAATTCCGACTCCATCGAATCACACGTGCAGGATACCATTATCAGTGGTGCAGGGCTTTGCCATGAAAAGGTAGTGCGGGCCGTCATCGACAGCGGCAGTGCTATTATCCATGAGTTGATCGATATCGGTACCCGCTTTGACCGCAAAGATGGCGAATTGCATCTGACTCAGGAGGGCGGCCACAGCAACCGCCGCATCGCCCATGCGCAGGATGCCACAGGACAGGCGATCACCAACGCACTGCTTGCGCGCATCACACCGCACCCGAATATTCGCAGGCTTGAACAGCACACTGCCATTGATCTGGTCACCAGCGGTCGCCTCGGTTACCCGGAGAACCGCTGTCTCGGCGCCTATATACTATCACCCGACGGCAATGTACTGACCGTCGAGGCCGGACACACCATTCTGGCCACCGGTGGCGCAGGCAAGGTCTATCTCTACACATCCAACCCGCACGCGGCCACCGGCGACGGTATTGCCATGGCCTGGCGCGCAGGCTGCCCGGTGATGAACCTCGAATTCATCCAGTTCCACCCCACATGCCTGTTCCACCGTCAGGGCTCCAATATGCTGTTATCCGAAGCCCTGCGCGGTGAAGGAGCCCACCTGATCGACAAACAGGGCAGGCGCTTTGTCTTTGATTACGACAAACGCGGCGAACTGGCTCCGCGCGACATTGTGGCCCGGGCCATTGACCATGAGATGAAAAAACAGGGCGTCGACTGCATGTATCTCGATGCCCGCCCGATTGGCGAAAAACTGATTCTCGACCACTTCCCCAATATCCATGCGCGCCTGAAAGAGCTGCTCATGGACATGACGCGTGAACCCATCCCCGTCGTACCTGCAGCCCACTATGTCTGCGGCGGCATTCAGACCGACGTGAACGGAAAAACAGAAATTGACGGCCTCTATGCCATTGGCGAAACCGCCTGCACCGGCCTGCATGGCGCCAACCGTCTGGCCAGCAACTCACTGCTGGAGTGTCTGGTCATGGCCGATTACTGCGCCACAGATATCCTGCAACAGCAGGTGCCCGGTTGTCCGCCCATCCCGGCATGGGATGACAGCGGCATTGTGCCGGAAACCGAGCGCATCCAGATCAAACAGAACTGGGACGAAATTCGCGCCACCATGTCGCACTTTGTCGGCATAGTACGCTCGGATGAACGCTTGCGCCGTGCTCGTCGCCGCCTGCGCGTCATCCGGGAGGAGATCGCCTCCTACTACTGGAAACATCCGGTCAGCCAGGATCTGCTGGAGCTGCGCAATCTGGCTCAGGTGGCTGAGTTGATCATACAGAGCGCCCAGCACCGTCAGGAATCACGTGGCCTGCACTTCTCCACAGATCATACGCAGACAGATGCAGTGGCCCGCGACACCGTACTGAGGCCTGACGAAGCGTGAGTGCCCGATGAGTCATGAATGCCTGATGGTTCGCATACAGGGGCGCGTACAGGGAGTCGGCTTTCGTTACCACACACAAGCCGAGGCCAGTCGGCTGGGCATATCCGGCTGGGTACGCAACTGCGACGATGGTGGTGTCGAAAGCTGTATTTGCGGCAGCCCTGCCCAAATTGCGTCCATGAAGCAGTGGCTGCAACGCGGGCCTGACTATGCGCATGTCGAAACCATTGAATTTTCTGCTGGCCATTTGCCCGATAACTGCAATGATTTTCGCATTCGATACTGAGCCACTTTAACACTTACTCCGGAGACTCCATGAATTTCAGCGCACAACAGAACTTCGATCATGATCATGCATCCGGCATTGGTATTTTATTGACCAATCTCGGTACGCCCGACGCGCCGACCAAGGCATCTGTGCGCGCATACCTGAAAGAGTTTCTCTGGGACCCGCGCGTGGTAGAAGAGCCGCGCTGGAAATGGTGGCTGATTCTCAACGGTATCATCCTGAACATTCGTCCGGCCAGATCTGCCGCCGCCTATAAAAAGGTGTGGGGGCATGATGGCTCGCCGCTGCTCGCCATCAGCCGGAAACAGCAGGCCAAGCTGCAACAGCTGCTGCAGGAGAGGGCCGGTGACAACGTGCATGTCGAACTGGCCATGCGCTATGGCAATCCCTCCATCAAAGCCGGCCTTGAAGTCCTGCGCCGGAAAAACTGCCGCAAAATCATCGTACTGCCGCTCTATCCGCAATATTCGGCCACCACCACCGGCTCAACATTCGATGCCGTGGCTGATGTCTTGAAAACATGGCGGCGTGTCCCTGAGCTGCACATAATTGATGCCTACCATGATCACCCCGCCTATATCGCAGCGCTCAGCAACAGTATTAAGAGCTACTGGCAGGAACACGGTGAGCCTGAAAAACTACTAATGAGCTTCCACGGCATTCCGGAACGCTACTTCAAAGCCGGTGACCCTTACCCATGCCACTGTCGCAAGACTGTGCGACTGGTGAGGGAGAATCTGGGGCTTGATGAGGAGCGGGCCTCCATCGCCTTCCAGTCCCGCTTTGGTGTAGAGCCATGGATCCAACCCTATGCCGATGAGACGTTGAAAGCGTGGGGCAAGGCCGGCCTTGCATCCGTGGATGTGGTCTGCCCGGGTTTTGCCGCTGATTGCCTGGAAACCATCGAAGAGATCGGCATGGAAAACCGCGACTATTTCCTTGAATCCGGCGGCACACAGTATCGCTACATCCCGGCACTCAATGACAATGATGCGCATATTGATGCGTTAGCACAGGTGGTCATGCAGCGCCTGTAGCACATCCAGGCGGTTTCCCTACTGTTTATAGCTCGGGGGGCAGACGCCCCACCCAACTCGACTTGCAGCCTTGCTGTGCATGTCCGGATCAGACGGGTTTTGAGGCACAGGGCTGGTTCGGGACAGTTCAGAGTATCCTAAATCCGTTTTGGACGTTACGCTTCGTGACCAAACTGGAGGTTATCAGTGACTCACATCCGTATTGCTACCCGTCGTTCCCCGCTTGCGCTTTGGCAGGCTGAACATGTTTCTGCTGAATTGAAGCGCCTTGACCCATCGGTGACTACCGAACTGGTGAAGATTGTTACCAAAGGCGATAAAATTCTTGATGTTCCACTGGCTCAGGTGGGCGGCAAGGGCTTGTTTACCAAGGAAATTGATGAGGCATTGCTCGATGGCCGTGCAGATATTGCGGTTCACTCGATGAAAGATGTGCCGACCGTATTGCCAGAGGGTACCAGCATCAGGGCTCACCCCAAACGTGAAGATCCCCGTGACGCCATTGCCACCATTACCAAAGGTGGCCTGGACAGTCTGCCCGATGGAGCAACCATAGGCACATCCAGCCTGCGCCGGGTCGCGCAAATTCAGGCTAAACACCCGACATTCAAGTTCACATCCATTCGCGGCAACATCCAGACACGCCTCTCCAAACTGGGCGTGGAAGTGGATGCAGTCATTCTCGCTGCAGCAGGTATCAAACGCATGGGCATGCAGGATCAGATGCATGCGTTCATCGACACTGAAGAATTGCTGCCTGCAGTGGCGCAGGGAACACTGGGTATCCAGACGCGTGATGCAGATGACTGGATCAACGCACTGGTGGATCAGCTCAACGATGCGGACACCGTAGATCGCACCAAAGCCGAACGCGCATTTCTGGCCACCCTTGAAGGTGGCTGCCAGGTGCCAATTGCGGCCTACGCCACGCTCAATGGCGATTCGCTGCACCTGAAAGGACTGGTAGGCTCAGTGGACGGAACCGTGGTGATCGTCCGCGAGACCACTGGATTGCGTGTTGATGCGCAGGCTATCGGCACAAAATTGGCCCATGAGGTGCTCGATGCAGGAGCCGGTCCGATTCTTGCCGCGTTATACGCAGCTGGCTCAACCGGCAACTGATTAAGGCGCAAGCTAAACGTCTGGAAATATCTTTTTCATTTTCCTTTCATGTTTTCTTGCAAGTGTGAGGCATGTCACATAAGTGTCACGAAGATGATCTAAGCTAGACCACACTGTTAGCAGCAGTAACAATCATTCATCTTAATAGATATCCAAAAGGCGGAGCGTGCAAACTCCGCCTTTTTTTATTTTCAGCCTCCGGCCAGCCTGGCTTTGATCCCTTCTTTCTCCAGCAATTGCAGCAGCTTGTCGCGGTGATCACCCTGAATTTCCAGGCAGCCCTCTTTCACCGCACCGCCTGTACCCAGCTGCGCCTTCAATGTTTTCAACAGTGTTTTCAGCCCGTTATCATCGAGCTGTAAGCCGTCAACGATGCAAACCGTTTTACCGCCACGTCCTTTCGATTCCCGACGGATGCGCACACCCTGCTTGTTCGGGTTTTTGATAACAGGCGCAGCCGATTTGGTTTTTTTCTTGCCGGCAGAAGAACTCTTTTGCATAGGTTTATCCAGCGATCCCTGCTCAGTACTGTAAACCAGTCTGTGATTATCGTTCATCTGTTGCCCCCTGTTATCATCGCTTCAAGCGAATCAAACCTGTTTCAATGGCACTACGCAAGCTACCTGAACCTCCAGCGCCCCTTTGCCCGTTTAGGGAGAAACCCTTTCGTTCCAACAAATTTAAAACCAAACAAGCCTCTGGCAAAAAACCATACTGGGGCGCAGGTTGCCGGTCAGCACACCCTTAGGCATCATTCGCCTAAAATACAACCATGGGGGCACCATGCCTGCAAAGCAGAATCTGGAAGCCGGTATCACACATGACGGTCTCTTCTACCCTGAAGCAAGACTACATGAGATGCATGATATGATGCTGTTTATCCGTCGTTTTGAAGAGAAAGCCGGCCAACTTTACGGCCTGAAAAAAATCGGCGGCTTTTGCCATCTGTGTAATGGACAGGAAGCCGTATGCGTAGGTTTGCATCAGGCATCTGAACCAACTGACTATATGATGACCAGCTACCGCGACCATGGCCACATTCTGGCACGCGGCTCCGATGGCACTGCCGTCATGGCGGAACTGCTGGGCAAAGCCGGCGGCATCGTCAAGGGCAAGGGCGGCTCGATGCACATGTTTGACATCGAGAAGAACTTTGCCGGCGGTAACGGCATTGTTGGCGAGCAGGTTCCTATCGGCCTCGGTTTCGGCTTTTCCAGCTGGTACAAGGATGATGGTCGCGTGACCATCTGCATTATGGGCGATGGCGGCATCAATCAGGGTGCTGTCTACGAATCATTCAACATGGCCGCACTGTGGAAACTGCCGATTGTCTTCGTCGTGGAGAATAATCAGTACGCCATGGGTACCTCGCTGGAACGCGCATCGGCTGAAACACAACTGTTCAAACGCGGTATCTCATTCAAGATTCCGGGCATGAAGATCGACGGCATGGATGTACTCGAGTTCGAGAAAAAGATGCGCGAAGCCATCGAACACGCCCGTTCAGGCAAAGGTCCGATGCTGGTTGAAGCGATGACCTACCGTTATCGCGGCCACTCCATGTCTGATCCCGCCACCTACCGCACCCGCGCCGAGGTCGATGAATGGCGTTCAGGCCGCGATCCGATTGCACGTCTGCAGGCGCAGATGATTGAAGCCGGACTGGCCACTGAAGAGCACTTCAAACAGGTTGATAAAGATATCAAAAAAGAAGTTGCAGCCATCGGCAAGGCCGCAGAAGCGCAGCCTGAGCCGGATGCGTCCGAATTGTGGACCGACATCTATTCTGACCCGATCGAGAATGCATACCCTTATCCGGGCAAGGTGAACTGAAAATGAGTAAAATTACCTACCGTGAAGCACTGAATCAGGCAATGGTTGAAGAGATGCGGCGTGATGATCGCGTCTTTCTTATGGGCGAAGAAGTCGCAGAATATAATGGCGCGTATAAAGTTTCGCAGGGCATGCTGGAGAAATTCGGGCCTAAACGCGTGATTGACACGCCGATTACCGAACTGGGTTTTGCCGGTCTCGGTGTTGGCGCCGCCATGGCGGGCCTGCGCCCGGTGATCGAGTTCATGACCTGGAACTTTGCCATTCTGGCGCTGGACCAGATCGTGAATGCTGCAGCAAAAATGAAATATATGTCCGGCGGCCAGTACAGCTGCCCGATGGTGTTTCGCGGTGCCGGCGGCTCAGCTGCGCGCGTAGGTGCCCAGCATTCACAGAGCCTGGAGAACTGGCTGGCTAATGTGCCCGGCCTGAAGGTGGTCATGCCATCCAATCCTGCCGATGCCAAAGGGCTGCTGAAGGCCTCCATCCGCGACAATGATACTGTTGTATTTATCGAAAATGAGATCAATTACGGCGATGTGGGCGAAGTCCCTGATGATGAATACATCATTCCGCTCGGTGTTGCCGATGTAAAACGCGTCGGCTCGGATGTCACTATCGTGGCACACTCACGCATGACCGGTTTTGCACTGGCGGCAGCAAAGATACTTGCTGAACAGGGTATCGAAGCCGAAGTTATCGACCCGCGTACCATTCGTCCGCTTGATGAGAACACCATTCTGGCATCCGTGGCCAAGACCCACTGCGCTGTTGTTGTCGAAGAGGGCTGGCGTTTTGCCGGTATCGGAGCGGAAATTTCCGCCCGTATCATGGAACGCGGTTTTGATGACCTGGATTCACCGGTGATTCGTGTGACCGGTAAAGATGTACCGATGCCGTACGCGGCAAACCTTGAAGCGTTGGCAGTACCGAGTGTGACTGACATTGTCGAAGCTGCTCGTGTGGCATGTGGCCGCGCGTAATTATTGGACCGTAAAAGTAAGGTAAGAGGGTAACAATGCCGATTGATCTGTTTATGACCCAGCTGTCACCAACGATGACCGAGGGCAAAATTGCCCGCTGGCTGAAGAAGGAAGGCGATACGCTGGAATCAGGAGAAATCCTGGCCGAAGTGGAAACCGACAAAGCCACCATGGAGATGGAAGTTGTCGATGAAGGGATACTGCATAAAATCCTTTCACCGGCAGGTTCGATTGTTCCTGTAGGCAGTGTCATTGCCGTGATTGCTGAAGACGGTGAAGAGGTGTCTGCCGACTACGCGCCAGCAGGCAGTATGGCTGCTCCGGCCACCACTGAAGCTGCGCCTGTGGCCGAAGTTAAACCGGCTGTTGCACCGGCTGCTCCGGCGGCCAAAGCTGCAGCGCCGGCCCCTGCACCGATAGCCCGACAGGCTGGTGAACGCATCAAAGCAAGCCCTCTGGCGCGCCGACTGGCCAAACAGAAAGGAATCAATCTGGCGGCGATTACCGGTAGCGGCCCGAATGGCCGTATTGTACAAGCAGATATCGAGAAGGCCGTCAAACGCGGTATTCATATCGGCGGTGCAACAGCAGGCGTAGTTGCGCCTCCTGTCCGCCCAATGCCGGTAGGCCCACTGCCTTACCATGAAGACGAGTACGAGCGCGTTGAAAACTCCATGATGCGCAAGGCCATAGCACGCAGGCTCTCCGAATCCAAACAACTGGTTCCGCACTTCTACCTGAGCCTGGATGTCGCCATGGATCGCCTGATGGATCTCCGGGCCCAGCTTAATGAAGCGGCAGATGGTGCGTTTAAACTCAGCGTGAACGATTTTGTTATCAAAGCGGTAGCCAAGGCGCTGGTGGATGTGCCGGCTGCCAATGCAAGCTGGACTGAGCGCGACACCCTGATGCACAAACATGCGCACATCTCGGTAGCGGTTGCCATTGATGGCGGCCTGATTACGCCGGTGATCCGCTTTGCCGAGCAGAAGGGTATTGTCGATATTTCGGCTGAAGTGAAAGAGCTGGCCGCGCGCGCACGCGCAGGTCTGCTGCAGCCGCAGGAATATTCCGGCGGCACCTTCTCCATTTCCAATTTGGGCATGTATGGCATCAAGCAGTTTGCCGCCATTGTTAATCCGCCCGAGGGTGCGATTCTCGCTGTCGGTGGCACAGATGAACGTGCTGTGGTTGAAAACGGGGGCGTGGTTGTGAAGAAGATGATGACGCTCACCCTCTCATGCGACCACCGCGTGGTGGATGGCGCGGTAGGTGCCCAGTTCCTGGCAGCATTGAAGAAACATATCGAAGCCCCTGCCAGCGTATTAATTTAAGGATGCTCTGAAAAACTGCATCCATGCTTTTTTTCAGTACGCAAAGGCAAAAGTGCGATTTTACCTTTGCTCACAAAATCAAGCACTTGCAGTGCATGATTTTGGCAGGCCGTCCATGGCCTGCACGGATACTCTGACTTTCAGAGTACCCTTAATAATTTCCACCACGAAGGATACAGAGAACACGAAGCATTGATTTTAAGCATACCTTCGTGATTTTCGTGTCCTGCGTGGTTAAGTCTTTCGAGGTTCCGAAATGCCAATTGATCTGTTTATGACCCAGTTATCACCAACCATGACCGAAGGTCGCATCGCCCGCTGGTTGAAAGCCGAAGGCGATGAACTGGTCTCCGGTGAAGTACTCGCAGAAGTGGAAACCGACAAGGCGACCATGGAGATGGAAGTGGTTGATGAGGGCGTGCTGCATAAAATCCTCTCCCCTGCCGGCTCCGTTGTTACCGTTGGCGCTCCGATCGCCATTATTCGTGAAGATGGTGAAGAGGTAGCGGATGATTATGTCCCGTCCGGTTCCGGCATGGGCAATATTGTTGAGATTATCGAAGACAACTCATCCGAAGAAGCTGCAGATCTGGGGGCTGAATCAGCGCCTGATATGCATCCGGCCTCTGTCGCAGCCCATGCGGCGCACGATGCGGAGGAAGCCGAAGAGCTGCATCTGAAAGCCTCCGGTCTGTTCAACGCCGATGGCGACTATGATGTGGTTGTGATCGGCGCAGGCCCCGGCGGTTATGTCGCGGCTATTCGTGCCGCACAGCTGGGAATGAAGGTTGCCTGTATCGAGTCCACGCATCTGGGCGGCATCTGCCTGAACTGGGGCTGCATTCCGACCAAGGCACTGCTGCGCACGGCAGAAGTCATTAATATCATTACCCACAGTGGTGATGAACTGGGACTCGGTGTCACTGCCGCCAATCCTGACCTGCAAAAAGCCGTGGCTCGCTCACGTGCGATTTCCGCCAAGTTGAATAACGGCATCGGTTTCCTGTTCAAGAAAAACAAGGTCGAGCATATCGAGGGTTACGCCACCTTTGAAGCCGGCAACAGACTGATGGTCAAGGATAGTGAAGGAAACACGAAACAGGTCACAGCCAAACATGTGATTGTTGCAACCGGAGCGCGCGCGCGCGCCTTCCCGGGCATGGACGTTGATAATGAAGTGGTAATCACCTACAAAAAGGCCCTCTCCCCTGATGCGCTGCCTGAAAAACTGGTGGTGATCGGTTCAGGCGCTATCGGTATGGAGTTTGCCTATTTCTACAAGGCGATGGGCTCGGATGTGACAGTCATTGAAGCCGCCGATCAGATCCTGCCACTGGAAGATCATGAGATTTCCCGTGTGGTGGAACGCAGCTTCAAAAAACAGAAAATCAAGATCATCACCGGAGCCATGGTCTCATCGGCGAAGAATGTTGATGGCAAAGCTGTCGTCACCTATGAAGCCAAAGGCAAAGAGCAGAGCATCGAAGGTGATGTCTGCCTGGTTGCCGTCGGCGTAATCGGCAACACCGATGCTATAGGCGCTGAAAACACCACGATGAAGGTTGAGCGTAACACGATTGAAGTGGACGACTGGTATCGCACCGACCATCCTGGCATCTATGCTATCGGTGATGTGGTGGGCGCACCGGCACTGGCTCATGTGGCCAGTCATGAAGGTATCGTCTGCGTTGAAGCAATTGCCGAGAAACACCCCCACCCTGTCGATTACGGCAATGTACCGGGCTGCACCTACTGCCAGCCTCAGGTCGGCTCATGCGGCAAAACCGAAAACCAGTGCAAGACAGAGGGTATTCCGTACAAGGTGGGCCGCATGTCTTACGCCACCAACGGCAAGGCGATGGGCCTGGCTGAAACCGACGGTATGGTGAAAACCATCTTCCATGCCGAAACAGGTGAGCTGCTCGGCGCCCATATCGTGGGTGCCGAAGCGACCGAGATGATCGTCTCGCTCGGCGTAGCCAAAACACTGGAAACCACCGAAGCGGAGCTGGCGCATCATATGTTCCCGCATCCGACACTCTCCGAGATGATTCACGAGTCAGTGCTCGATTCAGACGGACGCGCCATTCACATCTAACTCAAAAGGCTCCTTCGGGAGCCTTTTTTTGGTCTAAACCATACTCTTGTTTGTCCCCCATTTGGGGGACAGACAACCTCACAAACATATATGTATAGTTCTCCCCGCCTCGTCGTCTTGTACGACGCACCTGTGGGAGGGTTATATGAATTCAAGAACAAACAAGAGCAGACAGGGAAAGCTTCGTCTGTTGATGCTCGCAGCTTCAGCGCTGCTATTTACAGGTTGTGCCACGGTTCACGATATGGGTCTGACCAAAGCGACAAAAACACTGGAGCTGAAAGGTAAAGGGCTGGTCCTGATGTCCATGGAAATATCCAATCAGTACAAAACTGATTATCAGCCCCAGATATTGCTGGCCTATGTCGAAACGCCGGATGCAAAGGAAAAGTCGAACAGACACAATTTTAAAACTGATATGGACGGCACCGTTTCCAGCTCCAATGGTTCGCGTTACCTGCTGCGCATGGAGCTAGATCCCGGTCACTATGTCGTACGCGGCGCTTCGTGTATGTATAGAAGTTTGTTTTTAATGGCCCAATGCATGATGCCGGTACATGGCGACATTGAAGTAAAGGCCGGCAGCGTCACTTATATTGGACGGGCCTCCGGTATCATGCGTGAGCGTCAGGGTGACGAGTTCAGGGCCGGGCCGGTGATCCCTTTGGTAGATCAGAATGTCACCGGCTTTGCCGGCAGCACATTTGATATCACGATCAGTGACCAGAGTCAGAAAGATATTGCTGCATATCAGGATATTTTCCCCGCGCTCAAAGAGGCAAACATCGAGATCAATATATTACCACCATTTGATCACGAACGTGCCCAGCTGTGGTGGGACAGTAACGGCAATAAAGAAAAGCCTGAGCGTAAACATGCAAAATCGGATACGGCTGCAGCCAAACAATAAGTCTGCTCACCTCGTAGTGTGCTATAGGCTCTCCTTCGGGAGCCTATAGCATTGATGAACCCATGTTATGTTAACAGCACAGCGACAATGCCTGTGAGAAAAATGCCGTCGAAGGTGCCGGCGCCACCGATAGATGCAATGGGTGCGCCAAGTTTGCCGATATCCTTCATGCGCAGCAGGTCGGCGCCGAACAACACGCCAAGAGTGCCGCATATATAAGCCAGCGGCGCTGCCAATTCATGATTCAGCATGACCGCAGTCAGAGCGGCAGCGACCGGCGCAACCAATGGCGGCATGCCGATACCGAACCCGGCGACGGGGCGACTGCTGAAATAGCAGATAGCTGAGACCAGAATGATCGCTACGACAAGCTCAATGACTGAAAACGGAAAGCGATAGATCAGGCTGGCGGAGAAAACCAGTGGCACCAGACAGCCTCCGACATTAATAGCGATGATCGTTCTGCCTGTAAACGGCAGCGGCGGCAATCTCAGCATACTCCTTGGGTCAGGGGTATTCAGGCCGACTTCGGGGGGCTCGGCTTTGATCGTGGTCAGTGGGAGATTCAGCATGCTGCCTAACAGGGATGAGAAGAGCAGCGTCATGCCTTGAGCCATGGAGAGGCCCAGCTTCTCAATGGCGATACTGAGAAGCCCCATCTGTACAAAGGTCAGCAGGAAAACAAACAACAGGATAATCAAAACGAACTGCAGAGTTGAAAACCGCCAGTGCATTACAACAGATGAGTGGAATAATGGATAAGCATGTTGTTCGTCGCTACTTCATGCTCTCAAACATCATGGCGCTGGAACTGCCGTGTATGTATCCAATGGTTTATGACAGATCGGGCAGTCATCCAAAGGTAGTTCGGTGACGGTCGCCCCGCAATTCTGGTTGACGTAATAGGTGCTCGGTTTTGTACGGAATCGCTCGAGCAGTATGCTGAAAAACATGCCGGTGCCACTCTGGATCTCCTTGATCAGTTCACGATGCTGGCGTTCGGCTTCCCATGCATAATTGATGAATTCCAGCGCCTCCTGGTGCTGCTCCGGACCGATTCGATGAATGTAACGCGGGTACTCAGTATCGATTTCCGCCAGTTCGACTTCAGTAGCGAATTTAAGATTTTCCTTTGTAGTTTGAATTTTGATTGATGTCAGATCAACCTCTGCAGGCTCGACTCCAATGCTTTGCAGAATGCGTTTGAAATTTTGTTCATGCACCTGTTCAGACTCTGCAATGGCTTTAAACAGGTGGGCAATATTGGTGTGCCCATCCGCTTTAGCAACTTTGGCAAATTCCAGATAGCGATAGCGCGCCCGCAATTCCCCACCATAAAGCATTTGTAAAACAGCGATCGTTTCGGTGTATGGCTGCTGCGGACTTACTTCAATCTCCTCAGCATGCAGAAAAGGCGTGTTGCCAATGAAGGCAAACAGGGCTGCAAGGAACCAGGTACAAGCAGCGGAGTGGCGCATGGTGCAATCCATAGTTGGCCTATGATACACGGATTTCACACATTGGGCAGCCCCATTCGTTCACCTGTGTCATACAATTGACAAACAGCCAGCTTTCCCGATTTGAAAAAGAATATCAGTGTAACAGCCTGTACATGACCGCAATACAGCGATCCATGACACAATATAAGCCGCCGCGTTTGGCAATAGCCCAACTCTCCTCATTCATGATCCCCAGCTGCAACCAGAGCGTTCCCGCACCTATGTCAGCAGCTTGACGGGCCACTTCCGGGGTAAACTCCGCACGCCGGAATACATTCACGATATCCACATGCTCAGGAATGGAGGCCAGATCGGCATAAACCTTCTGCCCCAGTATCGTTTCAGCTTTCGGATGCACCGGATAAACGCGGTAGCCCTGTTCGATCAGGAATTGAGTAATCCGGTAACTGGTGCGATCAGGTTTCGGCGAACAGCCGTATACGGCAATCGTTTTCGCACCATCTAACAACGCCGCAATCTGCTTATCACTCGGGTTATTCCAGTTCATAGCTACTCCCTGCAACCTTTGTTAGCACGAGATTCAGAATGATCAGTTCCCGATAATATGTGCAACGATATTATTATGCGCGAACGGACTGGCACCCTTTCTGAGCATGAGCAGCAACAAATAGCGGTTTTTTTAACCATCAATAAAATCCCCAACAGCTGTTCGAGCTTAGACAGGCTAATATTTGACGCAAGCAGTTCTACACCTTCTTTTTCTTTTCTTGCTGCGGGGTTCAGGCAGGAGTTTCTCTTCTGCTGAGCTGTTTCTGTTCATTTTGAACTGACTTTTTCTGCAGACAAAACTAGTTTATGGTTTAACCTTTGCCGCCCGAGGAGAATTCATGAAACTGTTTTTTGCTATTGCTGCCCTGCTTGCTTTTGCCACTGTTGCCCAGGCAGAAACCGGCTACATTGTTGATCAGGCAAAAATGCCCATGCGCTCAGGCGAAGGAACCGGCTTTAAAATCACCAAAATGTTACCCAGCGGTCTTGCGGTTGAGGTACTGGGGCAATCGAAAAGTGGTTATTCCCGTATTCGTACCCAGGACGGTAAAGAGGGCTGGATTTTAAGCCGCTATCTCATGAAAACACCTGCTGCACGGGATCGCCTGCAGGCATTTGAGCAAGAGCTCAGCCAGTTAGCTCAGATGAAGCAGGAAACCGAAGCCGCCGGCATCGAGAACCTCCGATTGCAGGGTGAAAACAAAAAGCTGCAGGATGAAATCCAGTATATCCGCACAACCGCCGCCAATGCCGTTGAAGTGGCCGAGCAAAACCGCGCCCTGCGGGAAGAGGCAGCAGCGGCCAAACAGGCGTTGTTCGAGCTGGAACAGCAGACCGTCGACATCCGCAGCGGCGCCCAGCAGCGCTGGTTCCTGATGGGTGGAGGTGCCATTGTGGCAGGTATTGTTCTGGGCCTTCTGCTTCCATTTATGGGCGCACGACGCAAACGCCGCTGGGGCGGTTACTAGACCACCTTTTTTTCATGTAGTTTAACTGGCAAGGAAA
>Ga0210044_10003677_pt1 | contig 21780 bp, 19 predicted proteins | sample CryGey13umfilter_2_FD_183959 | JGI IMG/M metagenome (GOLD analysis project Ga0210044, IMG submission 183959) | Groundwater microbial communities from aquifer in Utah, USA - Crystal Geyser 4/9/14 3 um filter (SPAdes) (version 2) | ecosystem: Environmental > Aquatic > Deep subsurface >... | reverse complement strand
ACAACGTGATACTGTGTTCGGTATACCGTGTGTGCCATTTTCAACATTCGCATTCCTTAGTCTAGCATGACGAGGACTCCGGCTCTCACCCCCGCCCTCACGGACGGGGAGCTCCCGCTGCATTAGAAAAAACGATTGAAACAGCTGCAGCAAATGTAGAAACCGCTGTAAAACAAAAGAACACACAAACGTGGATTGGAATTGGCATCATCGCCCTTGGTACTATTCTTATGGCTAATAATGTTGGCTGGTTTGAAATTGGGCACTACGCACGGTACATTGCCTTAATAGGATGGCCTGTTGCCTTGATTGTTTTAGGGCTAATAATCCTAAACAAAAACAAGAATGGATAATAAGAGAGCAGATACTTTTTCGTTTGGACTGTTTGTATTATTTATTGGAGTACTTTCACTCCTTGCAAATTCCGGTATTTTAACCTGGGCATTCCTACTCGACTTACTAATAACATATTGGCCAATATTAATAATTGTTGCTGGTATAAAACTTGTCGGAGATGCACAACTTAAGACTCGGTATTTCGGAATTATTTTAGATTTCATTTTGTTTGCCTGCATCATACTTGCTGCAGTATTTGCCAAAGACCAGATACTAATCCATCAAACAACGCAACCAGAAAGAATTGTAGCTAAGTCCGTAGTTCGTTCCCAATATCCAGTGGCAACTACTAAAGAATACATCCTTAATTTTGGAGCAGCTGACCTTACCGTATCTGATCAGACAACCCTTAATCAATATGCGTTGGTTTCTGGTCCTGAAAATTGTACGGTCACCACTAATAACGATCGCAACGACACAACGGCCTCAATTACCATAAAGAATTCACCTATGAAGGAATTTCTACGTTTCTCAAATCTAAGAAATCCTCAAAGATATTCCATTGAACTAGGTGTTACCGAGCTACCTGCCTCTATAGACCTAACACTTGGGGCAAGCAAGGGAAAGCTATTACTTGAACAAACAATGCTAAGTAAGCTATCCACAACCGTAGGTGCTGGCTATTTAGACATAACGCTCAGTGGGAATTCGATTACTCGCGATATTAACCTGGAAGTCGGTGCAGGCAAAACAACGCTTCGATTGATTGGAGAAACGAATGTCCGAGTTAATTATACGATTGGTGCAGGAAATGTTACGGTAAACTCCCCTGCATTAAAGCAAATCAAGCAATTAGGCGGACTTGGCACTGAAGGCGAATACGACGTGTCTCCAAATCCACAAATAATTATCAACACATCCGTTGGGGCAGGGGCTGTGGATATCATCCTAGAGTAACATTCCTGTATCAGATAGCAAGCTTACCAATCTCCTGCGCAAGTCGCTTGTCTGCGTCCAACGGAAATATGGGCTCGCGCTTTGCTCCTTTTTTGCTTCGGTTACTAACTATTTTTGCTATTTGCTCTTTAATTGTTGCTAAAAGAAGTTCTGGCGTGCAGTTTTGCTCTTCGATAATCGTTGCCAACCCTTTTTCCTGCAATATCATAGCGTTTGTATACTGCTCGTTTTTGGTTACCCACGGGATTGGTACAAAAATAGCAGGAGTGCCATTCATTCCTACCTGATAAACGGTGTTTGCACCACTCCTCCCTAGGAAAAGGTCTGCCGTATTCATAAGAAAACCATACTCTTCGTAAACAAATCGACGAAGAATACAGCGTTTTTCTAGGTCACAGGGAAGGGTCAATACATATTCTTGGATAATGCTAAAATCGTTATAATACTCATTCTCTCCGACCTGTAACACAACGATCATGTCTTTAAGTAACGCCGCCAATATTGCACGAATTTTATCATTTAGAAAGTGAGAGCCCTGGCTACCTCCACTCATTAACAATATAGGGAATTTTCCCTTTTGATCATATAACCAACAAAGCTTATCGATATAGGTCGAGCTTTCAAGTAAATTTCCCGATGATTTATCTAAATACGAAAGAAGGTGATCGCACGTTTTAATACCATATATATGAAACATCGTAGGGCTACCAACAACGATTGCCGGCTTTTTGAAGTAGGGAAGTGACGTTTCAAATGTTACCGCCACAACGTTTGCCAGCCGTTGCAGTAATTTATTTACCAAGCCAATACTGCTGGTTTGTTCGTGCAGTATTATTTTTGAACCAAAAAGCTTTCCAATAATAATCATTGGAAAAGAAACATAACCTCCAAAAGCTACCACGACCTTTGGTCTCAATTCACTTACCAATTTCCATGCATCAATAAAACCAAGAATAATCTTCCCAAAAAGCTTAATTGAATTCAAAGAGAATTGCCGTTGAATTTTCCCCATTCGAATCTTTCTAAAAGGTATTCCCATACGACCACATAAGCGTTCTTCCATCGGTAATTGGCGCTTTTCGCCCTCCATCGTTAACGTACTACCCACAAAGACGATTTCTTTAGCAAGGGTAGGATATTGGGATTGGAAGGCTTTTACCGTTGCTATGGCAGCAAAAATGTGACCTCCAGAGCCCGCTGCAGTAAAGATAATTGATGAACGTACCATCATTTCAATTGTACCACATGGTGTGCTACCATAGGCACATGATATTTGCTTATTATTTGCTCAACATTATTCAAGCTGTTGCCGAGTTCTTGCCAATCTCTAGTAGCGGCCATTTGATAATAACTGAATGGTTATACGGCATATCGGAACACGGGTTAGAAGCGTTTCTGCATCTACCTACGGCACTAGCAATATTTCTAGTATTCTTTTCAACTTTTATTGCTATTCTGAAAGACAAAAAAACGTGGACAATTTTACTAGTCGCGATAATCCCTGCTGGAATAGTTGGACTGTTGTGGGGAGACGCCCTCGATGCAATTTTCTACTCCCCAATTGTCGTTGGAATTAATCAGATTTTCTGGGGCGGTATTATGTGGTGGACCGCAATGAATTATCACAAGCATACGGGCGAAATAAAAACAACTTGGAAGCATTTAACTTGGGTTCAAGGGCTAAAAATCGGTTTTGCACAAGTTCTAGCACTGATTCCGGGTACTTCTCGCAGCGGTATTACCACCCTGGCAGGAATCTGGCAAGGATTGAATCCAAGTCAAAGTGCCACTTTTTCGTTTCTTTCTGGGTTTCCTTTAATTGCAGCCGCTTCCGCGGTAGGGTTTTTGAAACTTGCAAAAGAAGGGAATATACTTTCGACGCTTCCGGTAACAACATTGCTTCTAGGTATGGGACTGTCGGTAGTTCTCAGCATTGTTTTCGCGAAGCTCTTTACCTCAAAACATACGCTAACTGTAATGAAAGTATCGGGTATCTACAGATTAATTCTAGGTTTCCTTATACTCGTATGGCTTACATAGCTGCCGGAAGGTTAAAACATGCAAAGCTGCTGGTGCCACACGGTGACGTTCGCCCAACCCAACGAATTTTGCGCCTAAGTATTTTTGACTTCCTTGCAGATTTTGTAACAAACGCGAATGTTCTGGATTTGTTTGCAGGTACGGGTGCATTTGGCATTGAAGCGATTTCACGTGGAGCTAACAAAGTTATATTCGTAGATATCTCTTCAAAGGCAACCGAGATTATCAAAATGAATTTAATCGCCATCGGTATTCGTGATCGATGTGTCGTGTATCAAGAAGATGCAATAGATTTTCTCGTTAAATCTATTCGTAAAAACAGAACCTTTGACATTGTATTCGTAGATCCACCATTCACCAAGCTCCGAGCGATGCGCCCCGATGAGTATACCGATTTTATGCTCGAAATCACTGATAGGGCAAAACGATTGCTCAAACCGCAATCCATTATCATTGTAAAATACCCAAAGAAAATGTCACTGCCACTTCCAACAGGTCTAACTCTCGTAGAACAACGGGATTACGGACTAAATAGGGTGGCATTTTTGGCTCAGACAGAGTATATTATTCAAGAGGATACTGCCCATGATCCAAGAATTAACACTGCGTAATCCAGGAACTTTTAGTGTTGTTGGCGGATTTTTTAGCTTCATGCGCTCTTTTTTTGCATGGTGGTATGGCGATGTGCCTCTTATTCTTTTTGCGAAGCTACAGAGAATACTTGTGGTTATCAACGACATAACCTCTTTTGGTGTGATCCTTAAGGGGTACTTTCGCCCCTGGAAGAATGACTACAACATTGCAGGGTGGCTGGTAGGTATGGTACTCAAGACCTGTTATCTGCCAATTATTGCATCTTTTTTTGTAGTAACCATTAGTGGATTCCTGCTTGCGTTATTAGTACAGCTATCCGTTCTTCCCGTCATTATCGGGCTAATTGTGTTAAATCCATTCCTAAAACCATGATAAACGTACTCACTGCCTTCCACGACAAAGTTCAAGATAAAACACAATTGTACGATAACTACGCAATAATTGTAGACCCGCAATACGAGCCTTTTCTAATTACACAATTTGATCTATTTTTTCTTTCTCTTCAAGATTTAACCGAGCTTCTTCGCACCTTCAGAGCGAATTTTGTTTTCAATAAACTTAAACGTTCTTTAGCAACAGCGTTATTGATACTTGCACTTCCTTTTGCTGCACTATATATACTTTCTACTACAACCTTCATTACCTTAGCAATCCCAGCTATTTTTCTCGTACTAATTAAAGAGGAAATATTCCTTGCTGCTTTCGCGCTTCTGATACTTTGGCACGATTTAGCAACAAATTTTGACGCACGCAAGTTGCTAGTCACTTATCCAACACTAGATGACTTTTTGAAAAACTCTATAGAAAATCAGGGCGTTCAATTTCAAAACTTTACTATCCAACAACCGTTAGATTACTTTCACCCAGTAACCTTTGAGCTTCTGGTTAATTCTCTTTCTGCCTCAAAAAACTCAACAGTTCTTAATACGTCAAATCTTTTAAAAACCGTCTTAGGACATGAGCACATTCAGAGAGTTCTCAAACGTCTTGAAATTCCTGATATTGAAAATCTGCTAAACTCGGCATCACTGACAACGGAAACTGCACCAATTTACGATTACACAGCGTTACAGTCACTGATACTTTATTCGCTGGAACAGGCAATAGAAACAAAGAGTAGAAGGGTTTACCCTGAGCATGTGCTTTTGGCTCTTTTTTCGATTTTCCCCGTGCTAAAAGACGTACTGCAAGAACATAAAGTAGATTTTCTTACCTTCGAAAAGACAATCGAATGGTACATTATTGCAGATCAATACCGAGCAAGAACTAGCATTCTGGACCTGTCCCAGATATACCATAATAAGGGCGGTGTTGCCGATGGCTGGGTGAAAGGATTTACTTTCTTCCTTGACAAAATTTCTACAAATGTTCTGGACCAAGTGACAGCAATTGGTGGAATATACGGGATCGGGCACACTAAAGAAATCAATAACCTTATCGGAATACTACAAAAACAAACTGATGCAAATGCCATTTTGGTGGGCGATCCTGGCGTAGGAAAGAGTAGCGTAATCTATGGTTTAGCACAAAGAATTATTGAAGGAGATATACCGCCAGCACTAAAGAATCTTTCGATAAAAGCGGTCGATATTAATAAGTTTTTGTCTTTAGCTTCTGCTGGAAGAGGTGGAATTCCAGAGTTAGTCGAAAAACTTTCGGCCGAATTGCGTAAACAGGTAGGAACGATTTTATATTTTGACGATTTAGAGGTGCTTCTTTCCACCGGTAGTGGAGAAGGCACTGCCATGTCTTACCTGTTGCCTTTATTACTACAAAGTCCCGTGCCTATCGTCGGTACCATGACCTTTGCGCAGTACTCAACCTTAAAAGACAAATACCCAACAGTTATCGATGCTTTTAAAGAGGTTCGCGTAGACCCACTATCCAAAGAAGACACCTTTACCATATTGACCACGAAAATAGATAAACTCGAGCAGATGCACCGAATTACTATTTCACTCCCCGCACTTAAGGATATTCTCGTTCTAACTGCCACCTATCAACCCAATAAGCGGTTCCCCAAGAAAGCGGTTGAGTTGTTAGAACAGGCAGCAGTGCAAGCCTCAACAACCAAAGATAAGCAACTGACTCGCGAGTTAGTGGCACAAGTTATACAAACTCTTGCAGACATACCCGTAGCACAATCTTCTCCGGAAGAGGCCGAAAAACTCCTAACACTAGAAAAACGGATTCACCAAAAATATGTTAACCAACACGATGCGGTATTAGCTGTTGTCGATTCCTTGCAACGGGCAAAAACAAGTGTGCGAAATACCTCCCACCCATTTGGTGTCTATTTGTTTTTGGGCCCATCGGGAGTAGGCAAAACCGAATTAGCTAAAATTACGGCAAAAGAATATTTCGGCAGTGATTTTTCGATGATTCGTATAGATATGTCACAATATAAACAGGATTCTGATATTCCAACCATAATGTCCCAACTATCAAAAGTTGCCTTGCGCCCCTATACCTTATTACTTTTAGATGAATTTGAAAAAACGACAACAACCATACATGACATTTTTATGCGCTTGTTTGATGAGGGAATCGTGGTTACCCCCAAAGATGAAACGCTCTACTTCAATAACTCAATCATCATTGCAACAAGTAATATCGGTAGCGATTTACTTCTGAAAGCACCACCTGAAAAATTTGAAGAAACAAAATTGCAAATACTCGATATGCTACCCCAGTATTTAAAAGTAGAACTAATTAACCGATTCGACAAAGTTATTGTCTTTGGAGCCCTTTCGTTGGAGCATTTGCAACAAATTGCCGTACTTATGGTTAACGATCTCGTGCAAAAACTTTCGGAACAAGGTATCCGTTCGACGTACACCGATAAAACCATTAACTACCTCGTTGCTCACGGTTATGTGCCAGGAATGGGTGCCAGACCTCTGAGAAGGACACTGCAGGATTCACTAGAAACAGCACTGGCAAAATTTATACTAAAATCACAACAAGAAGCAGGAGCCAATCCAAAAGATGTCAACTTTGACGAGCTTTTACCCTCCGTTTGACACGTTAACGATTTAGCCCGATAATCAGTAAGCTTAAGTTTTTATTTGTTTATATGACAATCCCAGTTTTATTTGGTATAGCCCTTATTGCTGTTGCAATCGTTGGATGGGCAATCAGTCTTTATAATGTCTTGGTTCAACAGCGGATGCTGGTTAAGGAAGCAACTGCAGATGTAGAGACTTTGCTAAAAAAACGATTTGATATGATTCCAAACTTGGTAAATACAGTCAAAGGGTATGCAAAACACGAAGAAGGAGTACTAACAAAAGTAACAGAATTAAGAGCAAAAATGCAAGGTGCTTCTGGTAGCATGGCCGAAATGTCTGCAATAAACAACGAAATGACCTCAACCCTTAAATCGTTATTTGCTGTTGCGGAAAATTACCCAAATCTTAAGGCGGACTCGTCGTTTCTACAACTTCAAACGCAGCTTTCCGATTTAGAAACCGAAATTCAGAAGTCTCGACGTTACTACAATGCGACAGTTCAGGAATACAACACCAAGATTCAAGTCTTCCCAAATGTATTAATAGCAGGGATTATGAAGTTCACTCCAGCAGAATTCTTTGCTGCAGCTGATGAGGAAAAGGAAAATGTTAAGGTAGAGTTCTAGTAACGCAAGCAATAATGGCTAAAACGTATAGAAAACTATTTCTTTTTGTTGGAACAGTTACGTTACTTGCTGTTTCATCAATATATTTCTCAAAACCGGTTTTGGCTGTTCCACTGCCTATTGCCACGCAACAAAGTGTTTTAGCTGAAGCAAGTGCCTATGGACTGGCCGCGTTATACCCTGATGGGTTAGTAACCAATTTTGCATCTTCTGTAACACTCGACAAAAAAGGAACCGCTTCAATAGTTGAAAAAATTACTGTCTATTTTCCTCAACAACGCCATGGAATATATCGATGGATTCCAAACGAAGTGATTATTAAAGACACAGGAAAGAAACTAAAGCAACCAATTTCAGTATCTTCCGTTAGCTATAAGAAACTACCTAGCACAGCAGATTCGGTAGGTTCACTTTCTGGTGGTCCTGCCTACACTTCTAGTACCTCAAGTGGCAATTATACCGTTCTTAAGATTGGAGAAGCCGACACACTGATTTCAGGAGCATACGAGTACACCATTGCCTATACCATGAAAAGGGCAGTCAGGTTCCAAAAAGGATACCAAGAATTGTATCTAAACATCACAGGCGATCAGTGGGAAATACCGATTTTAAAGGCCTCCGCAGTAGTAAGTCCCGCAACCGGAATTGCTGATTCAAAATGCTTTACAGGAGCGAGTGGTGCGACAGCGTCAAACTGCACAATTAATACAAGTGGGAACTATTTTTCTTTAGCAACAGCTACCGCTCCGACCGTTCTTGCAGAGGGTTTAACCGTAGCAATAAAATATGCAGACAATACGTTCGCACCGCCTTCAGCACTTGAACGTTTTATCGAGCAAATCCTTCCATTGTTACCTTTGTTGCTACCCGTATTTGTCTTTCTTTATGGATATTCCACTTGGAAGAAATACGGAAGAGACACGCCATTGTATGCAGTTCCCCCCGTATTTGTGCCTACTAACCAAATGGAGCAAGAAAATCTTACCATTCTAAATGGATTACTTGTCATGAAAGGAACCCCAGTAGCAACAACAGCAGAATTAATAAGACTTGCAGAAAAGGGGTACCTGACTATTTCTTACGAAAATGGCAAAGTATCTCTACGGCTTTCCCCAGAACAGCAGAAAAAGTTACCTGAGTTCCTTGCTACGCAGCCAAAATCACTTCAAACCTTAATCTCTACGCTTACACAGGATTTTCAACCAGACACAGCGATTAGTTCCCTAAAAAGCGTCTATACCGATATTGCGAACGCCAATAAACAGGCTGTTGCAGAATTTAAGAACTGCACATATATAACCGATAAATCAGAGAATATCCAAAGTGCTTTTATTGCTTTTAGTGTGATTTCGTTTATCGGAGCATTCTTACTGTTCGCGTTTCTATCTGAAAGCTCTATAAATAATTGGGCTATTCTGCCAATATCATTACTTATTTGTGGTGTCTTTTTTACCGTATTCGCTATAGGCATGTTGAAACGAAATAAGGAAGGCGATCAATTGTATTTAGACTTACACGGGTTAAAAAAGTATATTAAAACTGCCGAAGTTAAACGCCTTGAATTCTTTAACAATCCCAAAAAAATGATAGCTCATTTTGAACAGATTCTCCCCTATGCGGTTATTCTAAAATTGGATAAACAATGGACAAAAGAGTTTGGACCAATACTAGAACAACTGGAATATGCTCCCACCTGGATGACCAGTAATGTACCGATTTACCAAGCCCTTCCTCATACCTATGCAGCAATGTCCAATCAAATTTCTACCAGCATGGCAAAAATCGGAACTCCTCCTTCGTCAAGCGGGTCATCGTTTGGTGGTGGCGGTGGCGGATTTAGCGGTGGTGGTAGTGGTGGTGGCGGTGGCGGATCGTGGTAAAAAATGATACGATGTAGTATGCAAGCCCAACCCCGAAACGACCAAATTGCAGGATTTACTTTAGTTGAACTTTTAGTAGTAATCGTCATCATGGGCATTCTCCTCATGTTAACTTCTGGAATGAGCCAACGCACCAGAAACACGTTCACCGCGCAGCAATATATTAAGACCGTTGTCCAAGATGCGCGTATCCTTCGCAGAAAATCAATGCTAATTTCCAGAAGTTCTAGTCAATCTGGTCAATGGGTATATGGGATTGGATTTCAAGTGAAGAAAGTGAATAACCAGTGGCAAATTGAAGCGGTTCAGGCAATAGATGTTTCAGGAGGAACATCAAATTTCTACAAAACTTATCCCGATGCGTCACTACCATTACCTGGCTCTATTGAAATTGCACCACTAGCAGATTCAACCATACAGAAATTGCCGGAATATATGACCTTACAAATCGAAGACCACGCAACAGCAACGATTGAGACATGTGACGATGCCACTAGTGTCTTGACTGTGATTTACGAGTCTATCAATGGAAATCTTCATGTATACTGCAGCAAAGCCGGCGGTGTTGATCTCCCGACTACTAGTAATATTAAAGATCACAATATTAAGATTTCTATTTCGTATGACTCGGCCAATGCAGAAAAATACAACTATTATTTAAATCTAAAAGGAAACGGAGAAATAAATGCAGTCAGGAATTAAGACAATCAAGGCCATGACATTGGTTGAGGTGCTTGTAGCCTTAGCGATTGTATCGTTTGTCTTTTCGTCACTACTGCAAATGACTTTTGACGCGTTAAAAAGGGCTAAAATACTTGAACTTCAAGATAAAATGAGGAATTACGCCACCGAAGCAGCGCAAGTGGTATATTCGGCAAAAGACCTAGATTGGGAAACAAATTTCTCTGATACTAGTTCAATACTTCCTCCAGCACAATCCACTTCACAACCAGAATTCGCTTACATTGATTATGTAGCGAATAAACCCGTGTTGAAAAAACTTACTGGTTGTTCATACGATCCTGCGACACACGTAATTGGCGGTAATTGCATAATGACAGCAGCTAACGAACAAAACATCGCCACAAATAAAATAATGTTTGGAAGAATAATCAAACGCACAGATGACGCGACTAAAACAGCAACAAATACGCTTAACGATGCTTCAATAGAGATCATTGTCGCTTGTATCGAAAATAAATGCAGCCCGAAAGACTTTCTCCCATTTCAACTAAGTTTTACCATCTATAGAACAAGTGCACCACAGTAATTCGCATACAATTATTCACGCGCCTGCGTTTACCCTAGTAGAAACCATTGTATCTATGACCTTGATATCAGTTATTTTCTTGATGGTAATACAGGCGTTTAACTCCATGCTCCTTGGATCATATTTGATTGATGCAAGAACCGCCGTACGAAACGAGGGTGAGTTTGTTGGAGAGTATTTCAAATTACGAATTAAAAATGCTGACCCAAGATCAATAACGTGCCCAACCGACTCTCCAAAAAGAATCTCCTGGCAAAGTAAAGGTTCGAGCGATTCTTATACTTTTTTTATTGAACCACTAGACGATCCAACAACTTATCGTTTTTGCATGACCCAATCATCTTTGAGTAATCCTTTATGTGACACTATCCTTACTTATGCAGACGTAAAAGTGCGAGATGTTACCATTTCCTGTGAAACACCGGCATATAATCAAGCTCCGATTTCAAATGTTAACTTGTCGTTTGTGATGGATTCAACAGCAAAACTAGGAGAAAACTCTGCAGTCAGAGATGTCAGCAGATTTATCAATGTCTCGATCCGTTAATTACCATAGAAAGTTAAAGAAATAGCGCTATAAGCCCCCAAGGCAACATCGCCGTTAGTAATGGAACTTGTTGTCCAATTTTCAAACGCTTTTGCCAAACAAGAAAAACTAGCGCAGAAATCATAGAAAATAATAGAACTCCCGTAGTTTTTTGAAATCCTAGAAACAAAGCGAATTCTAACAAAACCACTAAATCTGCAGCACCAAAAAGGGTAGTAAGAGATTTTAGACCACCAGGTTTTTGTAAGGATACCACCAGTAACGATAATCCAAGAACTACGACCATTAGTAAGGTGTCAACTATGAACAGCGGTCCTGCACCAAGAGCGAACCAAGTAATACCAAAAGCGACAGCCCACGTAATCAGCCACGAAATAGGGACCGAAAAACGTTTTGCATCTTCATACATGAGTAGGGCAGTTACACAATAGAGCGATAGTACTATTGCAACAGCAATTGCAGAACTCATTATCTGTGCAATCCAAATCAACAACACCGCAGCCCATCCTACAATGAATAACAGCTCAAACCAAAAATACTTCCAAGCAACCCTCTTACCACAATTCGGGCATTTGCCTTCTGATAAGAATCGGCCAATCAATGGTATTAAGGCATACCACGGAATTTCTTTTTTACACGAATCACACTTTGAGCGCCCCCAGATTGAATCGAGGAAGGAACCACGGTCTGAAATTAGTTGGATGTATTCAGATAAAATAGCACCAACAATAAATACAAACAGTGTTAAATATTCATGCATAAGATCTCATCTACATACCTGCACATGCGATGTCTGATTGATCAGAGCCATTGCAATAACACCCTTTATGAGGAGTCTCCGTTGCCTTTGTACTTCCCATACCAGCTCTTGGGTTTTCTAATGATACACAAACAGTAAACCTGTTTCCCGAGTTATTGCCAGTTTTATCGTAATAGTATCGTATATCGGAATCTGAAAACATTTGTCCTGCAGTATATTCTCCCTCGAAATAATCCGCCAGACCACTTTTCCCCGTCAAGGATGGTAAGCCGCCTGTCTTCAATAATCCACCAGCGCAATATTTATAACTTGTTTCCGCTGGAACTGGAGAAAAAGTAGATCCACCACCAATAAACTTAAGTCCGGTGGCAGACCATCCACCACAACCTGGATATACTGCATAATCAGCATAATATGCTGTTAACGCAGTCTGTATTTGATCCGCAATACGCATCCTCTGGGTATCACGCCCTTGTCTAAGCGCAAATGTAAGCCCACCATATGCTCCAACGGAAAGGAAAGCAATAATAGCCATAACAACCATAAGTTCTACCAGTGTAAACGCCTTTAGTTTCATCATATATTTATTTAACAAACTTATATAATTACGATAGCTTATTTTATCGACTGTGTCAATTGGAACATCGGGAAATAGATTGCAGAAACGATAACAGCGACCATGCCACCCATTACCACCAACATGATTGGCTCGAGCAAGGAAGATAGGGTAGCTGTTGCTGTTTTGATCTCCAAATCGAAATACTTTGCAACCTTGAATAACACCTTGTCCAGTTGCCCAGTTTCTTGCCCAACATTTACCATATAGCCAACAATTGAGGGAAAATACTGGCTCTGCAATAAGGGAACCGCCAGCGATACGCCACGCTTCACTTGATCTCTCATCGCTGATACCTCGTCTTTGAACCAACTATTACTTAAGGTAGCCTCCGTCAATTCTAACGTTTGCAGAATTGGGACACCACTACTAATTAACAAATAAAGTACACGGCTGAAAGTCGCAACCTGTGTTTTAACAACCAATGGCCCGAATATAGGAATACTTATTAACACTTTGTCCCATACTCGTCGACCTTCGGAAGTAGAAATGTAATAACGGAAACCTATAGCTACTGCTCCAACAACTAAGAGCAACAAATACCAATAATTGGTTATTGCAGCACTCATTCCAATCACTATCCGCGTAATCAAAGGTAGTTCAGTCCCAAACGAAGTAAACGCATCCTTAAGCTGTGGGACCACAACTGCCATAAGGAAAATAACAACCCCAACCATCACTATTGAGAGCACCGCAGGATAAGCCAACGCTGAGGTAATTCGGCTTCTTAAGATATTCTTTTGTTCGTATTCATTGGAAAGCTTTTTCAAAATCAATCCAAGGTGACCGCTTTGTTCTCCAGCACTAATCAGGTTAATAGCAATTGCATCAAAGACATCAGGATATTTTGCAAACGAATCTGATAACTTCACGCCTCCAGACACCGATTTAAGCACCTCTTTGAGAACTGTTCGAAAGCGAGGATTCTGTTGTTGCATACTTAACACTTCTAGTGCACGAGTAATTGACAAGCCGGCATTTAACATGATGGAAAACTGTTTAAGGAAAACCATTTTTTCCTTAAGAGGGACACCACCAATATTAATCTCTTTTAGCCGATCCAAGGAAAAGATTTTCGAAACCTCATCTACCGACACAGGCGACAATCCCTTCTGAAATAGTTGGGTAACGACTTCTTCTTTTGTGGCACCCTGCATTGAGCCCTTTGACCGAACACCCTCCGCATTCACTACAACATAAGAGAACAATTTTGTTGGTTCTGCCATTAGACAAGCTCCTCAAGTAATCTAGCCATTTCTGTTGCGTCAAGTGCATATCTAAGGGCATCTTCCTGAGAGAGTAAGCCTTCGCGGAATAGAGTTAACAACGAGCGTTCAAGCGTAATCATACCGATATCCAGACTGGTACGAATAATATTGTCTATTTGGTAGATTTTGTTTTCACGAATTAGATTTCTAACTGCGGGCGTCATCAACATGATTTCTAAGGCAGCTCGTCGTCCACCACCAATTATAGGAATTAACCTCTGTGCAACCACAGCTTCTAAGACATCGGCAAGTTCAGTACGGATTTCTTCTTGTTGCATATCAGGATACATGTTCACAATACGCTGCACGGTTTGAGCTGCACTGTTGGTGTGCAACGTTGCAAATACTAAGTGACCGGTTTCTGCAACGGTAATTGCTGCTGAAATCGTCTCGAGGTCACGCATTTCGCCAACAAGTACCACATCGGGATCTTCGCGAAGAGCAGAACGCAGTGCACCTTTCCAAGAATGAGTGTCATCACCCAATTCACGCTGTGAGACCAGCGCTTTTTCCTGAGGAAACACATACTCGATTGGATCTTCGATAGTAAGAATATGCTTTGGATACTTCATGTTAATTTCCTGGATTACTGAAGCCAGAGTAGTCGATTTTCCGTGCCCTGTCGGTCCAGTAACCAATACTAACCCCTGTTCCATTTCGGTGAACCTATGGAATAAACTTGGCAACTTTAGCTCGTCGATAGTACGAATCCTATTTGGAATCAATCGAAAAGCAGCCGATAAATACCCGCGTTGCCAATACGCATTAATACGAAATCGTGCCTCGGTTTTATGTTGGTACGCAAGGTCAACCTCTCGGTTTACTTCTAACTGTTCCTTTTTCTCATCGGGCAAAACCACATAAATAAGTTCTTTTGCCATTTTGGGATCTAGAATTTGGTGTCCAACCGTTAACAAATCTCCGTCAATACGAATCATAGGTGGATAACCAACTGCAACATGCAGATCTGAAGCATTTTTTTGCACAACAAGGTCGAGTAGCGCAGTAATTTCGTACGACCCAGTTACTTCGATAACGCCTATAGGTTGCTCGCGTTTTTCTGCGTTTGTATACTCGCGACGAGGGACCGTAGGTTCTGAAGAAACTGACATTGTTACAGGAACTGGAACAGTTGGGGGTACAGACATCGGAGTTGTAGGAATTTCGTTTTGTACCGTTTGCACAGACGGAACAACCTCCGAAGGGATAGAAGCAGTTGTAGCAGGAATATCTGTTGGTACTGGAGCATCAGTATATTTCTTTATGGCAGACAATGTATCGATAAATTCAGAGGAATGCTCGACATCATCAAGAGGTGGGAGTGATGCGGGTGCTGTAGAAACAGGGGGGATTTCTTCTTTCTTCTCTGGGATAACAGTTGCAGGCGTATTGTCAACTGAAACAACAGGGGGTATCTGTGCGGGAATATCCTGTTTTGTGAAGGTTGGCAAAGAAGGACTTGGTTGTGGCACAGGTGGAATCTGAGTACTCGGATTCTGAATTGGTGTTCCTGTATTTAAATCCATACTCTATCATATCATTAAGTTAGCTCACTATCACTTTTTGCAACACGAGCGACTTCTTCAATCGTTGTAATGCCCTCAATTGCCTTTAAATATCCGTCTTGAACCATGGTAATCATTCCTTCTTCTTCTGCAAGTTTTTCTAGAGAATCAAATTCAGCATTTCTAGCAATGCCCGAGGCCATTTTGTCGGCTACCGTTGCAACTTCAAAAATTGCCATTCTGCCTTTATAACCGGTTCCGCCACACTTTGTGCAGCCTTCACCATGGTACAAATAAATCGTCTTACGTCCTTCTGGCGTCATTTCTGAAGGTTTTACCGGTGGGGAAAATTTATATTCAGGAGTTTCTGGTGCAGGAGCAACTCTTTTTGACAAGGAATCTACATAGCGATATATATCAAAATTCTGAATTCCTCCAAGTATGTGAGTAATTTCTCCAATCAATTCTGGGGCAGCTGGCTCTGCAACACGGCAGTATGGGCAAATAGTCCGCACCAAGCGCTGTGCAACAACACATTTAACCGTAGAGGCCACCAGAAACGGTTCAATTCCCATATCAATCAATCGCACCAGTGAGTCAACCGCACCATTTGTGTGCAGGGTAGAAAGAACTAAGTGACCAGTAAGTGCAGCACGAATGGCCAAACGAGCACTTTCTTCATCACGGATTTCTCCGAGATAGACAATGTTCGGGTCTTGACGAAGCACAGAGCGAAGCACTGTAGCGAAGTCAAGACCGATATCATAATTTACCTGTACTTGTGTCACTCCGGCAATACGAATTTCGACCGGATCTTCAATCGATACAATATTAACTTTAGGATCGTTCAACCGAGAAACTGTACTGGCCAACGTTCTAGTTTTACCACTACCGGTTGGCCCCGTAACCAACACAATGCCATTAGTCAAGCTAATACTTTCCATATAGCGTTTATAGCCAGAACCTCGAAGACCCGATTCTTCCAACGGAGGAATTCCCGTCGTTCTTTCTAACAAACGCATAACCACTTTTTCGCCTTGTACCGAGGGTAGAGTAGACACACGTAAATCGAACTTTCTTTCACCTACCGTAATAAATAACCGATCATCTTGCGGCATTCTAGTCTCGTCGATTTTCATATTCGACATAATCTTGATACGTGCAACAACGGGCGAAAGTAGTTCTTTAGGTAACGAGAGTTTTTCGGTTAACACACCATCAACACGATAACGAACTCGTACACTTTTTTCTTGAGGTTCGATGTGGATATCTGATGCACCAGCCTGAGCGGCATATACCAGAATTGAATTCACAATTTTAGCGACAGGCGCCCCTTGTAAGTTTTGGGAAACATCACCAACATCGTCGGTGGAAATCACTGTTTCTTTCGTACCAGAATCTTGTTGATAACTAGAAACTGCAGCTTGCACATCACCACCAATCATACTTCCAAATCGGGTACCAATATACTCAGCGACCGCGGAGGGAGTGGCAGTATAAACCTCAATCTGACGAGGAATATACTTGATTTTCCAGAATTGTATAGCGTTAATGTTAAACGGATCTGACATCATGACTTTGACACGAGTTTCGGAAATTTCGAAAGGAAACGATTGCTGTTCTTTAAGCGCATCAATATTAATTTCGGTTAACAATTCTGCAGAAGGTTGTATTGCAGATATATCATCAATAAAGGGAACATTGTAGACGGCGGCCTTTGTTTTGAACAAGGCCGCTTCAGCAATTAGTTTTCTTTCGAGAATTACTTGAATTTCAGTTTTATTTCGTTGAGCACATTCAAGCTTGATTTGCTCGGACATTTCGGGCTTTAGAAGACCACGCTCGACCAGAGCTGACAATAAACGTGCATCAATACCAATGTAGGGCAGTGGCATGATGTCAGTATAGCAAAGAATAACGATTTAGTGAACTAGAGAATTGGAGAATTGGAGAATTGGAGATTTAGAGACCAAGAGATTTACAGAAATTGTTATTCACTGTACTATCTTGCTATGGAAACAATACAAACTTCAGACGTACTTACCGCAATGCCCAATATACCAGAGAGTGAACCCCTATCACGTGGAATAAAGGTCGGTGCTAGCATTGCAATAGTACTGGTCATTGCGGTTGGCAGTTTTTTTGCCGGAAAATTGACCCGACCGAAAGACCTACCTCAACCCTCAATAACGCCAACTCCTTCTATCTCCGTAACAGTTACACCAACACCCACCGAAACAGAATTGCCCACGCCAACGGTAACTGAGGAAGAACTGACGCCTACTCCCACCGAAACGGGAACTCCGACTGCCACACCAACACTTCCACCAGTTACTACTTCGCGTAAGACCTTCAATTTGAGTGTTTTTGGCGACAACATTACCTTGCAACCCTTTATTTTGGATATTCGAAGTGATGTAAAAGCAGTACCAATTGCTTTTCACGGTGTAAATAACTCTGCAATTGTGCTACAAAAAGGCAGCAAGAATTTCATGTTGATTGCTGCACCAGACCAGGGCGATTCTATACTTCCTACGGAACAACAAGGATATACCTCTGCAAAAATCGTTGCCTCCGAAAATTTTGCACCTCTTTACAGAGTGCATGCAAGACAGATGTTCGATGCTGCATGGCCGTATGGCTTTGCAATTGCATATGTAACAAGTTCTGCGCTTAAGAGTGGAGATAGTTGTACTCAGGGTTATGGAGAGTATAACAAAACGACCTCACCCTGTGCAATACCCTACGGTGTTTATAATAAGGGATTCGTGGAGAACTATTCTTTTGGTGCCTACTGCAGTATTGATACAGCGTATATTCCACTATGTGATCAGGTGATGAAAACTTTTGAGATGAAGGAACCAATCAAAAAAGATTCGGGAGTACGATAAGAATACAGTCATTTGACGCTCGTCATAGCCATTCTACTTATTCATTCTACTGCTTTAAGCAAGAGGTATCCCAACTTATTCAAGTCAATCTTGATTGCATTGCAGATTAACTCTCATTAGAAGCTAACTGCTAATTCACAAATCCAATTTCTCTCTCGATGACTAGGAATTCGTCTAAATCATTTACACAGTAATCAGCCAAATCGACTAAATGCTTCCGTCTTATATTTTCTGTAAATAAGAAGAAGTTCTGTGCGATACCCAATCTTTTTATTTCATAGTCTGTAAAACTGTCACCGATGACATTAATTTCACCATCGAGATGCAATTCCCTTATTGCCTTTGCTTTCCCATTATTTTGCGCAAGTAGATTATTTTCATCAAATCCTATTATTAAACCGTTACCATCAAATTTAAACGTGTTCGCTAAAACATGATCTTTTGTAATACCAAATTCCATCACAATTGGCACAATCCACTCCTTAAATCCACCTGAAACTATGTAAATCTGATCCTTATTCGTACAAAAAAATGCTTTATTACGAATAAAAGATTCTGTGATTTGAGTCTTTAAAAATTGAATTACTTCATTTATCTGGTGTATATTTGGCTTAAGTAGACTGAAGCGCCGTTTTAAAGATTCAGGGTAAGATATCTTTCCGTCCATTCCTAATTTAGTAATAGTACAAATCTCATTGATTAGAATCTTACCCGATGGATTATTTTTAACTACAATCCGAGCAAGTTCATCAAATCCCTCAACTTTAATAAAAGTACTATCAAAATCAAAAGTGTATATTTTATTCTTGTTCATATAGTAATCAACTATACTGACAACCATTACTGTATGTCAATTAGGGCGAGGTGCGGAACTAAGTGAGTAAGTTAATGAATAAGTTGGAATACCTCTTGCGGATTTAGACATTAAAAAGGGAAAGCAGTAAAATTGTGTTACGCCACAGAGGAAATTAGAGATGCTACAATTGAGTAACGCATTTTACTGCTTTCCGCAAGAGGTACCCAACCAGTACATACAATTTTCTTTATCAGTAAATTGGGTTATAATGCCTTCATGGCAAAATTCGAACTTTTTAAGGGACCGTACAATCCGCAAATCGCCGAACCAGCAGTACTAAATTTCTGGGGTGCGAATGCTTTCTTTAAACCAGAGTACAACGCGGTCAAAAAAGTCGTCGATTCAACTGCCGACCTAAAAAAATATCTTAAAGGTAACCCCGACAGACGCTACGTTATTATTGATCCACCACCAAATGCCTACGGACGACCACATTTGGGTAATATCTCTGGTTATGCGTACCAAGATTTGTTAGGCCGTTTCTGGAGAATGAAAGGGAAACGAGTGTTGCTTTTTCCAGGAAAAGACCACGCAGGGATTCAAGGGGAAATTGTTGTTCTCCGAGAGCTTTTCCGTCCACAAGGAAAGTCGAAGCAAAATATGTCACGCAAGCAGTTTTACGAAGAAACCTACGAGTATTTTACAAAGACCATGGCGGCAGCACTGCAAGACGAAAAAAGAATTGGCCTTTCCGCCGACTACGACCGAAATGTATTCACTCTAGACCCCGAGATTGTCGACAACGTGCTCTCAACTTTTGTGAAACTTTATGAAGCAAACAAGGTATACAAAGGGGTCCGTATCGTAAATTGGTGCCCCTCCTGCAAAACTGCGTTAGCCGACATTGACACGAAGAAAAAAGATAGAGAATCTACAATGTGTTTCCTTCGTTATCCCCTAAAAGATAGTGTCGGAAGTCTAGAGTACATTACCGTAGCGACATCACGTCCAGAAACCATGCTTGGCGACACCGCAGTTGTGGTTAATCCAGATGATAAGCGCTACACAAAACTTCACGGTAAAACACTAGTTCTTCCCCTCGTAAATCGTGAAGTCCCCATAATCACCGATGCACAAGTTGATATAACCGTAGGGACCGGCTGCCTTAAGCTAACGCCTGCCCACGCTGCCGAAGATTATGAAATCATGCTTCGCTGGAACAAACAACACCCAAAGGAATCAGTAGATTGGATTAATGTAATTGACCCGGAAGGCAATATGTGTGGGCCAATTGGCAAATACAAAGGAATGTCTGCCGAAGAAGCCAAAAACGCAGTTCTCGCAGATTTCAAGGCACTTGGGTTGTACGAAAAGGAAGAAACTATCTCGCAACACGCCCCAGTTTGTGAACGCTGCGAGACACTGATCCAACCGCTTATGTCCAGCCAATGGTTCGTAGACGTTGCCGAAATGCGCGATAAAGGTTTAGATGCTGTTAAATCCGGCGAGATTGTGATTCATCCAAAATATATGACTAAAAAATACAACTTCTGGATGAAGAACCTGCGAGACTGGCCAATTTCCCGAACGTTATGGTGGGGCTATCGTTTTCCCGTTTGGTATAAGGGCAAACTCGAAACCACCTATGGCGAGGATGGCAAAGTACTCGAAAAGATTAGTGGAGTAGTAGTTACCGATTTTGCTGATGCCGTTACAAAAAAATTGGCAATTGTAAGCAAAACCTCCCCTGGCGAGGGCTGGCTTCAAGATGAAAACGTTTTCGATACTTGGTTTAGTTCCGGACAATGGCCCTATGTAACACTAGAAAAGGAAGGATTATTTGATGAAATGTATCCGACCGATGCGCTCGATACCAGTTACGATATTCTCGAAATGTGGGTGTCTAGAATGATTATGTTGGGATTATTCCGCACGGGAAAAATTCCTTTCAAAGACGTTTACTTGCATGGATTGATAAAAGGAGCAAATGGCCAGAAGATGAGCAAATCCAAGGGTAATGTTGTAGAGCTTGATGACCTCGTCAATGAATTCGGAGCTGATGCCATCAGAATGCTCTACATAATCGGCAATAAAGCGGGTGCCAGTTACCGTATCGACAACGAAAAGCTTGCAGGAAATCGTAATTTCCTCAACAAACTATGGAATGCTTCGCGGTACGTGTTTTTCGCAGCACAAGACCTAGAAAAACCCTGGGAATTAGCAGAAAAAGACTTGCCCTTTACCGAAGAAGACCAAAAAATGCTTACCGAAGCACGTGACATGGCCAAAAGAGTAGAAAAGAAAATCAAAAACTTTCAATTTGGCTTAGTTGCCGTAGACTTAGTCCAATCTTTCTGGCACTCTTTCTGCGACAGCTACATTGAACAAGTCAAAAATCGACTTTACACCAAAGATAAAGAAGGAAACCCAATCAATACCTCCGAAGAGGCAATCGCTTCACGCAGAGCAGGGCAGTGGACACTCTGGCACATACTTGGAATCTATCTAAAGTTGTTCCACCCGTACATTCCATTTATTACCGAATATTTGTGGGAGTCGTATCCAAAATCACCAGAAGAGAGTGGAACAATTATGTATGCGAAATGGCCGGAAGAGGGAAAAGAACTAAAGCAATAAAGCACGAAAAGATTAAAGCATAAAGGTTAAAGTGTAAAGGCTAAAG
>Ga0210044_10003676_pt1 | contig 21782 bp, 19 predicted proteins | sample CryGey13umfilter_2_FD_183959 | JGI IMG/M metagenome (GOLD analysis project Ga0210044, IMG submission 183959) | Groundwater microbial communities from aquifer in Utah, USA - Crystal Geyser 4/9/14 3 um filter (SPAdes) (version 2) | ecosystem: Environmental > Aquatic > Deep subsurface >... | reverse complement strand
GCTGCAATTCCTCCCTGCGCATAATTAGTGTTTGAGTCCGATTTTTCTTTTTTTGTAATTAGCACAACGTCAGCATATTCGGATACGCGCAATGCTGCAAACAAACCTGCAATACCACTGCCAATTACAAGCACATCTGTTTTTAAATTCATTTTAAATTTAGTTTTATTACTTCTTCAAATTTTTCAACAAAATAATCAATATGTTCCAATTCTACGATAAGCGGCGGCAGCAGCCTGACGACGTTAACGTTAGTAACGTTTGCGAGCACTTTCCTTTCACGCATTTCTTTAACAAAATGTGAACTGTCAATGCTTAATTCTACACCAACCATGTAGCCTCTTCCGCGCACTTCTTTTATTTTTTCAGGTAATCGGTTTTGAATCTCGAGCAATCTATTAAATAAATATTTTCCGTTAGAGGCAACTTTTTTCATTAATCCTTTTTCGAATACTTCTTCGAGCACAACTTTGCCTGCTGCACAACTGACAGAATTGCCGCCAAAGGTAGTGCCGTGTTTACCAACATCAAAAATATTTGAGTACTCTTTTGATGTTAAAATTGCTCCAAGCGGCAAACCTCCGCCTATTGCCTTTGCGGAGGTTATTATGTCGGGTTCCATGTTCAGATAGTTATGCGAAAATGGCATTCCGGTTCTTCCAATTCCGCATTGAATACAATCAGAAACTAAAGCAAAATCAAATTTATTTTTTAGTTCTTTTAATTGATCAGCGAATTGTTGTGAAATAAGATTTATTCCCCCTTCACCTTGAATAAATTCCACAAAAATTCCCGCAGTATCCTCACTAATCTTATTCGTCAAATCTTCAACGTCGTTAAAATTAATAAATTCAATTCCCGGCAGCAGAGGCTGAAATCCGTCACGATATTTGCTGCGGGCAGTTAAAGACATCGCGCCGTAAGTACGCCCATGAAAAGAATTGGTTAATGCAAAAATCTTTTTCTCCCGTCCTTGTTTTTTTCTGATTAATTTAATTGCTCCTTCGATAGACTCAGTTCCGCTGTTCGTTAAAAATAATTTATCCATTTGGGAGTGCTTTAAAAGCAATTCAGCAAATTCTACCTGTATGTCCGTGATGTAATTATTAGATAAATGCCCGAATAAAGTAATCTGTTTTGTAACTGCCTCAACAATCGCAGGATGTGCGTATCCAAGTGCGTTTACTCCGAGACCGGAAAAAAAGTCTAAATATTTATCGCCATTTTTAGCGAAAAGATAGACGCCCTTTCCGTGTGAGAGGTCGATAGGAATTCTATTATAAGTAGGAAGGAAATATTTTTTTTCTTTTTCAAATATATTGTCCATAAAATTACTCTAATTAAATAAATATGTTGAAGAAAAAATCAATAAAAGAATAATTAGAAGATTGAATATTAACCCTGAAATTATCGCATTTAATTTATTTTTCAGTAAGGCAGTTAGCCCAATAAAAGATAATAAAACCGACCATAAAACAATTAACGCTTCAAATGCCGCTAATGTATAGGCAAGTGTGCTTTTGAAAAGAAATGGACTGGGATTTCGCGAAAAAATTATTCCACCAAATACTATCAGTTCAATCACAAATAAAAATGCTAATGCATAAATATGCGGAACAAATGAGTATGTAAGAACTGAAAAAGTGTCCCTCATTCTCACAGCCCAGCCTCCGTAAAAATAAATGAATTTTGCCGCGAAGGAAAATAAAAATAATAAAACGCTCAGGGCAAAAAATAAAATCAAAGCATTTAAGAAAAAATTATTAAGCGCCGGGTCAATAGTGTGTGTATAAAGAAAGAGGAATGCCGAGTTGATAGTGAACTTAATTGATACAAAAAGTAGAATAAAAAAGATAAAATTTTTATGTTCTGCGTTAATAATTAATCGAAAGGCTTCTGAAGGGCTATGAAGCATCAAACCGAGCAAATCCCATAGATCGAGATTCACAATTCTTTCGCGCAAATAGGATTTACAACTTATACAGGTCAGTTGATAAGATGGATTTTCAGCGCCACAGCTATTACAAACTTTTGGGTTTTTCATTATTCAAACTCCGGATTCAAATAAATAGTTTTTCAAATATAAACTTAAAACGGAATTCTTACTCCGATCATTGGATAGCGGGTTAAAAGATTGTCCTCTACGGTAAAATCGAACAGATGAGCATCAACGTAAGCATCAACTAAATTAAGAAGATAAGTGAGCCCGATATATAATGAAAATAAATCTCTCTGGTCCCTGTAAAAATCACGGTTGGATTGATTATATAGATTAGGATTTATTAAATAAGAATCGGCAAATTGATTGTAACTTTTATTGTTCTGTATCCAAGCATAAACTAACCATGCACTTAAACCCCAAATTATAGGAGCTTTATAATAAGACTCGTTGTAAATTTGTCCCCAGCCCGGAGCAACAGCGCTTCTTAAAATAGCGCCCCAAGGAGATTTATGCATAACAAAAACGGAATCTTTTGATTCGGAATTTACCGTATCAATTTTTTGCTGTGCTATAACCGGTGAAATCAATACAACCACCAGCAGTATTACCTTAACTGTATGATTTGTTAATAACTTCAAATAATTCGAATAATCGTTCAAGTTCATCGTTTGAATAAAATTCTATTGTTATTTCCCCTGCACCATCATGCTTTTGCTTGCAAATAACTTTAGTGCCGAAAATCCGTCTAAGTTTGTCTTCAACATCGTTTAAATTTGATGAAGCAATCGAAGAAGTTTTTACACCAAATGAAACCGTTCGCTTCGATTCACCGGAAGACATCAACAATTTTTTAACTAATTGCTCAGTCTTGCGAACAGATAAATTTCCGTCTATTATTCTATGTAAAGCATCAAGCTGAATTTCTGGTTTTGGTAAATTAATTAATGCTCTTGCATGACCGGATGTTATGACCTCTTTGATTAAACTTTCCTGAATTTGCTTTGGAAGTTTTAGAAGACGAATTGTGTTTGCTATTGTTGAGCGGTCTTTACCGACACTCTCGGCAATCTGTTCCTGCGTTAAGTTGCATTCTTCCATTAATCGTTTGTATGCTTGTCCTATTTCTATAGGATTTAACTTTTCGCGTTGAATGTTTTCAATTAATGCCATTGCAAGCATTGCTTCATCGGTGTCTACTTTGATTATATATGCGGGTATATCTCTATATCCAATTTCTTGACATGCTTTTAATCTTCTTTCACCCGAAATTAGTTCGAATCTGTCCTTTCCCTTTCGTCTAACAGTTATTGGCTGAATTAGTCCGTTAGAAAGAATCGATTTTTTTAATTCCTCAAGAGCCTCCGGTTCGAAAAACATTCTTGGCTGAAAAGGATTTGGGGAAATTTGATCAACAGGAATTTTTGCAAGCAAATCAAATTGCTCACCATCGTCTTTTTCTAGTTCATCATACTTGGCGGTAAAATTCCCATGCCTGTTATTTGCTATCGGCTTCATAAGGGCATCTAACCCGCGTCCTAAACCAGTTTTCATATCATTTTATTTCAATGGATTTATTTTCGTTTGAGTTTCTTCCTAAAAATTCGGAAGCGAGCGACATATAATTCTGCGCACCCGAAGAAATGGCATCGTACAAAATTACAGGTTTACCGAAGCTCGGCGATTCCGAAATTCTTACATTTCGATGTATGATGGTATTATAAACTTTATCTCCAAAATATCTTTTTACTTCCTCAGTTACCTGATGCGATAAACGCAAGCGTGTATCGAACATGGTAAGTAAAACGCCTTCAATCGTAAGATCCTTGTTGTAATGCTGCTTTACAATGTTAATAGTGTTAAGTAGCTGTCCAAGTCCCTCAAGCGCAAAATACTCGCACTGTACAGGTATTAAAACCGAGTTTGATGCTGTTAATGAGTTTAATGTCAACAAACCAAGTGACGGAGGGCAATCAATTATTATGTAATCATAATTATCTCTTACAAGATAGAGTGCATTTTTAAGCAATGCTTCCCGCTGCTGCATATCCACCATTTCGATTTCTGCACCGACCAAATTTATATTTGAAGGTAATAGATCGAGATGTGGCATGTATGTTTGAAGAATAACCTCTTCGATTGAATTATCACCAATCAGCACTTCATAAATTGATGGAGACTGGTGAGTAACGCTTAAGCCCGACGACGAATTTGCCTGAGGGTCCATATCCACAAGCAACGCATTTTTTTCTGCGGCAGCAAGTGACGATGATAAATTTATTGCGGTTGTAGTTTTCCCTACACCGCCTTTCTGATTAGCAATTGAAATGATTTTCGACATTAATTTCCGAAATAATTATTGCATGATTAAAAAATAATCCGCTAAAAACAGCTTTTAACAGGATTGTTAAAATACCTAATCACATAGTTTTTTCATAGTAAAATAAACATTATAAATCTATCTCCTCACCGAATTCCATCACTTTGCATTTATGATCTTTTCCTTCAACTTTATGTTTGAATTCTTGTGGGTCTGCTTTTATAGGCGGAAAAGTATTATAATGAATTGGCACTGCAATTTTTGGATTTACAAGTTCTACAGCTTTGACTGCATCGTCAATACCCATTGTAAAATTATCCCCGATCGGAAGAAGCATGTAATCAACTGCATTCATCTCGCCGATAAGTTTCATATCGTAAAATAAACCGGTATCGCCGGTATGATAGATAATTTTGCCATCTACATACAATAACACACCGGCAGGTTCTCCCGCATATTGTCCATCGGGTGTTTTGGAACCGTGATGGGCTATTGTAAATTTCACTCTGCCAAAATCAAAATTATGACCTCCGCCAATATGCATATTATGCGCTCTAAAACCTTTGTCAATTAAATAATTTGCAAGCTCATTAACGCAAATGAATAGAGAGTTATGCTTCCTGGCTATTTTCATAGCGTCTCCGAGATGGTCTCCATGAGCATGCGTCAAAATTATATAATCTGCCGAAACTTCGCTTGATTTTACAGGAGAGTTCGGGTTGTCATCAAGAAATGGATCAATTAAAATTACTATGCCATCCTTTGTGGTTATTTGAAAAGCCGAATGAGAAAAATATCTTAATTTCATTTGAGTACTCCTTCTCTCTAAAATTATGATTCAATTTGCACTATAAAATATTAAAATTTTTGCTGACTATGAACAGATGAAGTTGAATTCTTGTAAAATTAATTTGTAATTTCTGTTTAGGAAAAGAGGTCAAACCTCAGAGGTCAGATGTCAAAACTCATAAGGGAGAAGTTAGAAGAAATCGTAATCCTAAATTTTTCCGTCAAATTCCGTTAGTTGATTAATTAAAATATTGTCAACTAAGCAGCTCAAAATTCATTCGTTAGCTAACGAACAAAATGTTTAATATTTCTTCAAAAGAATTTTAGTAAAACCGATAATAGTTTTGAACGCCTTCATTTTGCTTACTTCATCAGCATAGATAGAAGGAATATCCACAAAACCTATTTTCAATTTATTTAGAGCGGCTCTAACAATCATTTCACTCTCTGCCTCAAAACCCGCTTCATCCGGTAAAATATTTTTTACTGATGATAATCTGAATAATCTGTAACCACATTGACTATCTTTAATTTTTTGTTTGCACTTTACAGATAGTATTTTGGAAGTCAACAAATTGCTAAGTTTTCGGTGAAATGGCATATTCGACATCAGGCTTAATCTATTTCCGATTACTAAATCGTTTCCCTTTACAGCATCTAAGAAATAAGGGATATATTCAGGCGGGTGCTGCATATCAGCATCAAGCGTGAATGCAAATTGATAATTATACTCAACCGCTTTTTGTAGTCCGGTTTTTAATGCAAAACCTTTTCCAAAATTTCTTGAGAGATTGATCAACCGAACTTTATCATTACCAGAAATAATATTTTCGGATTTATCCGAAGAACCGTCATTAACGGCAATAACTAAATCAACATATTGAAGAGATCGATTTACAACTTCTTTAATTTTATTTTCTTCGTTAAAAAATGGAATTACAGCGCAAGTTTTATTTTTGAGTGAGATACTGTTCAATCAAACCTCTCCATCCTTTTACGGCAGGGCTGCGGAACGATTGCGATATTCTATTACGAAGTGCTTCTTTAGACAAACCTTTTGTTAAAATCCCATCCTCGGCAACTGAGATACCTCCAGTTTCTTCCGAAACAATTACAGAAATTACATCAGCCTGCTCGGATATTCCAAGCCCGGCGCGATGACGCATTCCAAGAACTTCACCGTTAACGCTTGTGCTTGATGATAATGGAAGTGTTACACGAGCTGCTTCGATGATATTATTTTTTACTACAACTGCACCGTCGTGCAACGGCGAACGTGGATAAAATATATTGCGAAGTAAATCTTTAGAAAGTTTGGCGTTAAGAATTTCACCCGTCTCAGTAAAACCCCTTATTCCGCTCGACTTAATAAGAATGATAAGTGCACCATGCTGATGCTGCGATAGTTCGAATGCGGCATCAGTAACAATTTTTGCAACTTCGGGCGCCTCTGCACGCATGAATATTTTTACTAAAGGATTTCGGGCAACTATCACAAGAAGCCTTCTAATTTCCGGTTGAAATAAAATTAAAAATGCTATAACCCAAATATCTGTTATTAGCTTCAGCAGCCAACTTAATGCTTTAAAGTTTGCAGCCTGCGAGACAAAAGAGAGCACAAGGACTAACATCAGACCAATAAATATCTGAGCGGCTATAGTTCCTTTTAATGTATTATAAAGTTTATAAATAATTATAGTTACTATAGCTATATCAACAATATCTAAAAAGGATATGGTTAAGAAACCTATTTTAAATAATTCAAACATTTAGTGTAGTTGGTTTAATATTTTTTTTACTTGCGTTCCGATTTGAATATTATGCGTACGTATAATTCTTGCGCCTGCTTTTGCGGCGGCTGTTTCCATTATTGCAGTGGCAATATCTCTTTGGTTAACATCAGCGGCAATTATTTTACCGAGAAAAGCCTTTCTCGAAACTCCTATAACGATCGGGTATCCAAGGCACTTAAAATCTTCAAGCCTTCTGATAATGGCAATGTTATCTTCAAATCTTTTTCCGAAACCGATTCCCGGGTCAATAAAAATATTTTTAATTCCATTCTTTACGGCTTTTGTTGTTTGTTTGTAAAGATGGTCAAATATTTCTGCAACAGCATCCTCATAGGATGGATCTTGCTGCATATTGTTCGGGATGCCTTTTATGTGCATAATGATTATTCCGGCATCATATTTTTTTACAATATTAAAAATGTTAGGATCAAAAGTAAATCCGCTAATATCATTAATAATTTTCGCACCGCATTTTAAAGCTTCACCTGCAACTTTGCTTTTGTTCGTATCCACCGAAATAATGGCATCCGGTTTTAGTTCAATAATTTTTTTAATTACCGGGATTACTCTCTCCAGCTCTTCTTTTTCCTCAACCGGCAAAGCACCCGGTCTTGTTGATTCGCCTCCGATATCAATTATATCTGCTCCGGCATCAATCATGTTTATTGCATGATTAACAGCGTCGATTTCATTTAAATACAAACCGCCGTCGGAAAATGAATCGGGAGTTACATTAAGTATTCCCATCGTATAACAGAGTGAAAAATTAAAATCTTTCTCGCCTATTCTGTAGGATTTTAAATCATACTCTTCATAGTTTTTTATGATGTTTGTAATTTTATAACCAAGTTCTTCATCTCCTCCCGAAAGAATCCTGCGGCTCAATTCTTTAAAGTTCCAAATGGCGCCGGGTATAAAAAGATCTAAATTGTTAACTACATTTTCACTTTTATAACAAATTTCATTTTCATGCAGAACAATTTTCTGAACCTCGGAAGCGAGCTGCCTGGGCACATTTCTAATCTCCAATCCATAAAGCCCAGGTTGATAAACATCCCTGTATATCTTATACCGTGAACTATATTTTTTAAAGACATCCGAATGAGTAAGATTTATAATTTGAATTACCAAATGTTACTTAACCTAACTAATACCAAATTAAACAGGTTGATGATTTAATCCGCAGTTATATGATTTTCTTTTGAAATCCAATTTTTCCAGCGATGATTGTCATCTCAACCGAATAATCGTCGTTCAAAACTACAATATCAGCGTCTTTGCCTGCTGCTAAAATTCCTTTATGCTGTTCCATGCCTATAACTTTGGCGCCGTTAAGAGAAGCCATCCGAACTGCTTCTGTTAATTTAGCGTTTGCCGTTTCTACCATATTTTTAATAGCTCTGTTCAGAGTTAATGTGCTTCCAGCCAGCGTGCCATCTTCCAGAACGGCTTTGTGGTTTTTCATAAAAACTTTTTGGTCGGCAAACTCATATTCGCCTTCATGCATTCCGCCTGCACGAATTGAATCGGAAACTAAAACAATTCCGCTCGAACCTTTAAGCTTCAAAAGTAATTCCATTACTGCCGGGTGAACGTGGAGCGTATCTGCAATCAGTTCAATTTTCAACTCATTACGTAGTAAAGCGCCCAAAATTACTCCCGGATTGCGATGATGGAATGGTCGCATTGCATTAAATATATGCGTCACATGTGCGGCGCCGTTGTCAATTGCAACTTCAATTTCACTATAGTTTGCCATTGAGTGACCGATTGAAAGAACAATTCCATAGTTCGCTGCTGCACGCATAACGTGGATTGCACCCGGAATTTCCGGAGCAATTGTCATTATTTTAATATGACCGCGGGAGGCTTCCAAAATTTTTCCAAACGATTCAACAGTAGGCTTCCATAAATAATTTTCATTCATGGCTCCTTTCAACTCTTTATTTAAGTAGGGACCTTCCATATGTATCCCTTTAATATTGGCGTTTGGATGGTCTTCGATATAATCTGCTAATCTTCTTATGTCATTAAGCAACTGCTCTTCCGGTTTGGCAAATAAGGATGCAAGAACCGTAGTAGAACCATGCGATAAAAAATATTCACTCACTACTCCGATACTTTCTTCGGCTTCATCTGCAAATCCATAACCTTTTCCGCCATGTACTAGCAAATCGACAAAACCGGGAGTAATCACTTTTCCACTAACATCAATTACTTTAAATTTATCAGGTATTTTTACATCGCTTGATTTTCCGAGTTCGTATATCTTTTTATCTTTGATGACGATGGTGCCATTATCAACTATTCTAAAGGGAGTGACTATTTTTCCACCGACCAACGCAATATTCATTGTTTCACTTTCCTTAATAACTACTAATTATGTTTTTCAATTCGGTTACCGCCGCCGAAATGTTATCTGCTTTAAATATTGATGAACCGGCAACAATAACATCTGCACCGGCATCTAAAATATCTTTTACATTGTTGATGCTAATTCCGCCGTCAACTTCAATTAAAAAATTGGAGTTCATTTTTGATCTTAACTTTGCCGCTTCCTCAATTTTCCTTAGAGACGATTTGATGAATGACTGCCCGCCAAATCCCGGATTAACAGACATTATCAAAAGTAAATCGATCTCTTCGACGATATCTTTCAATGCTGCAACCGGAGTTGAGGGATTGATCGAAACTCCCGCTTTAGCGCCAAGTTCTTTTATCCTGGTAATGGTTCTGTTTAGATGAATCACCGCTTCTTGGTGAACAGTTATAAAAACGGCGCCTGCGTTAACGAATCCTTTAATGTAATCATCTGCATTTTCAATCATTAAATGCACATCAAGAGGCAAGACGGAAGATGCTTTTGCTGCTTTAACTATTACAGAACCAAATGAAATATTAGGTACAAAATGTCCGTCCATGACATCACAATGAATCCAATCAGCGCCGCCTATTTCTATTAGACGGATTTGTTGATGTAGGTTTGAAAAATCTGCCGAGAGTATTGAAGGTGCTAAAAGTGCCATAAATTATTCTAATTTTTCCTGTTCTTCGCCGGTTTCTGCTGTTTTTGTTATAAATAAATCAACAGCACCACCGGGATTTAATTTTGTGCCTTTACTCGGGTATTGGTCGAGGATTGTATTTGGAAGCAAAGAGAAAGACCGTTGGTAATTAATTTTACCGATTACCAAAGCGCTGTCGGCAAGAATTTTTTGAACTTCAACAAGCGATTTTCCGATTAAATCGGGGACTATTATTGTTCCGCTTTCCTGCCCGATGCTTAATGTAACGCCGACAAACTCTCCTTTTTTTAACGGGGTACCCATTGCGTACTGCTGATCAAAAATCATATTACGCGGATTACCGGAGGGAACTTCCTCAACTAAACCCAATTTTAAACCAATACGTTCCAAAGATAACTTTGCATCCCGCAAAGATTTCCCCTTCAAAGAAGGAACGCGAACAACCGGCTCTCCACCGCTTAAATAAAGATGTACGCGTCTGCCTATTTTAACAACTGTGCTTGCTTCAGGATTTTGAAATACAATTACTCCTTTTGCATACTTTGCATCAAAAGTAGTATCGCTAATCACAGGTTCAAAATCCGCATCTTCCAGACGCTCATAAGCTGCTGACTCAGTTAAGCCTATCACACTGGGCACTTCAGCTTCCGGAGAACTAACGTACCATGGGAGTAATAATTTGTCAAATAATATCAAGAAGACAATAACTGCCGCAAAAACAATTAGTATTTTTTTTACGATTGGTTTTTGAAGGAAATTTTTCATTGAAACAAATATATCAATTGAAGCCTACTTAAACAACAAACATGAAAGGCGGTAAAGCCTTCCCCGCTATCCATTTCTTTTAACATAAAGATTATACATCCACATAAAAATAGTTGCCGCTAAACCTACACAAATTAAAATAACAAAGATCACTCCAGGCTGATTGGAATCTGTGGCAAATGTTTTGTAAATCCATCCGCCTAGTGTTCCGCCAAAACCCCAGCCAATCGCTATCGGAAGAAAAGCATACCCCTGGAATAAGGCAGTTTGCCCTTTAGGAGCAAGGTCTGCAATATATTCATAATACCTCGGCGCCTGCATCTGTTCGCCAATTGAAAATACAACTATTCCTGCGATGAACAAAGGTATGCTTGGATTAATTAAAATGATTGCCCAGCATAATGTAGAAATTAAGAATCCTGTTGCGATTGCCCCGGTGGGCGATAATTTTTTCGTAAGCAGGTTTATCGGAAGCTGCAAAAGTATTATTGACCAAGCGCCGACCGAAGTTATTAATTCAAATGGCGCATCGGGGGAAATATAATCCGTAATATAAAATGGTACGATGATGAAAATCTGCCAGAACATTAACCAGTATAGAGAAAAAATAAGTAGAAATATTATAAACCTAAATCGCGTTAGCACAAGCAATAAATTTTTAAATACTTCGAGCAAAGATTTATATTCTTTAACTTCCACGTCAGCAGGTTCTTTGAATAAAACTAAAGTAGTAACAAACATTAATGTACAACTTAGAGCCGAAGTAAGGTAAACCATCTCGATTCCTATTGAATCTCTTACAAGGAATGCAAACAGCGGGCCCAATGCACCGCCGATGTTTACAAGCCAATAATAGATTGCGTAGCCGAGTGATTTTGATTCTGGTGTTGAAGTTAAAGCAACTGTGCCAAGTACACTCGGTTTAATAAATGAACCGCCGATCGCCGTAAATATTAATATAATTGTAAGCGCCCAGAATAAATCAAAATTTTCATACCAGCCGCTGAATGCTTCCATACCGGTTGATCCGATTAAAAAATAACCGATGGCGAGTATAAAAAAAGCAAAAGAAAAAGCTTTCTTGAAACCGTATTTATCTGCCAAGGCTCCGGCAAAAATTGGAAGCAAATAAATTAATCCGCCAAAAATTGAAGTCAATGCACCTGTTTCAACTTCATCGAATTTCAGATGGTTGCGAAGGAATACAGCTAAAATTGCATTCTGACCATAATAAGCTATCCTCTCGAATAGCTCCATTATATTTGCAACCCAGAATGAAGGTTTGAAACCTGTTTTTACTAATTGCAATGTACTGTTATTACTCAATTAAAAAACCTTTCAAATTTGGTTTGAAATATATCAAATGAGTTTTTTTAAACAAAACTATTTAAGCCTGGTCAATCACTTTTATTTTTTATTGTGTAAGTTTTTTCGCAGATATTGTTCACTCGACTAATTTATTTTCTATTCTTAATTCTCAGCGGCGAAAACGTAGTTAGTAACTCACCTTACGCAATATGATATTCAAATTTTGTCGGAACCGTCCTAAAAGTTGAAAAAGTCATTGCGAACGAGTCTTCGAGTGAAGCAATCTTTTGTTTTTAATTCAAAATTGAGATCACTTCATCCGGCAGCCGCCAATCTGCGTACGGTGAGTTAGTAAGATTCGTAATTTCGCATAAATTATTTTAGTTTAAACCCATGTATAGAAATTATTTTATTCTCAACAGATTAATTTTAGAACTCACCCCGCTATTGCGGGAAGCGTTTGTCACTTCAGCATTTTCTCAGGAGAAGGATAGATTAATTCTTCACCTATTGAAAAATAACGAATCGTTTTTCCTCGAACTATCGTTAAACCCGGGTAATCCCTTTATAGCTTACCGCGAATCTTACAGCCGCGCTAAAAAAAATACGGTAGAATTTTTTAATCAATTCCTCCCTCAAAAAATTAGCAATGTTTTAATAGCGGAGGATGATAGGATAATAAAATTCCAATGCGGAGAGGGCAGCTTCTATTTCACGATACGCGGAAAGTATACAAACTTTTATTTTATTAGCACATCGGAAGAATTAATTTCATTTGAAAAACAGGAGGAGAAATCAGCAGAAATGTTTGTACAAGAAATCTCTTCTAAAAAATATCTGAACTATTTTAATCTCCCTAATTTTAATGCCGAAGTTGACATCGAAACGGTTCGCAAAAATTTTCCCATACTCGGAAAAGAAATTACACTTGAGTATAAGAACAGATTCGGAGAAGAAAATTTATTGAATGTGCCGGAGTGCATTACGATAATTCTTACTGAAATAAGAGATGATCATTTTTCAGTTTTAACGGAATCATCATCCGGCAGCGTTCATCTTGCCCCTGCTGCATTTTCCATTTTCCCCTTTGAAGAAAAAGAGGATTTCCCATCGCTAATCGAAGCGGTTAATTATTTTTTACATAAGAAATTTTCTATTGAATCTTCAACAAATAAAAAAAAAATAATTGTTAGACATATTGAAAAAGAATTAGCAAAAGTAACACAGCGGATTAACAGTGTTAAAATCAGAATCGGAAAAGGTAACCGTGAGGTTGAATACAGCATGATTGGTAATTTATTGTTGATTAATCTTTACAAAATAGAGCATGCCGTTAGCGCTATTGAAGTAGAAAATATATATGATGAAAATAAAATCATCACAATAAAGCTCGACCCAAAACTTTCGTCAAAAAAAAATGTTGATGTTTATTTTGACAAATCGAAAAATGAAAGAATCTCTTTCACGAAAGCAAAAGAGATGTACTCTAAATTAAAACTTGAATTCGATAGGTTTAAAGAATACGAAAACCTTTCAGCAAGAGCAGAAACTGCAGAAGATTATGACAAACTAATAAAGGAATTAAGAATTAAAATGGAATATTCCATTAACGAAAAAGAAGATTTAAAAAGTAAGTTTAAGCAATACTTAATCGATGGGAAGTACAATGTTTTTGTTGGGAAAGACAGCAAGAATAATGACTTGCTAACAACCAGGTTTGCTAAACAAAACGACTACTGGTTTCACGCAAGAAGTGTTTCCGGCTCTCACGTAGTTTTAAGAATAGAGAACACAAAAGAACCTGTGCCGAAAATTGTTCTTAGAAAAACGGCTGCTTTGGCGGCTTATCATTCAAAAGCAAAAACCGCTGGTATGGTTCCGGTTTCATACGCTTTTAAAAAATATGTTGTGAAGAAAAAAGGTATGGAAGCCGGTAAAGTTGCGATGCTTAAAGAAGAGGTTTTAATTGTTAAACCGGAAATTCCAAACGGATGTGAATATGTATCAAACGAATAAACTTATTATCTTTGATAAGTTCTTTCACACATTTATTTCTATTCTTTCTCTCCCCTAATTTTATAATAACTTTAAAACAACCTGGGCATTGAGAAAGATAATCACAAATATTTATAGGAGTTTTCAATGCGTTTAATAATACAAAAAGATTATAAATTTGTTTCGAAATGGGCGGCTTATTATATAGCACACACAATAAACGAATTTAAACCTACGGCACAAAAAAGATTTGTTCTCGGTCTGCCCACCGGTTCATCTCCGATAGGTACATATAAAGAATTAATTGAACTCTACAAACGAGGTAAAGTGTCTTTCAAATATGTAACAACCTTTAATATGGATGAGTATGTAGGAATTCCGGAAAATCATCCGGAAAGTTATCATTCATTTATGAATAATAATCTTTTTGACCATATCGATATAAATAGAAAATTTGTTAACATATTAAACGGAAATGCTAAAGATCTTGAAGTGGAATGTGATTCTTATGAAAAAAAGATTCAGGCAGCAGGAGGTATTAATTTGTTTGTAGGAGGAATTGGTCCTGACGGACACATAGCATTTAATGAGCCCGGAAGCTCTCTTGGTTCTTTAACGCGCGTAAAAACTCTTACCATGGATACAATAATTGCCAACTCAAGGTTTTTTGATAACGATATAAATAAAGTTCCAAAAACTGCATTAACAGTTGGGGTAAAAACAGTTCTCGATTCGGAAGAAGTTTTAATAATTATAAGCGCACACAACAAAGCCCGTGCTGTTGCAAAAGTCGTTGAGGAAGGTGTAAACCACATGTGGACGGTCAGTGCATTACAGCTTCATCCAAAAGGAATGATTGTTTGCGACGATGCTTCTACTGTTGAGCTAAAAGTAGGCACGGTTAATTATTTTAAAGACATTGAATCGCACAATTTAGATCCAAAATATTTTAATTTTGATTAGCTGTTTAACCCGGGTATCTCTTTTTTTCATTTTGAAAATCTCAGGTTTATCTTATATTTGCACCACAAATTTTTGGTGATGCACCCGTAGCTCAATCCTTCAAGTACGTTAGCTAACGGACGGGACAAGTTTACTAGAGCATCTTTCCCGATTTCTTGGGAGAGCATAGTGTTCTGTTCATTATTTTTTTTGATGCACCCGTAGCTCAATCCCGCAAAAGCGGGACAGGTTTACTAGAGCATCTATCCCGATTTTTCGGGAGAGCAGAATGGTTTGTTCATAATTTCTTTATGATGCACCCGTAGCTCAATTGGATAGAGCATCTGACTACGGATCAGAAGGTTTGGAGTTCGAATCTCCACGGGTGTACGATATAAAGCTCGATTGTTAAATATAATCGGGTTTTTTTTGTTTAATACACCCGTAGGAATCCTTATGTTCTTTCAAAAAAATGTATGGAGTTGTATGGATTCCACAATACGGCATTATTTTATGAACAAGAAAAAAGAAAGCTCTGGAATTCCATTCCTAAAACTTTTTTGATGCTCATGAACAATTATAAAATGTTTATGGTTTTTAGCTTTTTACATTTTTAATATAGTGAATTAGGTAATCCTAAAATTCTAAAACGAAAAACTGGAAAAGTGGCGTAAGCTGTTTATTTTTAAATTAGATAAAAAATAAATCAACAAACAAACACCACTATTCCGATGAATAAAAATAAACAAAAAATTGATTTCAAATTACAATGAATTTAACATTCTTTTGCTGCAACAAGACTAACAAAATTTGCCGGTCTTTCCCCAATAATGAAATTCATTAACAAACTTCATATCGGGCAGCAAATCAACTAACTATTTCCAACCGCAAAGACAAATGCTACAAAGTTTAGGGCTCCTCTAAAAGCTAATCCGTTAACTAATGGAATGGTTAACGGAATATAGTTAATGCTGCCAAACCGGCTTTTCGAAGTGCGCCAATTAAAGTTTTTAAAGATGCTCTTAACTAATCTTCTATGTTTAACTTTAAATTATTTTGTATATATTCTCTCAAACAAAAAAAAGACAATAGTTATAGAATGTACCGTAAAATAATAATTCGAAACATAGAAAAGAACGACTTTGATGCAGTCAGAAGTCTCCAGCAGAAAGTCTATCCGCATATGCGCCCGTGGTCACTGAATCAATTAGAAAACCATCTCATTCAATTTCCGGAAGGACAAATTATTGCTGAGTTTGAGGGACAGATTGTCGGTACTGCTAGTTCGCTGATTATACAGTGGAATGAATACACACCTTATCATAGCTGGAAAGAAGTTACCGGCGCAGGGTCTTTCGATACTCATAATAAAAATGGCTTGACCCTATATGGAGCAGAAGTTTGTGTTGATCCGGAAATAAGACGCCAGGGAATAGGTAATAAACTCTATAAAGCGCGCAAAGATATATGTAGGCGGTTTAACCTAAAAAGAATAATCGCTGCCGGAAGAATTCCGAATTATCATCTTTATGCCGACAAGATGACCGCGCACGAATATGCAATGCAAGTAATTTGGGGTGATATTTATGACCCTGTGCTGCGATTCCAAATAAAAGAAGGATTTCAGTTTTGCGACGTAATAGAAAATTATCTCGTCGGTGATAACGATTCTCTTGAATATGCTACACTCATTGTTTGGTTGAATCAAGATTATAAAGAAAATAAAAGAAAGGTTTCCGAATGAAAGTAAGAATAGCCGCCGTGCAATACCAATTAAGAAAAATAAACTGTTTTGAAGATTTTGAGCAACAAATCCAATTTGTACTTTCTTCGGCGTCAGAGTATAAACCCCAGTTTGTGCTTTTCCCTGAGTTGTTTACAACCCAGTTGCTTTCCTTCATTCAAACTTCGGATATTTACAATGCAGTAAGAAAACTTGATGCCTACACCGAAAAATATATAAACCTATTTAGAAGTTATGCCGAACAATATAAGTTTTATATCATTGCCGGAACCCATCCAAATATCCGCGAAAATAAAGTTTATAATTCGTCATTTTTATTTACTCCAACCGGTGAGGTTCATACACAGGACAAAGTACATCGTACAAGATGGGAAAAAGAACTGTGGGATGTTACACCCGGTGATGAGTTCAAAGTTTTCAAAACTGAGTTTTGCCCTATATCAATATTAATTTGTTATGATGTTGAATTCCCCGAAGCGGCAAGAATTGTAGCGGAAGCCGGCGCTGAAATTATTTTTGTCCCCTCGTGTACCGATGATAGACAAGGGTTTTTAAGGGTAAAGTATTGTTCGATGGCAAGAGCAATTGAAAACCAGGTTTATGTTGTAATGACGAGTACTGTCGGTAATCTGCCAGTTGAGAATATGAATTTACACTATGGACATGCTTCAATTATCACTCCATCTGATTTTCCATTTTCACGCGACGGGATAGCCGCTGAAGGTTTAATAAATCAGGAGCAAATTATTATAGCTGATGTTGAGTTAGATTTGCTTGATGAAAATAGAATAAAAGGAACGACAATACCCCTTCTTGATAAACGAAAAGAAATTTATGAAAAACCTGCAACTATCGTAAAAGCTTTATAATCAATAATGAGTCTACTATAAAAAGGTTGGAAAAGGATAAAACCGTTTAACGGTTTACAAAACTAACCGGTCAACTTGGGTTTTTTTATTTGATAATTCTTGCAGTGGTTTATTCAATTGCAGCATACTGGAGAATGAATAGTTTAAAGGAGGCGTTTGTTTTTAATAGCAACAGCGACACATAGAAAAATCTAGCGAACTTAAGAACTTATAAATTACTTTAAAGCGGGGTTAACCAATGAATAAACAACCCATTTTTCTGTCATGCTGCTAAAAACAAAACCAAATTTTTCCAGATGTTATTTCTACTTCTTATTCAAATGGAAATATTGATTGGTATGAAAATAATGGCTCGCAAAGTTTCACTTCCCATAATATTGGAAATGTCGCGAATCCTTCATCAGTGTATGCTTTTGATGTCGATACAGATGGTGATATCGATATAGTTGTAGCCTCAACCGGGGATGATGAAATTCTTTGGTATCAAAACGATGGTTCGGAAAATTTTGCAAAAAACGTTATTTCAACCGTAGCAGATGCAGCAGTATCAGTATCAGCAGCAGATATTGACAGGGACGGTGATATTGATATTGTATCGGGCTCCTCAAATGATAGCGATATTGACTGGTATCAAAACAACGGATCGGAAAGTTTTACTTCACATCGTATAACTAATATTGCAAACAATGTTAAATCTATTTTCCTGGCAGATGTAGATACCGACGGCAGATTGGATGTTTTACATGCTGACGCTAATAATGATGCAATTAGTTGGAATCGAAATGATGGAACAACAGGTTTTGCAGCTAGACCTACTATTACATCTTCCGCCGATTATGCAACATCGGTTTATGCAATCGATCTGGATTCAGACGGTGATATGGATGTTTTATCATCTTCAAAATTGGATAATAAAATTGCATGGTATGAAAATAACGGATTGGAAAGTTTTACAACACATAATATTTCAACTATGATTAATGAAGCCTCCGCTGTAATTGCAGCTGATATTAACTTAGACGGGAATATTGATGTTGTTGCAGCCTCAAATTTTGATGATAGAATTTCTTGGTTTCAAAATGATGGTTTACAAAATTTTGCTGCTCGAACAGTTTCGCAAACTGTTGATGGTCCTGAAGCAATATTCGTTATTGATCTCGATAGGGATGGAGATCTTGATATACTTTCAGCATCTCAAAACGATAACAAAATAGCATGGCACGAAAACGGAATATCTATTCTTCCAGTTGAATTAAGTCTTTTTACAGCAGTTCAAATAAAAAATGAAATAGAACTCTTTTGGAAAACTGAAACAGAAGTAGACAATTACGGATTTGAAATACAACGCACTTTTGTAGAGATGCAGCATGCCGCGTCTTTACGATGGGAAAAAGTAGCATTCATTCAAGGACACGGTAACAGCAACTCGCCGAAGAGTTATTCTTATACGGATAAACCAACAGGCGGTACAAGTTTCACTTACAGGTTAAAACAAATAGATGTTGATGGAAGTTTTGAATACTCTAAAGAAATAGAAGTTTTAATAGATAAACCAACAGCATTTTCATTAGCACAAAATTATCCCAATCCGTTTAATCCAAGTACAACAATAAAATTTGGTTTGCCGAAAGATTCAAATGTAAAATTAGAATTATTCAATATCTTAGGCGAAAAAATAGCGACATTAATTGATAAAGAAATGCAAGCAGGTTTCCATAATTATCAGCTCTCAATTCTCAATTTTCAATTAACAAGCGGTGTTTACATTTATAAAATTGAAGCGGGAAGTTTCGTTTCGGTTAAGAAATTACTGCTGATGAAATAGCTTTTATAAAAAAGTAATAAATAACATTTGAGAGGCTGCCGCGGAAATGACAGCCCTTCAAAGCCTCTGAATCCCTCAAAAAGTATATGCCGGATAAAGAAGACAAAAGGGCAGCGCTTAAATTAAACAAGAAGTAATTTTATTTGATATTGGCAACAAACAAATTATATTTATTTATAAAATTAGTGCTGGTTATATTTTCTTTACATAACCCATTACTATATTTCTCCAAAATTTCATTCATCTGATTATACTTACTTTGTTACTAACCTTACAAACGCAGTTCTCATATCAACTTGTTTTATTTTTTTTCTAATTGTTTTATATGGGGTAAACTGTGCAACAGTTGCTTGCATCCTGCAAATTTATTTCTGCAAGATTATTCAACTTCCGTATAAACTGCAAAATTTTATTTTCTGTAAATATTATTTAGAAGAAAAACTTCGCTTTCGGGATAAGATTTTATTTTTTTGTAAATCGGCATTCGCAAAGTTCGGAATGATGTTTTACAATTGTCGAGGGGATTTATAAAGTTCGGAATAGGGTTTTACAAATGTCAGTAACTGTTTGTAATTCAAAAATCCAATTTTAAGGGGGGGTGTTTTTCCGTGTTTTCGCAATAAAAGTTTTTGGTATTTATCATGCCCCGCCATTTATAGCAGGGCAGTGATAAATAAATGAAACAACTTTAGCCGCATGCAATGCTGCTAAAGCCAATATTCTTTTCACTACCAAATCTTCCGATATGTATGTAGTCAGCCCTTAAACAACACCTAAAAATCAAATCATTTATTGGTACAACAGAAAATGCAATGTGGGTTCAGATTTGGACAGCAATGAATAGCATATAAATTTTATGTCATTAGGGTTGAAAACTTTTCTGCTTAAGAGAATATCTGTAAAATTTTGTTTCTTTTCTTGCTATTTAAATTTCAAGTAATTAGTTTTTCATTAAAAGTAATTTAAATCATATAGAACGATTATCAAATAGAAACGGACAGGATAATAACTATGAGCAAATTAAAAAAACGGAATTCACCACAAGCTTATATGGAAAAGTTGCAGAAGCAAATAGTCAAGGACCTTGAAGAAAAAAACTTTAAATCTTTAGAAGAAGCAAATAAATATATTCAGGAAAAGTATACCGGTAAAGAAATAAAATTCGATGAAACGAAACTATCTTCCAGAGAAAAAGCAGTGGATTTAATTTATGAGGCTTGGGGGAGTGATGATGTAGATGAAATGATTGCCCTTGCGGAAAAAGCTATTAAGCTGGATGAGAATTGCGCAGATGCTTATAATCTGCTTGCCGAGGTTAAAGCAAAAACTCTGATGGAATCGATCGAACTTTTTGCCAAAGGAATTGAAGCAGGGAAAAAATCTCTCGGCAAGGATTTTGATAATTACAAGGGGCATTTCTGGGGATTCCACGAAACGCGTCCGTTTATGAGGGCTATGGCTGGTTATGCCGATGTTTTATGGCATTCTGGAGATAAAAGTAAATCAATTGAAGTGATAAAAGAAATGCTGCTGCTTAATCCCGGTGATAACCAGGGCATGCGGCATATTCTTATAACACGACTTTTAATTTTAAACCGGCTGCTTGAAGCTGAAAAGCTCTACGAAGATTATAAAGACGACTTCTCCGCTGAGTGGTATTACTCAAAAGCATATTTATACTTTTTTAAACGAAGTAAACAGCTATATGCAAAGAAAGCCTTGAAGGAAGCTATGCAATTTAATCCTTACGTTCCTCTTTATCTTTTTGGAATAGTTGATATGCCTGAAGATATGCCGGAATATGTTTGTGTTGGTGATGAAAATGAAGCAATCTTTTATGCTGAAGAAGCTGTGGAGCTCTGGGTTAATAATATAAAAGCATTCAAATGGTTTGTTGACACGTACAAAAAAATGGAAGAAGAATTAGATATGCTGATTGAAGAAAGGGAGAGAGAAAGGGAAGAAAGATTTGGAAATATGCATGATAAGATCTAAGAAATGATTGTTGAGGAGTAAGATATTTCAAAGGGAATGAAAATTAGTACACAATAAGGATGGATCATTAAAAAATTTTCAAGATTCTTGGAAACAATATTCCATCTTAATTGTTTCAGACACCATTAATCGGTAACTTTGCATTAGATGAAGAACATTTTTAGAAATAGCATAATAAGAAAAGTTGTTATACTCTTTCTTGGAGCAATTGTTTTTACGTTTTTGCACTCAGAATTGGGATTTCTTAATTGCGACGGCGATAATCACGGCGCGCATGACTACTGTGAAATTGTTAAAAATACCAACACCCATTCAAAGATATTACGGGAAGAGCTACCTAAACTCGAACTTAACAAAGATATTTGCATTCATTGTTTTGAAGAAATAAAAGAACAAGAAACACAAACTTCTTTTGAAAAAACAGACCAACATCTAAAAGCAAAACCATCTACAGATTTATATCTGTTTAACA
>Ga0210044_10003672_pt1 | contig 21795 bp, 19 predicted proteins | sample CryGey13umfilter_2_FD_183959 | JGI IMG/M metagenome (GOLD analysis project Ga0210044, IMG submission 183959) | Groundwater microbial communities from aquifer in Utah, USA - Crystal Geyser 4/9/14 3 um filter (SPAdes) (version 2) | ecosystem: Environmental > Aquatic > Deep subsurface >... | reverse complement strand
CAGCAACCGGTCGGCGTCGGGGGGGGGATCGTGGGGGCGGAAGTGCGTGGACATGGCTCGACAGTTTCCGGTCAGCCGCCGGGCGAGACCGACCCCGGCATGCAGACGTTGACGGTGCTGCAGGTGTAGCCCTCGCCGGTCCGGCAGTCGGCGGGAGTGGTGCAGACCCTGAGGCAGTACTGGCCCAGGGTCTTGCCCTTGCTGTCGGTGCTCTTGAAGCAGGCCTCCCCCAGCTGACACAGAGTGGTGCTGCAGTCGCGGCTGCAGTATCCGCCGGGCATCGCCAGGGAGGTGCCCGCGTCGACGAGGGTGTCGAGGCAGATCCCACCCGAGCACTTGGCGCCCACCGTGCAGGAGGACCCGGTGGGGTTGAGGTACCCGACATCCGGACCCAGGTCGGTGGCGCCGTCAGGCGGCGTGCCGCCACAGGCCTTGACCGAGGTGTGAAGCTGGGCCAGGTTGTCGTAGCCATCCTGGCACACCTTCTCGCAGTTGGCGCTGGACGCGGCGGTGTTCCAGCACGACGCGCCGGCCTGAAACAGCTTCAACTCCTCGTCGAACTGTGTCGGTTTCACTGCCTTGAAGCAGGTGAGGTAGCGATCGCAGACCGCGGACGGCGTCAGACCGCCATCCACGGCCGGGGCGTCCCGACCTGCATCCTTGCTCCCTCCGTCCGAGGAACACCCGACGAGAACCAACGCGACGATAGTCCAGTGGAGTTTCATGAACCCTCCGTTGAGCCTGCATCGTACCAGCAGTTCCGAGGTTGTGCTAATACCGTGGCCCCGGCACACGATGTCGGTGGTATCGTCGACTCCACTCAGGAGGGACGATGGCGACGAAGAAGAAGACGGCGACGAAGAAGACTCCCCGCAAGAAGAAGCTCGAGGCCGATCCCGGGACCCGGGGACTGGAGCCGGCCGATCTGGTGAGCGCCAAGCCGCCCGCCGCGGTGACCGATCTGGCCCGCACGGTGGAGAGCGACAGGGGCAAGGTGCTGGGGGCTTATCGGGACCCCGTCGGCGGCGACTGGCAGCTGGTGGCGGCGCTGAAGCAGCGCGGGGTCGAGGGCTCGTCGGTGCGGGGCTTCGTCATCACCCACGTCAACCTGTTGCACGGGGACCGCTCCAGGCAGCCGGCCGACTTCGACCAGACGTTGAAGAAGATGCTGGCGGCGGTTAAGAAGTTCGACGTGGAAGCGGTCAACCCCGAGGATCTGGCGCGTCTGGGCGGCGGGTACCAGGCCGAGGAGTAGCCGGTCGGCGATGCTCGATGTTCTGCTGATCCAGCCGCCGATCCAGGATCTGTACCTCACCGCGCGTCGCACCGTACCCCACGGGCTGCTGTGTCTGGCGGCCGCGCTGCGCCAGCACGGCCTCTCGGTCCAGATCCTGGATGCGCTGGCCAGCACCCGGACCCGGGTCATCGAGTGGCCGGCCTCCATGCGGCACCTGCAGCCGCTGTACGGGCCGGCAGACCGCTCACCCTTCGCGCTGTTCCACAGCTACCGGCACTTCGGCCACAGCTTCGAGCACGTCGGCAACGTGGTGCGGGACAGCGACCCGCTGGTGGTGGGGATCGCGTCGCTCTTCACGCCCTATGCCGACATGGCGCTCCAGGTGGCCGAGACGGTGAAGCGTGTATGTCCCCCGTGCCACGTGGTCCTGGGCGGTCATCATCCCACGGCGCTTCCGGCCCACGTGATGCAGCACCCGGCGGTGGACTTCGTGATCCGGGGCGAGGGCGAGCCCGCGTTGCCGGCGCTGGTGAGCGCGCTGCGTCGGGGCGAGGCGCTGGACCGGGTGCCGGGGCTCGTGCGACGGCGCGCGGATGGAACGCTCGACGTGGGGGCGGCCTGCCACATGCAGGCCATCGACGAGTTCCCGTTGCCGGCGTTCGATCTGCAGCCTCGACGCTACCGGGGCGGCGCGGTGGTGGTCTCGAGTCGAGGTTGTCCGCTGCGGTGCAGCTATTGCTCCACCGGCGCGGCGTCCCCCTTGCCCCATCGCCGCCGGAGCGTGGGCTCGGTGCTCGAGGAGATCGCGGCCATCGTCGAGGACGGCGCGAGGTTCGTCGACTTCGAGGACGAGAACCTGGCGCTGGACCGCGCCTGGCTCACCGAGCTGCTGCAGGGCGTGGTGCGGCTGGACCTTCCCGGGGTCGAGCTGCGGGCGATGAACGGGCTGCTGCCGCACACGCTGGACCATGAGCTGATCCGGCTCATGCGACAGGCCGGGTTCCGAACGCTGAACCTGTCGCTGGGCTCCAGCGATCCGGACCAGCTGCGCCGCTTCCGTCGCCCCGACGAGCGCGCCGCCTTCGACCGGGCGCTGCAGGCCGCCGAGACGTGGGACATGAAGGCGGTGGGGTATGTCCTGGCGGCCGGCCCGGGCCAGCTCGCGGAGCGCTCGGTGGACGACCTGCTGTACCTCGCGGCCCGCCGCGTGCTGGTGGGCCTGTCGATCTACTACCCCGCCCCGGGGAGCGAGGACTTCGCCCGCTGCGCCGCGACCGGATTGCTGCCGGACGACCCCATGCTCTACCGCTCCACCGCCCTGCCCGTGGCCGACGGCACGTCTCAACTCCAGGCGGCGACCTTGCTGCGGCTGGCGCGGATCCTGAACTTCCTCAAGGCCGATGACAGCGGGCAAGATGTGACCGGGCGCGCCAGCACGGGACACGGACTGCTGCGTCGCTTCTTCGACGACGGCGCGATCTGTGGTGTGAGCCCCGACGGTGCGGTGTTCGAGCACGTGGTGGATCGCGCGCTGTGCCGGCGGTTCGCGGCGGGTCTGCGCGAGGGTCGCGTCGGTTGATCGTCGCGCCGCAGCTGACGCAGAAGTTCGGCATGACAGATCCTTTCAGCGCCGACGGTCACCCGCCGGAGGCGTTGACCATCACCTTGCCCACGTAGAGGTACCTCCCGTACTGCTGGTGCGACAGGTACAGCTTGACGTCGAAGCTACCCGCCGCGGGGAACCCACAGGTCACACCGGTGCGGGCCGAGCTCACCGTGCACTCCCGGTCCTCGCTGCCGCCGCGCGGAGCGTAGTGCGCCATGAGGAACAGGCTCCGCGGGTTCTCCAGCTCGATGTTCACGCGGTCGGCGACGCTGACCTGGGAGCGATCGGGGCTGCGGAGCTTCAGCCCCTCGGCATAGAACGACGGCTGCATCATCGGCTGGCGGATGAACTCACCGCGGCTCAGGGGGCGCTCTCTGAGCTGCCAGGCCGCATCCTCGGGGAAGTGGTCGGCCGAGAACACCTCGGGTGGCGTGAGGAAGTACACCGTACGTAGTTGCTTGGTGAAGCGGTCGCCGTTGACGAAGCCGGAGTCCCAGGTGACGTCCACGAGGTACCAGCGCTCCTCGATCTTCACCGCGCTCCAGGCGTGCCCCACGCCGTCGATGTCGCCGTCCTCGCTGCGCACGTCGCCCACCACGTACTTGGCCTCCAGGCCGGCGGCCTGACTGATGGCCTCGAACAGCGTGGCGTAGCCGGCGCACACCCCCTTGCCGGTGCGGAACACCGTCTGGGCGTCCTGCGGTGGGTAGTTCCCCGCACGCAGGGCTGCCACGTCGTACGCCACGCGGTCCGCGACGTAGTCGTGGATCGCCCGTGCGCGCTCCATCGGGTCGGCGATGCGGCCGGCGATGTAACGGCCGACCCACTGCGGGCTCTTCTCCTCCTGCGGGGGGAACTGGCTCACCAGCGGATCGATCGCCGGGGGCTGCGGCCAGGCGTTTTCGGGTACGGCCGGCGGGTCGGTGGGCCGGGTGTTGGAGTCGGGCCGATCCGGTGTGGTGGGTTCTGGTGTGGGTCTCGGCGTGGGTTTCGGCGTGGGTTTCGGTGTCGGGGTTTGCTCCCCGTCCCGGTCGTACTTCTTGTACGGGTTGTCCTTGCTCAGCTTGTACAGCCACTCCAGGGTGTCGGCGGTCTGGAACAGCCTGCGGCGGATCTGGTCCACTCGCGGGCCGGTCTTGCCCGCCAGCATCCAGTCTCCCCGGGCCGACAGGGCGGTGAAGCCGGTCTGAGGGTTGGTGGCGAGCAGCCCACCGATGAACAGCGCGTTGAGGAGCACCGTGCGCAGGATCATGCGGTCCAGACCGTTGAGCAGCCGGGGCTCGGTCTTGCGCTTGCGCTGGCGACGCCACTGGGCAAACGCGTCCCAGGCCAGGGGCAGCACGGGAAACATCAGCAGCCCGGCGGCGATGGCCCATGTCACGTCCCGGTTGAAGAACACGGCCAGCGACGAGGCGACCCACACGCCGAGGATCGGCAGCCCGATCATCAGGCCGATGCAGGCCAGTTTGAACAGGACCGCGATCAGCGCCCACAGCAGCTTGCCCGCGGTGCCACGCTTGCCGGCCATGATCACGTCCTCTCGAAGATGTGGATCCGTTCGATGGGGTACACGGTGTGTAGCGGAATCATCGCCTGCACCAGCCGATGGGTCCAGCGAAGAAGGCCTCGATTGTCTTGAACAACGCTACAGTCGAGCAGCTGAATATACCTCGGGACTGGGGTAGACTGCCTGCAATCACAGGAGAACCCATGAGACTGCCGCTGCTGATCCCGTTGACCTGCGCCCTGCTGGGCAGCGCCTGTAGCTACGACGAGGGCTATTTCCACCGCAGAATCGAGGAGCTGCAGCGGCTGGCAAACCAGGGCAGCACCAGGGCCCGGCAGCAGATCGAGCACAAGAAGACCGAGCTGCTCGAGGCGTTCAAGAAGCTGCCGGCGCAGGATGGTCGCAAGCCGGCGCTGGATCAGCTGTGCCGCCGGGCGCGGGAGACGATCAAGGAGGCGGAGCAGATCCTGGGGGCGGCGGCGGCCGAGAAGCAGCAGGAGGAGCAGGCGCGCATCGAGGAGTACAAGAAGCCATTCGTCGGCCGCTGGGAGGGGACGGCGATGAAGCTGCGCATCAGCCCCGCTGGCATGGTGAACTACGAGCGCAAGACCGGCGCGGGCAATCGCACGATCAACGCCTTCCTCTCGGAGTTCCAGCGCCATCAGTTCAAGGTCGGTTTCATGGGGATCAACACCACCTTCCGTATCGACCGGGCCCCGTACCAGGAGGCCGGCAAGTGGAAGATGAAGATCGACGGAGTGGAGCTCACTCGCGTCGGCGATGGTTCGAACTTCGGCACCTGGCTCTGCACCGAGATCCGGGAAGAGGGGTTCTGCGCCAACCCCGTCACCGAGTTCGACACCTCGGTTCCGACGATCCACCTGCTGCACGTGATGCCGGTGCCCAAGGGCCCGCAGAAGTTCGCCATCGTCTGGATCGTCCGTGAGGTGGGTGATGCTGCCCCGCCGAACACGAAGATCGCCGAGACCCCGCTGGCGTTCGACGGTCAGGCCGCCGCCGGGTCCACGCGCTACACGATCAAGGGGCACCTCAGCCGCCCGACCAAGGGCTGGCCTCCCGGGGCGTACGAGGTCGAGCTCCGCAGCGAGGACAAGCTGCTGGCCGCGGTCAAGTTCAGCATCGCGGTACAGATGCCCGCACCGTGATTCAGGGCTGCACCGCGAGGAACAGCGTGGGGTTGGCCGAGGCGGTGGTGATCAGCTCGGCCGCCCTGGATGGCTGTTCCGCGTTCAGGGTGTAGATCCTGGTTCCGGTGCTGACGTAGAGCAACGAGCCGGCGCCGTAGGACAGCGCGACCGGCTCCTCGGGCAGCGTCGATTCGAACACCGTCTTCAGGTCGTTGTTGGCCTTGGGATCGAAGCCCAGAAATCGGATACGCTTGCCGGTCTTGTCTCCCACCGCGAACAGGTCGCCCAGGGACGAGGAGGTGACGTCGATACCGACCACGGAGGCCGAAGTGCCCCAGGAGACCGCGATGGCGGTGGGCGTCTGGGGCGCCACCTGATCGAGCCACACGCCGTAGATGTTGTCCGTGTCGCCCACCACCGCTCCCTTGCCATCGAGGCGCATGGCCACATGCGTCGCACCGGGGGTCGTGTCCAGGGAGATCTGCGCCATCTGGGTGATGCTGCTGCCGATCTTGAACTGGGTCAGACAGTCCTCATCCTGGGTGTCGCTGTCGGTGTCGCAGGTGCCGAGCACGACGGCGTACATGCCGCTGCTGTCAGCGGCGATGGCCTTGCACCCCGTGATGGCGGCGGAGATCTGGGATGTGCTGCCCTGCTTGAACCGGACCAGCAGCAGCGCGCTGTCGGTGCAGACCAGCACTCCGTCGGGAACGGCGGTGATGGCCCGTCCGCCGGTCTGCGAGATGCCGGGGCCCACGGCCCGGGGTGCGGCACCCAGCGCCAGCATGTTCAGTTGATCCTTGGCCAGCACGGCCAGCTCGCCCCCGGAGGGCGAGAGCGAGATCATCCCGCCCACGGCGTCGATGGCGGGGACCACGCCCGGGCTCAACGTCGCCGGCTGCAGCGGGATGGTTTCGATGACCCCCTTGTTGTCCAGGGCCAGCGCCAGGCGGTTGATCTCCAGCGGAACCACATACCGCTCACCATCCTCCCGCTCCACCCGCGCGCGGGCCTGGCCCAGGGCGATGCCGGTGGGGATGACAAACGAGAGCTTCCTGGCGTCGGTACGGTTGACCTCGAGGGCTGAGGTGTTGAAGCTGATGGCCCGGGCGTCGATCAGCTCGATGGTGCCGGAGAAGCCGTTGTCCCCCTCCAGCAGGTTGAGCGTGACGGTTTCGCCCACCACGCGCTGAAGCGTACCCTTGACCTCGAGATCGGGTTCGCCGCACGCGCCGCCGAGCGCCAGTGGGATCAGCGCGGACAGGGAAACCAGCGCGAACTGCTTCTTCATCGGGCTCACTCCACACCGATCACTGGCGCCGGGGGCCGGGTGAGGGGGACCACGATCCCCACCGTGGCGCCGGCCACGGCTGCTCCGATGAGGGTCCAGAACCACCACTTCTGGTACACCGGAGTGGGGGACTTGCAGCTGCCTCCCACACAGCGCTGATTGATGCTACAGTCGCTGTCCAGATTGCAGCGGCTGCTCCCCTGGCCCATGGGCGTGATGGCTCCATTGCCGGTGGGGGGGATCACGGCCAGGGTGGGCGCCTTGCGTCTTCTGGCCAGCACGGCGGCTGTGGCCACGGCGTCCCCGGTGTACAGCGCCCTGCGCCGACGGTACCACTTGCCCTCCTTGGCCCAGCGCATGGTGATTCGGCACCGCTTCGGCGTGCACGCCGCGCTGGACGTGAGCAGGATCATCTGGCTCGCGCCGATGTCCAGCGCGAGCTGGTTCAGCGTGGGCCCCGGCTCCGCGGTCCCCGCCTCCTCGCGCAGCTTGCCCAGGGTGACGGACTCCTGGGGCGCACCCTCCCGTGACAGGGCGATCATCGCGTCTCGGGTCGTGTGTGGATTGACTCGAAGCCAGCGCTGGTACAGCGCGTAGCCCGGCAGGTAGGCCCGCACCAGATACAGCCCGCCGCGCAGGTGGAACGTCCCCGTGGCGGGGCCCAGCAGCTTGCTGTGGAACCAGACCAGCGCCCCGGCGGGGTTGGACCCGATGCGGACCGTACCCTGGGCTGGTGCGTCGCTTTTCACCTGGGTGTACAGGTCATGGACCTGCGGGCTGAAGCGCTTTGGGGGTGGTGGTCGGGGGTCGGCGAGGTAGGCGTCGTTCATCTCCCGCTGCGCCCTGGCGTTGTCCCCGTCGAAGAATGCGGCGGCCGCGATGAGTTGTTGGGCCTCGACGTAGCCCTCGATCTGGTCGCTCTTGGCGATGTCCTTGTAGATCTTCACCGCCTCGTCGGCCAGGGTCATCGCCTGCTTGTACTCCATCATCTGGAATGCACGATACGCCCGCTTCATCAGCGTGCTGGCCTTGCGGTCGGACCCCTTCTTGGGCGGCGGAAACTCCGGCAGACGGTAGATCAGCGCGGCCCGGCCGGGGCGAGCGTGGCTCAGACGGCCGACGAGCAGCCGACCCACGGCAGCGGTGGGAATCAGGCCTGGGCCACGCCCGGCGGGAACCACCCCCACTTCCTGTGCGCCCGCGGCTTCTCCGAGCAGCAAAAGGACGATCAGCATATCGACTGTGTTGGGCAACGTGCTCCTCGGACAATGCTCGATGTAGACTAACGCTCGACGCGCCCACTGGCCAGGATTTCTCCTGTGCCGGGGCATCCTTGACGGTGCCATGCCCCGACGGCTACCCTGAAACAAGCGGTTGAATAGCAACAGGATACCATCGATGAAACATGTGCTGTACCTGGCGCTGGTGCTGCTACCGCGGCTCGCGCTGGCGGACCTGTCGATTCAGTCGGGCGGATTCACGGCCACCGTCGTGGATGCCAACGTGACCTACTCGGTGAAGGCCTGCTCCACCGGGGGCGACACGACCAAGCTCGGGGTGTACCACAACCTCACGACTGCACCTCAAAGTGGTACCACGCCGGACTCCAGCACCACGGCCTTCGCGGACGGGAGCTGCCCCGAGGCCACGGTGCAGTGGACGGGGGCGGCCATCGGCCTGTACCAGAGCTACGCCATGCTGGACCCGGACAACTCCATCCCCGAGTCCAACGAGACCAACAATGTGGCCGGGCCGCTGGAGGTCTGCGTCGGTCCCGACGTGGTGGTGAAGAACTTCAGCGTGGACACCCACGGCGCGTCGGTGACGTACCTGGCGACGGTCTGCAACCAGGGCAGCATGGACGCCAAGAAGTTCCGGGTTGGCTTCTGGCACAACCGGACGCAGGCGCCGCCAGCCAGCGAGATGGGAGACATCTTCAAGGGCATGGTGCTGCTGGCGGCTGGCAAGTGCGAGGACATCACGGTCCCCGCCGGGCTCCGGCCCAACGGCAGCTTCATCGCCTGGGCCCGGGCGGACAGCGGCGACTTCGTCGAGGAGTGCCGCGAGGCCAACAACCCCAACGGTCCGTTGCCCTACGCCCTGTCCAACCCCGACCTGGACGTGGTGACCTTCGAGGCCCAGGTGACCGGGTCGGCCGTGAGCTACACGATCAAGGTCTGCAACCAGGGCACCGCCGCGGTGAGCAAGTTCTTCGTCGACGTCTACTTCCACCGGCCCAAGATGGCGCCGATCATCGGTGAGCCGGGGGATCTGGCGCAGCCCGTGCTGTCCCTCGCCCCGTCGGCCTGCACCACGGTCACGTTCCAGCGCTCCAGCGCGGCCGAGGGGAGCTACATGTCGTATGCCTTCGCCGACCCGGACGACTTCATCAGCGAGCCCAACGAGGCCAACAACCTCAGCACGCCGCTGACGGTGACGGTGGGGCAGGGCAACAACACCACCGGCCCCTGCGTGGACAGCGACAAGGACGGATCCGGCGTGGGCGCGGGCTGCGTCGGTGTCCCGGACTGCAACGACAGCGACCCGAAGATCCATCCGGGGGCCACGGAGGACTGCGCCGACCAGGTCGACAACGACTGCGACCTGACGGTGAACGACGGCTGTCCGGGCGTCGACTGCAACGACAGCGACGGGGACAGCTTCGGCGTGGGGGCGGACTGCGTGCTGCCCGACTGCGACGACACGAACAAGGCGATCTACCCCTGGGCTCCCGAGGTCTGCGGAGACAACAAGGACGACAACTGCAACACGATCGCGGACGACGGCTGCACGGGGCGGCAGTGCGTGGACCAGGACATGGACGGCTACGGCGTGGGGCAGGGCTGCCCGGGGCCCCAGGACTGCAACGACAGCGACCGGCTGGCGAATCCGGGCGTGAGCCAGGACACCTGCGGTGACGGAGTGGACAACGACTGCGACTCGGTGGCGGACGACGGGTGCTCCACCAGCGTGGACAACGACGGCGATGGTTCGTCGGTGGGGGGCGGGGCCCAGGGGCAGCCGGACTGCAACGACACCGATCCCAACATCGCCCCGGGCCAGAAGGAGGTGTGCGGCGACAAGATCGACAACGACTGCGACGGGACCGTGGACGATGGCTGCACCGGCGTGGCCTGCACCGACGGGGACGGGGACGGCTGGGGCGTGGGAGCCGACTGCAAGATCCAGGACTGCGACGACAAGAACGCCGCGGTGCATCCCTGGGCCCTGGAGGTCTGCGGCGACAGCATCGACAACGATTGCGACGGCACGGTGGACGACGGCTGTCCCGGGGTGAACTGCACCGACTCCGACCTCGACGGCTGGGGGGTGGGCGCGGACTGCAAGACGCAGGACTGCAACGACAAGGACGGCGGCATCAGCCCCTGGGTGCTGGAGATCTGCGCCGACGGCAAGGACAACAACTGCGACGGCGCCATCGACGAGGGCTGCGTGATCTGCGAGGACGCTGATGGCGACGGACACGGCATCGGCCCCAAGTGCACCAGCTGGGACTGCGATGACACCGACCCCGATAGCCACCCCGGCGCGTCCGAGGTGTGCAACGATAAGGACAACGACTGCAACGGGACGGCGGACAACGACTGCTCGGGAGGCGACGAGGGCTGCAGCTGCCGGCACGTCGCCGCACCGCCGGTGTCGTTGATCTGGCTGCTGCTGCTGCTGCCCCTGTTCGTCGGGCGCAGAGCGCGCGGTTGATATCTCGATGACTGGCAGCGGGCCCGGAGCGTATCGAACCCTGGTCATCTCGTTGTGCACGCTGACCGGGTGCCTGGTGGGCCAGGGGGTCGAGCCGGGCATCGCGGGCGGGCCCTGTTTCGAGGACGGCACATGCACCGACGGGCTGGTCTGTGAGCAGCGGATCTGCGTGGCCCGGGCCGCGGACGCGACGCAGGACGCGCGCGATGGTGGCGCGGGCGACGTGGAGGCTGGCCCAGTGTGCCAGCAAGGCGCGCTCCGCTCCTGCTACGAGGGCCCCGCCGGAACCTCAGGGGTGGGGCTTTGCAGCGCCGGTGTGCAGCACTGTGTCACTGGCGCCTGGGGCGCGTGCGTCGATTCGACCGTGCCGACGGCCGAGATCTGCGACGGCAAGGACAACAACTGCGACAGCGTCACCGACGAGGGCTGCCTGTGCACGCCAGGCGCCAAGCAGCCCTGTGGGTCGGATGTCGGCAGCTGCAGCAAGGGGACCCAGACCTGTGAGCCAGACGCCAGCTGGGGGAGCTGCATCGGCGAGATCACGCCCCAGACCGAGGTCTGCGACGACGAGGACAACGACTGCGACGGCAGCACGGACGAGACGCTGATGCGCGGGTGCTACACCGGCCCGACGGGCACCGAGGGTGTCGGGCTGTGCCAGGGCGGCACCCAGACCTGCAACGCGGGCTCCTGGGGCAGCACCTGCCCGGGCGAGGTCAAGCCCCAGACCGAGGTGTGCGACAACAAGGACAACGACTGCGACGGCAAGACGGACGCGCTGACCCGCGGGTGCTACACCGGCCCGACGGGGACCGAGGGTATCGGGCTGTGCCAGGGCGGCACCCAGACCTGCAACGCGGGATCCTGGGGCAGCACCTGCCCCGGCGAGGTCAAGCCGACGCCCGAGACCTGCAACGCCGCCGATGACGACTGCGACGGCCAGGACGACGACGGCTTCTGCACGGTGGGCCAGGTCTGCGCCTACGCGGCCGGGTGTCAGTCCGCGACAGCGACCGGCATCTGCAACGTCGGTGCGGGCTGGGCCAGCGGATCGGTCCACTCGGCATACAACGACGGCAAGCAGTACACGTTCAAGGACTGCAAGACCAAGGCCCTGGGGATCTACAACACGACGTTCGCCTGCGGGACCATGCTGGTCGGCGGTGTGCTGGTGTACCAGGAGTCGCGATGGAACAGCCTGGTCTGGTACACCAACAACTGCCCTTGAGACAACCCGCTTGTCCCGCCGCGTGATCCCATGGTATTCGACCGGAGCGTCCATGGACTGGAACTATCCGTGTGAAAGATGAGATGGTCGTCGGTGGTGCTTGTGAGCTGTGCGGTTCTTGCCTGCCCGCACGATTTCTCGAGAGAGGGAAGCGACAGCGGTCTCGTGGACGCGCGCATCACCGACATGGCGATGGATGTCGCTACCGATCTGGGCGACGTTGGTCTGCCCCCTGACCTGACAGCACCCGACACGCTTCCTCATCCGGACCTGGGATGTTCGCTCCCCTGCGTGGAGACCGTGGTGGGCGGCCTGAGCAACCCGATCGATGTGGCTGTCAGCTCGAGCAAACTCTATGTCACCGAGACCTACTCCCACCGCATCCTGCTGTTTGTCAACGGCAGCCCGAGTGTCATCGGCACCAGCGTGTCAGGTCACAACGACGGTTCGCTGAAACTGGCCCAGTTTGTTCTTCCGATGGGCGCCGCGCTTGACGCTGCAGGCCAGATGCTATACGTCACCGACTACAACGACCACCGCATCCGTACGATCTCGAGCAGCGCCGTGGGTACGCTCGCCGGCGCCGGCATACCTGGCGCCGTCGACGGTGCACTGTCAACGGCCCAGTTCTTCAACCCGAGCGATGTTGCCGTGGACAGCGCGGGCAAGATCTACGTGGCCGACTACAACAACCACCGCATCCGGGTCATCTCGGGCAACACCGTGGAGACCCTGGCCGGCAGCGGCCAGGTCGGTTTCGACGACAACGCAAATGCGTTGTCCGCCACGTTCCATGGCCCCACCGCCGTCGCCGTGGACAGCACGGGCCAGGTCTACGTGGCCGACTACGATAACCACGCCATCCGCATCATCTCCGGCAATGCGACCTCCGGCTACAGCGTGAGCACGCTTGCCGGTACAGGCATGGGCGGCTTCAATGACGGCTCGGCGACGCAAGCGCAGTTCAACTGTCCGATCGATGTCGCCGTGGACAGCGCGGGGAAGGTCTACGTGGCCGACTACCACAACCACGCCATCCGGGTCATCTCGGGCGGCGTTGTGAAGACGCTGGCCGGCAGTGGCACCGCGGGGTTCAACAACGGCCCGGCGACGCAGGCGCTGTTCAACCATCCCACCGGTCTGGACCTGGACAGCGCGGATGTCTACGTGGCGGACAGGGACAACGGCGCCATCAGGGTGATTCGACAGTGATGTGACGCCGGCCTATGGTGGGACAAGACCCTCGTAGATCACCATCTCGTCCATCCAGTGCGCGAAGGGCTCTGCGGCCTCGGAGGAGGGATAGAACAGCACCTTGGTGAAGTAGTCGGTTCCTCCGGCTTTCCTGCCAACGTCATCCGCGTGAAGCACTGGCACCCCATCGACCGCACCTGAGCTCAGCGCAGCAACCCGAGGTCCACGGCGGCGCCGTTCTGCATCACCCGTTCTGGAGTGGCGGGTCACCTGGCTTCCCTGTACGAGCCTGGCTCCCTCGCGCCGTTCCCGTCTCGACAGCAGGCGCCTCGAGCGGCTCCATGGTGTCAGCCAGGCACACCGGACAGTAGGCTCCCCGGGCCTGCTCCATCCCGCAGCAACGGCAGCGAAAGCGCAGCGGAGCCGCGCCGTCGGTGTCGGCTTCCGGCGGTGCGGGCGGATCGCCGCTCTGCTGCCGGCGCACATCCTCGCGCGCTTTCTTCAGCTGCGTCTCCTCCGCGCGTGCGGCGATGGGGTCAACGAGCTTCTTGAGGGTGTAGATGATCGACATGCCTGACGGAATTGTAGCACGGGCAGGGTGCATTCGCTGGATCGACTGGGTCCCGTGCGAGCAGGCGTCATACCCCCTGACACGGGTGAGGTTGCCGATCCATACGCCGGGCTGTACGATGCGCTCAACGATCCGCGCCGGGAGCCTTCTGGACATGGCGGCTCGGTTACGCCGAAACAGCTCGGACCCCTGATGCCATCCTTCATCCGCGTTGCCGCCATCGCGCTGGCGATCCTGGCCGCGGCTCTCGCCGGCCTGCTCGGCCATGCCTGGCTCGGTTCGCTGGATCATCTCGCACAGGGGTCGCTCGCGCCTCCGGCGGGTGAGGTCGCCAGACTGGGACGAGCGGGCGGCGTTGTAGTCGGCGCCGGCGTGGCGGCGCTCGTCGCGGCGGTCCTGTCGTGGAGGCGCAGGGAGCGGATCGCCACCGCGGTGCTGCTGGTCGCCCTGGCCGCGTGCCTGGCGTTCACGCCGGGATGGATCCAGTCGAGACTCGAGCAGGCCCTGCTGCTGGGGGCCGCGGTCTGCTCCTTTCTGGCCGGGCACCGCGGGTCGAAGTGACATGAACCTTACTGGTGGGGCGGTCGGGCGGAGCAGATTGCCGGTCAATCCTCGTAGTGGGTCCGCATGCTCCAGACCTTGACCAAGAACAGCCCACCCTCGAGGTAGATCGCGCCCGCGGTCTGCTCCCCGAGCCGCTCCACGCGTCCGCCGCCGCCGAACCAAATCGGCTTCTTCTTGCCCACCGCGAGATCGACGCCGAGCGACCAGCCCCAGCTCTCCACCGCATGCTCGGCGGCCGCCGCGAGGCCGAGGCTCCACTCCCAGGGACAGAACTCGATCCCGTCGGAGGGGCCCGCACCGCAGTAGTGGTACTTGTTGTCGTGGTGCGCGAGCGCTGGGCCGGAGAGCAGCGCCAAGAAGAAGACGAGAACGAGGATCTCACGCATCACGGTTTGGGAGGTCAGCACGTGTCGCAGTTCAACTTTCCGGTCGCGCAGGCGACCTGCTTCCCAACGTCGCACCGCCTTGGCGCCGAGTACCATGGGACCGCAGGTGGGGCAAGCGTGGCATGACGTTGCAGATCGCCAGGTAGGTGCTGCAATCCGCCACGGCTACCGGGACGCCGGGCGGCAGGGGGTTGCTCATTTGCGGGATGGCTCGATCATTGCAACGACATGCTCCGGGAGGAGTCCATGAGGCAGGTGCGGGTGAAAGACGCTCGTTTGCTCGTCGCGAATATCGGGCCCGCTGCGAACCGCTGCCGTCTCTGCAGGTGAGCATGCCCGTTGCCGTCGCCAGCGAGCTGCGCGGCTCACGCGCGGACGTCGAGCCGCCATTCCGGATCGAGGTCGCGGATCCGGCCGATGGAGTCGTCGAGGTGCGCCTCCACGGTGTGCTCGACTTCGCCGATGCCTCGTCCTTCTGGTCGGATCTCCGCTCGTGCGTCCCACCGATGAGCAAGGAGGTCCGCTTCGACCTCTCCAACATCGAGTCGATCGACGGTGGGGCGATGGCGCTCCTGGTCCAGGCCAAGTGGGATCTCCAGACCGCCGGGGTGCGCTGCACGTTCGTCGGCGGTACCGGCACGGTCCAGGCGATCCTCGCCCTTTACGAGGGCGACGCGGCGCCGACCCCGCGGCCGCCACGGGAGCGGGCCTCCGTGCTCGCGCGGATCGGCGGCGCCAGCGCCGCCCTCCTCACCGAGTTGCAGCTCGTCCTCGCCTTCCTGGGCAGCATGGTCCTGGAGCTCGGCGGTGTCCTGCGCAGGCCGCGGACAGGCAACTGGCGCGACATCGCAACCATCATGAACCGCACCGGGGCCGATGCGATCCCGATCGTGGTGCTGATCAACTTCCTGATGGGGTTCGCTCTGGCGTTCCAGTCTGCGGTCCAGCTCAAGCAGTTCGGGGCCAACATCTACGTCGCCAATCTGGTTGGCCTCTCGATCACCCGCGAGCTTGGCCCGCTGATGACGGCGATCATCGTCAGCGGTCGCTCGGGGGCGGCCTTCGCGGCCGAACTCGGCACGATGAAGGTGTCCGAGGAGGTCGACGCCCTGCGCACGATCGGCCTCGGTCCCTTGCGGTTCCTGGTTTTCCCCCGCATGCTCGCGCTGTTTCTGGTGATCCCGGTGCTCACGCTCTTCGCCGACCTGGTCGGCATCATCGGCGGGTTGCTCGTCGGGGTCGTGCACCTGGACCTCACCATCACGGGCTACGTCAACCAGACGGTGCGGGTGCTCGGCGTCTGGGATGTGTTCCAGGGTGTGGTCAAAAGCGGCGTCTTCGGCCTCGCCATCGGGTTGATCTCCTGCCATCAGGGGCTGGCAACCTCGGGCGGTGCCGAGGGCGTCGGCCGCCGCACCACCACCGCCGTGGTTACCTCGCTCCTGGCGATCATCGTGATCGACGCCGGGTTCACCCTGCTCTTCTTCGTGCTCGATCCATGACCACCCCGCTCATCACCGTCACCGACCTGACCATGGGCTGGGACGACGGCAACCTCCTCGAGCACCAGTCCTTCGACGTCGTGCGCGGCGAGGTCTTCGCGATCCTCGGCAAGAGCGGCTGCGGCAAGTCGACCCTGCTGCGCTGCTTGACCGGCCTCGAGGAGCCGAAAGGCGGCAGCCTCTCCATCGAGGGCCTGGGGGCGCCCAGCCTGGCGGTCGGGCGGCCGACCTACGGCGTGATGTTCCAGTCCGGAGCGCTCTTCGGCTCCATGACAGTCGGCGAGAACCTGGCGCTCCCGCTCACCGAGTGGACCGACCTGCCACCCGACGCGGTGCGCGCCATCGTGCGCGCCAAGCTCCGGCTCGTCGGCCTGCAGGGCTGCGAACACAAGCATCCGTCCGAACTCTCGGGTGGCATGAAGAAGCGCGCCGCCATCGCCCGGGCCATGGCGCTCGAGCCGCCGCTGATCTTCCTCGACGAGCCATCGGCGGGCCTCGACCCGGTCACTGCCGTCGAGCTCGACGAGCTCATCGTTGCGCTCAGCACTGGCCTGGCGTTGACGGTGGTGCTCGTGACCCACGAGCTGGAGAGCATCTTCAAGGTCGCCACACGGTGCATCCTCCTCGACAAGGAGAGCAAGAGCATCATCGCTCGCGGGGATCCGCGCGCGCTCCGCGACGGCGGGGGCCCTCCGGAGGTGCATCGCTTCTTCAACCGCACCACAAAGGAAAGCTGATGGCTGCTCCAACCAACCACTGGAAGCTGGGGCTCTTCGTCCTCCTCGGGGTGGTGATGATTGTGTCCACGGTGGGTGTGCTCGGTATTCGCAGCCTGCGCAAGGCGACCGGGAGCTACGTCTCGTACTTCGACGAGTCGGTGCAAGGCCTCGAGGTCGGCTCGCCGATCAAGTTCCGCGGGGTCACCATCGGTAGGGTCGGGGCGATCGACGTCGCGCCGGACCAGCGTCACGTGGAGGTGGTGAGCGAGCTCGGCAAGGCCGAGCTGAGCCGGCTCGGTCTCGACGGGACGACGGGTCTGGTCAAGAGCGGGCGGCCGAGGAAACTCGTGCAAGCGATCGACCTGCGGGTACAGCTCAGCTCCTCCGGCCTGACCGGCGTCAAGTTTCTGCAGCTCGACTTCTTCGCCGTCGCCCGCCATCCGCGGCCGGTGCTGCCGTTTGCGGTCCCGAAGAACTACATCCCGGCGACCTCCTCGACGATGAAGGACCTCGAGATCTCACTGGTGCGCACGATGAACAGCTTGCCCAAGATCACCCGGCAGCTGTCGCGGGTCATCGGCCGCGTCGACACGCTGGTCTCCGAGGTGGGTGACCGCAAGCTCGTCGAGTATGCGCTGGAGACACTCGCCGCCACGCGCAGCCTGGTCCTGGATGCGCGGCGCAAGATGGCGCGGATCGATGCCCCCCGGCTCGCGGCGCAGCTGGAGACGACGCTCGCGGCCTTCGGCGCGACGGCGACCAGCCTGAACGGGATCCTCGCGCGCATCGATGGTGACAGGGGCCTGCTCGGGAGCGCCGTGCGCGCATCGAACGCCTTCGGGGATACGGCGCGGACCGTTGATGGGCTCGGCGGTCAGCTCCACGGCACGCTGCGCGCGGTCCAGTCGGCCGCCAGGTCGATTCACAAGCTCGCCGACGCCCTGGAGCAGGAGCCCGACATGCTGGTGAAGGGCCGGGAGAAACAGCGATGAGCGGATCGAAGCTGCGAACGTTGCTGGTCGTTGCGGCGGCGGCGTTGCTGGGCCCAGGCTGCGCGCTGCTGTCCAAGAGTGCGCCCATCGCACCGCGATTCTTCAGCCCCGAGGGCCCCGGCGATCTTTCGGGGCTGGCTCCCCGGCCTGCCGGACCCCCTGCCGAGCTGCGCCTCGGCCGCGTCGTCGGCGCGCCGCACCTCAACGAGCTGCTGGTCTACAGGGTTACGGCGAGCGAGATCGGCTACTACCGCTTGCGGCGCTGGACCGAGGTGCCGGCGCGGTACCTGAAGCGGCGGCTGGCGCGAGTGCTGTTCGAGGTGCGGGGGCTGCGGCAGGTGGTGGGCGGCGGCGGACCGACGCTCGAGGTGCAGCTGACGGCCTTCGAGGAGATCCGCGGCCAGCGGCGGACGGCGCGGGTGCAGGTGATCGCGCGGCTCCACGACGAACGCATCGTCCGCTGGGAGGAGACGGTCACGGTGGACCGGCCGGTGGTGGCCGCGAGAAACGGGAACACCGCGGACGTGGTCGTCGAGGCGCTTGGGCGCGCGCTACGGGCGACGGTCGAGCGGATCGCCGACCGCGTGGTCCGGGAGTTGGCGGTCGCGCCAGCGGTCGCGCCGGCGGTCGCGCCGGAGGCGAGCGTGAGCAGATAGACCCTCGTGGCGGCGATGGGCCAGGGCCAGGGGATTGCCAGGCAGGTGTTGCAGAACGCGGCTCGATCCCGGCGACGCGGACGCCAACACGCCGGGATCGCGTTGCGGCCCAGTTGTTGCACCAACCGCAGGACGAGTGAGCTCATCTGCATCCTCCAGCGCCACGCTGGTGATGCCGGGACGGGGGGAGGGAGTGATCCGACCATGCTGAATATCATCTGGGGCGTTGCAATTCTGTTCCTTCTGCTGTGGGTGTTTGGCTTCGCATTCAATTTCACGCTGGGTGGGGCGATCCACGTGCTGCTGGTGCTCGCCATCGTCGCTGTCCTCGTTCGAGTCATCCTCGGCCGCCGCCACGTTGCCGGGTGAGGGTCTCGGGCGAGAAGATGATGAACAAGATCCACGGGAGTCGCCTGCTCGCGGCGCTGGTGCTGGCCGGCGTGTCCAGCGGCTGCAGCCACATGCTGAAGGACGCCGCCGCGGAGGTCACGCCCGCCGTGGTTGCTGGCGCGGTCAAAGGGATCGCGGACCCCGAGACGCAGCGCCAGCTGGTGAGCGCTGTCGACGAGGATCGCGTCAAGACGGTGACCGCCCGGTTGAGCGCGGGAATGATCGACGCTGTGCTCGATACGCTGGAGGATCCCGTCCGCAGGGAGCGGCTCGAGGCGATCGTGAACGGTCTCACGGCGAAGGCCGCCGGCGCGGCGGTAGACTCGGTGCTCGCGCGTGCTCTCGACGAGAAGGTCCAGGGGCGGATGCGGCTCGCCATGCGGGCCACAGTGGCCGATCTGATCACCGTGGTCTTCGAGACCGTTGGCGCGAAGACCGGCAGCTCCGAGGACCGGGTCAGGACCTTCGGTGCCGCGGCGCATGAGATCGCCAAGCAGGCGACGCTCGGTGTTCAGGATGCCCTCGACAAGACCCGCCGCGACCGCGCCAGCGGAAAGATGAAGATCAAGGATGGGGCGCTGCTCATCGCGGCGAACAGCGCATCGCGGACCGGCAGTCGGATTGTGTGGACGCTGGGGATCGGGCTGGGCGCCCTCGCTCTCGGGCTCGGGATCACGCTGATCTGGGCCATCCGCAAAAATCGAATGCGTCGGTTCGAGCTGGCGCAGCGCGACGGCGCGCTGCTCCTGCTCACGGATGCGATCCAGTCGACCGCGACGCAGCCCTGGGCGGATCAACTCCACACGGCGATCAGGACGGCAACGATGAGCAAGGGGGCTGGGGGGGCGCATGTCCGCCGGGTGCTCGGCATGGATGGTTCGGGATGATCGGGTCACCGCGAAGGTTACGGCTCTCGGTCAAAGCGATCCCAGGTCCACGGCGGTGCCGTTGTGCATCACGAGGAACGGCCGCTGCTCCAGAGTCAGCCGGCCTTTGCCGTCGTGGCGCACGATCTGCACCGTGCCCTGGCCGTACCCCGTGCTGCCGAGGTTGACGCCGCGCACCCGTAGCCATAGCGGCCGCCGTGCGTTGCGCAGCACGATCCGCTCGGGACCGTAGCCCGTGGTCACGTTGTTGTTCCGGAGGCCTTCCACCAGCTCACCCCCGGAGTCCTGAAGCTCCAGATCCATGTCGCTGGCGTCGGTCTCCCAGGTCAACACCAGCCGCAGCGAGGGGCGGGTCGCCGGCGCGAGCTTGAACGGCGCGAGGCGGGCCAGGACCTCGGCCCGGGCGTCGGGCTGGCGGGCGATCCAGGCGGCGGCCACCAGGGCCAGGTCTTCGCGCAGGACCTGTTTGACCCCCTCGAAGCGGTCCTCGGGGTAGCGCCGCTCGAGACCCGCGGTCAGCGCGGAGAAGGCCTGGCGATACCGGCCGCGGCGGAGCTGGGCCATGGCCAGCAGGCGGTGCCCGCCAGGATGGTCCGGGCGCAGGTTCGCCGCCCGGGTGTAGGTCTCGACGGCCAGGCGATGCTGCCCCACCACCTCGAGCAACCCACCGGCGAGGCGGCGTCTGTCCGCTCGTGTGGGGTAGAGGTCGATGATCGAGCCGTACGCCCGGGCCGCCAGGGACAGTGCGCCGGCGGCGCGGAGCGTGTCGCCCAGGGCCACGAGGGGCAGCAGATCACCCGGGCGCGCCTGGCGCCAGCGGCGGGCCTCGCGCAGCGCCGAGCCGAGCCGGCCCCGGGCGAGGTAGGTCTGGATCGTCAGCATCCTGCCGGTGTGAGCCGTCGGCGCCTGCGTCGTCGTCGTCGGCCGTCTTCGGGCGAAGACCACATCGTCTGGCACCGGGTCCGCGGGGTCCGGCACCGGGGGGAGCTGCGCGTCGGATGTGATCGCGCGCGGTCTCGTGACTTGCGCGGGCGGATTCGCCTCCGAGCGAAACACCAGCGGGTAGGAGATTTCGATCGTCCCGCCACCGGATGGCCGGGGGAAGCGCAGGTCGAAGAACGTTCGGGCGACGCAGGACTCCACCGCCCGGTTGTACAGGGTGGAGCTGACCACCCGCGCCCGGATCACCACACCCTCCTCGATCACGACGTGCACCGTCAGCCGTCCGGCCAGGTCACGGCTGGACTGCAGCTCCTTCGCGTAGCAGTGGCGGATCCGATTGAACTGGCGGCGGATGGTGAGGCGCAGGATCTCCTTGTCCAGCGAGCCGCGTATCTCGCAGCGGCCGACGCGGACCTGCGGCGCCCGAGCGCGACGAGCTCGGATCGCCAGCGCTGGATGGCCGCCGTCGGGGTTCCAGCTGCGGGCCAGACCCTCGAGCCGCGAACGCGCGGCCCGCACCTCGGGAGGAGCGGTGGGACGCCAGGCCCGCCGCCGATGAATCCGAGGCAGGTGGGCCGGGCGCTGAACGGATCGCAGGCCAAAGGGATCCAGCACCACGATGTCGGACAGGCCGCGCCGGGTGAGCCCGAAGCGCTCGTAGTCGTCCTCCGTCTCCAGCACGAGCATCGCCGTCAGATCGCTGAGCACGCGGTGGCGCGTGCTCAGCTCCACGATCTGCCCCGCCACGGCGCTGGAGAAACGGGGTACCGTGGAGAGCCACTGGATCCGCGCCCGGGCCCAGGCCCGTCGCAGCAGCGCGCCGTCCGCGCCAGCGGGGCGCAGTTCGATGCGGTGGGTTTGCCGCGGCAGCCCCGCGCCGACGAGCTGAACCTCGAGGCCGGGAGCGCGAGATGAGACCGCGAGGGGGTCCGCGGTGTAGATCAGCGCCTCGTCGCCGGGCTGGAGCCCGTCGAGGCGGGTGGGCCAGGTCCAGCTCGCGCCAGGCACCCGGACTGTGATCCCGGACAGCACCTGGCGTTTCAGCCGTCGGGTCAGGATCAGCTCTGGCAGGTCGCCGTCGAGCACCACGCCGTCATGCGCCAGGCCGTTGTCGGTCACCAGCTGTCGAGCGGCGGGTGCGTCGCGGGCGGCGCCGGTGAGCATCAGGTCCAGGCGCTCGACCCCCTCGTCTCTCAGACGTGCGATGGCCCGTCGCAGGTCGCGCGGGTGGACCGCCCCGGCGGTGGCGATCCCG
>Ga0210044_10003671_pt1 | contig 21796 bp, 26 predicted proteins | sample CryGey13umfilter_2_FD_183959 | JGI IMG/M metagenome (GOLD analysis project Ga0210044, IMG submission 183959) | Groundwater microbial communities from aquifer in Utah, USA - Crystal Geyser 4/9/14 3 um filter (SPAdes) (version 2) | ecosystem: Environmental > Aquatic > Deep subsurface >... | reverse complement strand
GCATACTCTGATAATGTGAGTATTACAAACATGATTTTAAAAGGACTCTACGGAAAAGATTCAAGCGGTTTTGCTATAGTATCTTTAAAGTCTTCTCCTGAGACAACATCAATAGTGCCCGTTGGTAATAATTTTTCCGGTTATGTCTTAAAGATGATTTTAGGCTCTGGTGTTATTTTTACCAAAAACAATCAAGAGTATGTTTTAGAAATTGATAATGCCACCTTAAGCCCAAAGTTAGCCTCAGCAGTAACGAACTTTCAAGAGCCGGTCGGTGTTTCTCGCACAGATATAAAGTTTTACTCTGAGAACCCAAAACAGATTTGGAAAGATATTGCTATCTCCGAAGTTAAAGATGGCAATGAGATAAAAGGCTTTAAAGTAAATAAAATCGATGAAAAATCTAAAATGAGTGAACTTGGACTGCAAAAAGATGATGTAATTGTGGAAGTAAATAACACAAGACTGAAGTCGTATAAAGATGCTTTAAACGTATATAAAAATATAGATAAAATTACTACCATACAAATAGTAGTAATTAGAAATAACATAGAGATGGAGTTAGTATATGAGATTCATTAATCAAACGTTTAAAATAATAAGTTTACTGTTATTGTTAATGGCTACGGGGAGTGCCTCTGAAATTTACAATATAATCACTGGGAGTTACGATAATCAAAAAAGTGCTGAGAGAGGCTTGAAAAATCTTACTGATGAATTTAAAAATGACGATTCATTTAAAAAACTGCAGACTCAGATGAACTTCTCTGTAAAGACGCGAAAAATTGATAAGTACTATACTGTCCTTGTAGAACCATTTTCTAATGAACAAAGTGCAAATATAGTCTTAAAAGAAATTAAAAAAAAGTACTCCGGCGCTTTTGTAAATAGATTTGAATCAAAAAAGAACAATGCAAAGAGAGCAGAGAGTAAAAAAAATGAAAAAGCCTCTTCTGCTCCAAAAAAAGTAAATATAAATTTTTCAAATCTAGAAATAAATGATTTTATAAAATTAACATCAAAAATTACAAATATAAATATTTTAGTCAACAATAAGATCACAGGGACAGTGGACTTTATCAGTACGGCTCCGGTTTATGATACGGAGCTTATCAGTATTTTGGTCTCAGTATTGGAGTCAAAAGGCTTTACTCTTGTTAAAAACGGTTCGATGTACGAAGTAGTACGTTCTACTGAGGCTGCACAAAACAATGTAGAAGTTATAAAGCAGGGCAAAAACCTTCACGGGTCGATAATGGTTACTCAGGCAATCAGGGTAAGTAGTGAAAATGTAGATGTGGTAGCAGCTAAAATTCGTTATCTTATTTCTAAAACTGCAAAACTCATGACAATGAAAGAGAGTAATACTTTGTTAATTACCGACTATCCTAAAAATATAGAGACCATTAAAGAAGTTATTCAAGATATCAACACAAATAATCAAGCCGTAGTGAAAATTTTTCCGGTAAAATATACGGAAGCAAAAAAATTACAGTTGAGACTTTTGGACATTTCTAAATCATTATTTAATCCGCAAGTAGCCTCTGATGAAGTGAAGATAATACTCGATGACAATATCAACGGTATTATAGTTGTTGCTAATAAAAAGAATGTTGAAAAAATAGAGCGTCTTATTAAGAAATTGGACACTGAGTCTAACCTGACTCAAACGGTAAATATTTTTGAACTTAAAAACTCTGATGCAAAAGCAGTGCTAACTAGTCTGACGGAGATAATTTCAAAACAAATATTTGTAGACCCTGCTATGAAGCCAAATGTCTCTTCGAGCGAAGAGATAAACGCCATCATAGCCATCGGAGAGCCGGCTATTATAAAAGGTATTAAAATGATTATTGATGAACTTGATAAAGAAAAATATCAGGTTTATGTACAGGCTAGAATCATAGAGATAAATAAAAAGAACTCATCGGATTTGGGTATAAAGTATGGGTTTGACGGGGCATCTTTAAGCTCAGAGGGACTCTACTCTTTTTCTTCTAATTTTGGAGGGGGAAATGGTGCTGCTGTTCATGGTATTGTAGGAGAAGGTCTTGCTTCCTCTCTTATCGGTTCAGGTATAACACAAGGTTTTGCTCTAGGCGCGGCTATTGCTTTTCTTGAAACTAAGGGTGCATCTGAATCTGTATCAAATCCATCTATACTCTGTGTCAATAATAAGGAATCATCCATATATGTCGGAAAAACAATTTCCGTCTCAACCGGTGAAACATCAGGAGTTGCCGGTACAACCGCTTCGTATAAAAGAGAAGATGTAGGGTTAACCCTCAAAATTAAGCCTCGCGTCTCTTCAACTGCCAAAGTTACGCTTGATGTTGAAACCATTCTGGAAAATATTTTAGATGATGGTACAAATAGTCCAACGAAACAGCCGGTTACCTCAAAACAAGAGGTTAAGACTCAGGCCATTTTACGTCATGGCGAAAGCATAATTATCGGCGGACTTGTCAAAAGTTATGAGAATGATTCTGTAAGCAAAGTGCCTCTTCTGGGTGATATTCCCTGGATAGGCGAGTGGCTTTTTTCATCAACTTCTACAACTCATGAACAAGACAACTTAGTGGTAATTTTAACGCCATACGTCATAAACCATAGTGAAAAATTATCACAACTTCAAAAAGATTTAGGTGTGCTCTCGAAAATACAGGCCGAGTATAATAAAAAGGTATTTGATAGAATCGAAAAAGAAGGGTTAAAAAAAGCGAGCGAAGAAAAAGAAGAGACCAAATAGTATGTTTAATTTAGAACCTCTTCATAATTTAAAACTAGAAGTCTATGAGCCCTCTGATCTTGTGACTGATGTTAGTGTGAAAAACTTTTTATTATTTAGCAAACTAGAGGATGAAGTTTGTGCTTTTACCTGCGAGAGATATTTGGTAGAGGCAAGCAACTATTATACAAAAATCAATAATACATATCCTCTGTATATGCTTGATGAAGACTCTTACGACAGGCTATATAACAGTTTCTTAGAACTTCGGACTGACAAAACTATGGAGACTATGCAAGAAGATTCTAGCGAAAATGGTGAAGATGATATCTCCTTGACTGACTTTTTGAGAACTTCTTCAGATATTTTAACATCTGAAGAGTCTGCTCCGATTATTAAGTTTGTGAATGCTTTGTTTTACCAGGCCGTTAAAAAAAGAGCCTCAGATATTCATATAGAAGTGCAGGAAAAACGCGGTGAAGTCCGCTTTAGAATAGATGGAATGCTTATAAAAAATGCAGACCTCGATAAAAAGATAGTAAATCTAATAGTGAGCCGTATAAAAGTTATATCAAATCTTGATATATCCGAAAAAAGAATTCCCCAAGACGGTAGAACGCAGATTAAAATAGCCGGAGAGACTTTAGATATCCGGGTTTCTGTTTTGCCAACTTTTTACGGAGAGAGAGTTGTCATGAGGCTTCTTATGCAGAGTTCTCAAATACCTCAGATAACTGAACTGGGATTTAATAGTTCTCTTATTGGAGAAGTAAAAAAACTTCTTCGCTCTTCTCATGGCATTATTCTTGTTACCGGTCCTACAGGAAGCGGTAAAACAACCTCTCTTCACTCATTTTTAAGAGAGGTAGAGGAGCCAAATAAAAATTTATTAACAGTTGAAGACCCGGTTGAGTATAAATCAGAGAGTATCTCTCAAATTCAGGTAAATGAGAAAGTTGGGCTTACTTTTGCCTCTGCCCTTCGTTCTATTCTTCGTCAAGACCCTGATATTATTATGATAGGTGAAATTCGTGATGAGGAAACAGCAAGCATAGCGGTTCGTGCAGCACTGACAGGACACTTGGTTTTTTCAACCCTGCATACCAATTCAGCTGCAGCGACTATTTCAAGGCTTGCAGATATGGGAATTGAGCCCTTTTTAATTTCATCTTCACTCTTGGGTATTTTAGCGCAAAGACTTATACGGACCATTTGTAATGAGTGTAAGGAAGAAGATACTATAGCCGAAGAGTTTGCAATTGATTACAATCTCGATAGCAGTGCTAAAATATATAAAGCAAACGGATGTAAGGCATGTGGATATAGCGGTTATGTCGGGCGTCGCTCAATTGGTGAATTGCTTGTGATGAATGACAAAGTAAGACATGTACTAAAAACATCGACCGATGAACACAGTATAAGAGAAGCTCTTGAAAAAGATGGATATAAAACAATATCATCAGAGCTTAGACAAATGCTCTTAGCCGGAGAAACATCACTGGATGAAGCTATCCGCATAGGTTTGTAAAATGCAAAGTGTATTTCCACATGCCAAAGAGTTTCCACATGCCAAACCATTTCCACATGCCAAGAGCGCTTTTACACTGATAGAAGTATTAGTCTCAGTCATGATTATTTCTGTAGTTATAATGGCTCTAATAAAGATGAATGCAAACAATACACACATATTCTCTTCACTCAAACAACAGACAAAGACAAACCAATATGCTTCCTTTCTCATAGCAAACGAAGAGTATGGTTTTGAAAATAAAAGTGTACTCATTAATGATCTCCTCAGTGAATTTGATTTGCAAAATGATTTAAGAAGGGAACTTAAAAATATCAAGGCGGAAATAATTTACCAAGAGTTGCAACTGATAGATATGAGTGAAGAAGATAGCACTTTAGAAACCGCAGAAGATACCGAAGTGACTTCAAATATAATTTTAGAGATAGGAAAAAGTATTCTTAAAACTGATGAGTCTTCTACAGCACTCTTAAGGATAGGGATTCAATGAGAGTAACAAAAGGCGGTTTTACTCTTATAGAGTTAATGGTATCAATAAGCATACTCTCAATAATGATGATTTTTTTATATAAAAGTTACGCTTCTTTGAATTTTTCAAATGAAATTATAAAAACAGAAGTAAACACTGTAACAAGTGCACAGGAGCTTAAAAAAGTTATCTATCTAGACTTTTCTTTAGCTATGCGTAACACAACTCAAATACAAAACAGAGAAGAAGTGGAAGATTTTGTTTTTTTACAAAGTTCAAACTCCATACATAAACGGTATAACCCCTATATCACTTACATAGTCAAAGAGAAGAAACTGTATAGACTCGAATCACTACAAAGGCTCGATAGTTATGAATTGGCAGCAGAGAGTGAATTTGATGCAGACTATCTGGGTGAGGTAAAAAGTTTTAGAGTTTATAAATCTTCCAATGCTCAAAGTGAGATATATTTAGTTCATGTAGATTTTGCAAATACAGAGGATATTTTACTTAAAGTCAAGGTATTAAATGAGTGACATTAAAGATAAGCTTGGCTTGAGTGGCGCAGACAGACATAAAAGAGTGTGGGTTTGGTATGTGATTGTTGTTTTTTACTAGTGGCAGTGGTGGCATATTTTATAGTTTCAAATAAAAACAGTAAAAAAGTAAAGTATATAACGCAGAAGATAGAAAAAAGAGATTTGGTCGTTAAAGTCTCCGCAACGGGCAATATTGAGCCCACCAATACTGTTGATGTTGGAATAGAAGTCTCTGGAACTATTGTTGAGGTTAAAGCGGATTTTAACCAGCATGTAAAAAAAAGGGGAGGTTCTTCTTAGTATTGACACGACGAAACTGGAATCTCGTGTAAAAAATTCACAGGTAACACTTCTTATTGCAAAAGCGAACCTTGCTGAGAGAAAAGCTTCGCTACTCAATAGTAAAAATGAACTCCAAAGAGCCAGAAAAACAGCCAAATCAACTCACGGTAAATATCCATCAGCACAAGAGTTTCAAAGATATTATTAAAATAGTTGGCTCAACGACAAAAATGCTTATGCTTTTATTAGGTGCCGTAGCAGCTATCAGTCTTTTAGTCGGTGGCATAGGTATTATGAATATTATGTTGGTGTCAGTGACAGAGCGAACTTGTGAAATTGGGATTAGACTAGCTGTGGGAGCATTAGAGAGAGAGAGAGGTTTTGCTTCAGTTTTTAGTTGAGGCGATAGTGCTTTCTTCTATGGGTTGAATTATTGGCATAGTACTTGGTGTAGGGATAGCATATGTTGGTGCAAGTATGTTTGAAATTCCATTTATATTCAATCAAAATATTATTTTTATAGTCTTCTGCTTTTCTATGCTTGTCGGAATTGTCTTTGGTTATTTTCCTGCAAAAAAGCTACCAAACTAGACCCCATTGAAGCTTTGCGACACGAATAAGCCACAATAGTTAAAAATCATCTCCAAACAATTTCTAAATCGTTTGACAATAAGGATTCATTAAAAGAATTAGAAGGGGATGAGATATTTCCTATGCTGGTCCCTGAATCTAAAAACTTTTGTATATAGTACTTTTTGTTATAGCCTCTTTGGTTGAGATCGCTTATGATAGTATTGATATCATTCTCATTTAGTAAGTCATAATGCAGAGTTGTTCTTGCTTCGTAGTCTAAATTACTGCTTATAAGTAAATCGAGCGTTTTTGAAAATTCATCATACTTATTTGAGTGTGTAATTGTTGTAAATTTATCTTTTGGTGCTTTATAGTCGAGGGCTATAAAGTCCAGCAGATTCAACTCAATTAGCTCTTTTACGGAGTTGTAGTTCGTTCCATTTGTATCTAATTTTATTTTAAACCCTAACTCTTTTATTTGTTTGCAAAAATCTACTAAGGCATGAGCCGTTGCTTCTCCGCCGGAGAGTACAACAGCGTCCAAGAGATTCACTCTTGATTTTAAAAAAGACAAGATATCCTCATAACTGTATGCACCACTCTTAGCAAAAACAATATCTTTGTTATAGCAAAAATCACATCGCATATTGCATCCGCTAAACCAGACAATACATGCGAGGTAATCAGGGTAATCAAGATGCGTAAATTTTGTTACATCATATATGACTTTACTATTGGATAAACTGTTTTCTTTGCTTATGCTCACCTAATTTTCCTACATTAAAACTTTCAACAGGTCTGTGATACCCCATTACTCTCGTATAAACTGTACACTTTTGTCTCTTCTCTTGTAACTTTTGTAATATTTTAATAGTATTCATGATACTTTCTCCTTGGTATTTGTAAATTCTTGGATTAACTCTTCATCACACTGTGGACAAAACTCGTGCTCTCCTGAAATATACCCATGTTTGGGGCATACGGAAAAAAGTGGTGTAACGGTAATGTAAGGCAGCCTAAAGTTGGAGATAACATTTTTCACTAACTTGCGGCAGGCTTCAATCGAACTCACCTGCTCTTGCATGTAGAGGTGTAAAACTGTTCCTCCGGTATATTTGCATTGAAGCTCATCTTGAAGTGCAAGTGCTTCAAATGGGTCATCTGTTAAATCGACGGGAATTTGTGAAGAGTTTGTGTAGTAAATGTTTTCATCCATCCCCGCTTGAATAATAGAGTTACCATAACGTTTCTTGTCTTCTTTGGCAAATCTATATGTAGTTCCCTCTGCCGGCGTAGCTTCGAGATTGTAAAGATTCCCGCTCTCTTCTTGAAACTCAATCATTCTTGCTCTCATATGGTCTAAAATTTGCGTTGTAAATTCTATCCCTTTTTGTGAGCTAATATCATAGCTGTCGCTTGTAAAATTTCTAATCATTTCATTCATCCCGTTTACTCCTATGGTTGAGAAATGATTTTTAAATCCCGGAAGATATCTTTTTGTATAAGGGAAAAGCCCTCTATCATACATTTCCTGAACAAAAACTCTTTTTTTCTCTAAAGTAGATTTTGCATGATTCATAAGTTGGTCTATTCGAAGATAAAGAGCCTCTTCATCTCCTTTATGCAAAAACCCCAGTCTTGCCATGTTGAGCGTAACAACGCCAATACTTCCTGTCATCTCAGCACTTCCAAAGAGTCCGCCGCCGCGTTTGAGTAGTTCTCTTAAGTCAAGTTGTAACCTGCAACACATACTTCTCACATGTCCCGGTTTATACGCCTCTTCATTTTCTACTAGTTCGCCATTTTCATCTCTTTTGTACTGACTCCCTATAAAATTTTGAAAGTAAGAAGAACCTACCTTTGCAGTGTTTTCAAACAAAACATCCGTGTTCTCTCCATACCAGTCAAAATCTTCTGTTATATTGACAGTCGGAATCGGAAATGTAAAAGGCTGACCGGTTTTATCTCCCTCGGTCATAATCTCATAATAGGCTCTGTTTATTTGGTTCATCTCAGGCTGAAAATGTTTGTATGTCATATCTTCAAGTCTTTTGCAACCGCGTTCATTCGCTTCTTTTAAAAGAGAGCTGTCAAAGCTATCTTTTAGCAAGTGTATCTGTTTTCTTGTTGGAATTTGCTCTTTTAAATCCTCCGGAACACTCCAGTCGATTGTAATGTTTGTAAATGGTGATTGTCCCCAGCGGGCAGGTACGTTTAAGTTGTAGACAAAACTTCTTATAGCTTTTTTAATATCTTTATAGGAGAGGTTGTCTTTGAAAACATAAGGTGCCAAATAGGTGTCAAATGATGAAAAAGCTTGTGCACCAGCCCATTCACTTTGTAAAATTCCTAGAAAGTTTGCCATTTGACCGAGCGCTTCTCTGAAATGTTTTGGAGCATCACTCTCAACTCTGCCTCGCACGCCATTAAAACCCTCATCAAGAAGAGCTCTTAAGCTCCAACCGGCACAATATCCGGTTAGACAATCAAGATCATGGATGTGATAGTCTCCGTTTCTATGAGCATATCCCTCCTCTTTTGAGTAAATTTTATCTAGCCAGTAGTTTGCTATGACTTTTCCTGCCGTATTGTTGACTAAACCGGCATTGGAATAACCTGTATTTGAGTTTGCTTTGATTCTCCAGTCGGTTCCATTTATGTACTCTTCTATTGTTTCACTAGAGTTTACATAAGTAGTATCCTCTTCAATCAGCTTGTCTCTTTGCATCTTATGCATGTGGCGATAGAGTAAAAATGAACGCATCACTTCAAAATATCTTGCTTTATACAACTCTTTTTCTATTAAATCCTGTATATCTTCAACTGCAACAACTCTTTTACTTTTGAGTTGCTCTAAAACATTAAAAAAAACTGAACTATCGTAAATAACGTGCTGAGATTTAAAAGCCTTTTTAATTGCATCTTCAATCTTGTAAGAGAAGAACTCTTTATAAGAACCGTCTCTTTTTAAAATATTTTTAACCATACGTATTTCCTAAACTGTTTTGAGTAGTTTATTGCAATATGAATTAAGTATGTATAACAAAAAAGGTCACGTGTTTGTCACACCTCTTTGCTGTAAAGAGATAATAATTGAATAATTCTATTTAGATTAATAAATATTTTACATTTATTTGGATACAATTCCCGTCCGCTTTGCTGTTTTAACAAAACAAAAGAATATTTCTATCTATATATACAATATATTGATAAAAGTATTGGCAAGCATAAATATTGCTAGCCTGCATGCAGCAAAGACGAACAAAAGAGAAATAGTTAGGCTAATTAGAGGGGTTTCTCCTCTCACCGGTTAGGTGTAGCTTTAGTGACTCAACAAAATTCGGACATGTTCAAATTTTGTGAGATAAATGAATAAGGACTTTCAATGAAAGTAAGAGCTTCAGTTAAGAAGATGTGTGACGATTGCAAAATCGTTAAGAGAAAAGGCATTGTAAGAGTAATCTGCAAAACAGCTAAACATAAACAGAGACAAGGATAACCATGGCTCGTATATCTGGTGTTGATTTACCTAAAAAGAAAAGAGTAGAGTACGGATTGACGTATATCTATGGGATTGGTCTTCATGCTTCTCGTCTAATTTTAGATGCGACTGGTATTGACTATAACAAAAGAGTTTTCGAATTGAACGAAGCAGATGTAGCAGCAATTACTGCAGAAATCCGTGCAAGCCATATGGTGGAAGGTGATTTACGTAAGAAAGTTGCTATGGATATTAAGGCACTTATGGATTTAGGTTCATATCGTGGTCTACGTCACCGTCGTGGTCTTCCATGTCGTGGTCAAAAAACAAAGACAAATGCGCGTACTCGTAAGGGTAAACGTAAAACTGTCGGCGCAGCGTAAGGGATTAGTATATGGCAAAGAGAAAAGCTGTTAGAAAAAAAGTAGTAAAGAAAAATATTGCACGTGGTATCTGCCACATATCTGCATCGTTTAACAATACACTTGTAACAATTACAGATGAAATGGGTAACATGATTGCTTGGAGTTCAGCTGGAAGCCTTGGTTTCAAGGGTTCTAAAAAATCTACTCCTTTTGCGGCTCAAGCAGCAGTAGAAGATGCAGTAGCTAAAGCTCAAGTACATGGCATTAAAGAACTTGGTATTAAAGTTCAAGGTCCTGGTTCAGGTCGTGAGACTGCAACTAAAGCTGTTGGTGGAGTCGAAGGTATCCGTGTTACATTTATGAAAGATGTTACACCGTTACCACACAATGGTTGTCGCGCACCTAAGCGTCGTAGAGTTTAAGGAGATTACTGATGGCAAGATATAGAGGTCCAGTAGAAAAAATCGAAAGAAGATTTGGTGTTAGTCTTAACCTTAAAGGTGAGCGTCGTTTAGCAGGGAAATCAGCATTAGAAAAAAGACCTTACGGTCCTGGTCAACATGGTCAACGTCGTAAGAAAGTTTCTGAATACGGTTTACAGTTAAACGAAAAACAAAAAGCGAAATTCATGTATGGTGTTTCTGAGAAACAATTCCGTGCGCTATTCGTTGAGGCAAAAAGAAGAGAGGGTAATACCGGTACAAACCTAATTACTTTAATTGAAAGCAGACTAGATAACGTTGTTTATCGTATGGGTTTTGCTTCAACTCGTCGTTTTGCTCGTCAACTTGTAACTCATGGTCATTTCTTAGTAAATGGCAAAAGAGTTGATATTCCTTCTTACCGTGTAAGTCCTGGTCAGAAAATAGAAGTTCGTGAAGCAAGTAAGAAAAATGTACAAATTGTTCGTGCTATAGAGTTAACTAACCAAACTGGTTTAGCTCCATGGGTAGATATAGATGCTGAAAAAGTTTTTGGTATTTTTACTCGTTTACCAGAGCGTGAAGAAGTTGTTATTCCTGTTGAAGAACGTTTAATCGTTGAACTTTACTCGAAATAGTAATTAAAAAAAGGCGTAAGAATGAAAAAAATTAAAACTACTCCACTTACTCCACAAGAGTTTGAGGTAGAACAAATTAGTGAGAATGAAGCTAACATTATGGCATTTCCTTTTGAAACAGGATATGCTATTTCTTTAGCTCATCCACTTCGCCGTTTTTTATTAAGCAGTTCAGTTGGTTATGCTCCAATAGCTATCAAAATCGAGGGTGCTAAACATGAGTTTGACTCAGTTCGCGGTATGCTTGAAGATATTTCAGACTTTATCTTAAATCTTAAAGAGATTCGCTTTAAGCTTAACGGTAATGCTACTGAAGCAGAAATTAACTATAGCTTTACTGGTCCTTGTACAATTAAAGGCTCAGATTTAAACTGTGAAGAAGTAGAAATTGTTACTCCTAATGCGCATCTTGCAACACTGAATGAAGATTCTACTTTGAGCTTTTCAATTAAAATTGCTCAAGGAATTGGTTATGTAGCAAGTGAAGATACTCATGATGAATTAGAAGATGGTTATATAGCTTTAGATGCTTATTTCACTCCTGTTCGTAGTGCAACTTATAAAATTGAAAATGTACTAGTTGCAGATAATCCTAACTTCGAAAGAGTTATTATTAACATTAGAACTGATGGACAAATTTCTCCACTAGAAGCATTTAGAAATTCATTAGAAGTTATGTATGCACAACTTGCAGTATTTAATAGTGAAATCAGCATCAAAGCTCCTGTAGCAATAGAGAGAGTAGAAGAGAATCCTGATCTCAAAAAATTAACAACAAGTGTTGATAGCTTAGGATTAAGCGCTCGTAGTTTTAACTGTTTAGACCGTTCAAGTATTAAATTGATTGGTGAGATAGTACTTATGAGTACTAATGATCTTAAAAATGTTAAAAACTTGGGTAAAAAATCATATGATGAAATTGTAGATAAAGTACAAGAGTTTGGTTTTGCAGTTGGTGCAGATCTAGCAGATGATGTTGCAATAGCATTAAAAAAGAAAATAGAAGCTAAAGAAGCTTAACAAGAGGATTTACAGATGAGACATCGTCATGGATACCGTAAACTAGGTCGTACAAGCTCACACCGTGCAGCTCTACTTATGAACCTAAGTATTTCGTTAATAGAACATGGTAAAATAGAGACTACTATTGAAAAAGCAAAAGAACTTAGTTCTTATGTTGAAAAACTTATCACAGTTGCTGGTAAGAATGACTCAAATGCTCACAGATCAGTATTTGCAGCGCTTCAAAGTAAAGAAGCAACAAAAAAATTAGTGAATGAAATAGCTCCTAAATATGTTGACCGTCCAGGTGGCTATACAAGAATTAATAGAACTCGTATTCGTCGTGGTGATGCTACTACTATGGCATTTATCGAACTAGTATAAGACTCTACATTTAAAGATTGAAGCTTCGGCTTCACCTTTAAACCTCCCATAATAACCTTCAAAACTATTTCCACATGCCAAACTACTTGAGCATGAATTCATTTTAGATAGGATTAACAAATAATGAGTAATTTCGCATTTGGAACATATAGAATAAGTGATAACAACCCTCAGCATATTGCTAGTTTAAGAGAAGCTGTAGTATCTGGCGTTGCAATGATTGATACTTCATCAAATTACATGGATGGCGGTGCTGAAAGAGCTATCGCTTTAGCTTTAAGTACTTTTGATGATGATACAAAAACTAAGATAGAAATTGTCAGTAAATTCGGTTATATTCAAAATACTAACATGCAGTTACATAAAGAGACCCCTTTTGAGGAGGTCGTTGAATATAGCCAAGATTGTTTTCACTCTATATCTCAGTCATTTATGCACGATCAACTGACTCAATCTCTTCAAAGACTACAGATGAAAAAACTAGATTGTTATTTAATGCATAATCCGGAATACTATCTTTTAGATGCAATCAATAGAGGTATTGATAAAGAGGAGCGATTAGAAGAGATGCAAAAAAGGCTCTTTGATGCTTTTATGGGACTTGAATTAGAAGTCCAAAACGGTAGAATTAGTTCTTATGGCATTAGTTCAAACAGTTTTTCAAAAAAAAGTAATCATGAAGAATTTTTACCTTACGAAGATTTATTGACTTTAGCAAGTGATGCGTGTGCAGAAGTCGGAAATGAAAAGCATAGTTTTTCTACAATAGAACTTCCTATAAATTTACTTGAGCAAGATGGGCTAAAATGTGCTTCATGGGCTAAAGAAAATGGAATAAGAGTTCTTGTAAATAGACCTTTAAATGCACAGTATGAAGGCTTAATGTACAGGCTAGCAGATTATGATGAAAGTATGCAATACGATAATCATTTTAATGAGTTAATGGAAGTGAGTGACAATAAATTATTAAGACCTCTATTTAATCTTTTAGAACAATTAGACGATAATAAGCATAAGTTTGGTTGGATTGGAGATTATGATTCTTTTTTATATTCTCAAATATTACCTCACATAGTAAAGTCTTTAGAAGTTCTTGATGAAGAAAATAAAGAGACAATATTTAGCTTTATAGATCTTTTCTTGCAAGATTATAGAAGTATGGTAGCATATGAGTGTTCTAAAAATACTAGAGTTAAATTTAAAGAGTTACTAAAAGAGTGTCATAGTTCAATTCAAGCGTGTTCATTGAGGTTTTTGATGAATAAAAGTAGTATTGATTATATACTTGTTGGCATGAGAAAACCGAGGTATGTGCATGAAATATTTTCATTGCTAGATTAAAAAAGAAAACCTAGTTATATTTTTTATGACTTGTTAAGCGATTTTGTCATATTTTATGATAATTAAATAAATATATTATACGAAGGATAATAATGATTCCATTTTCTGACGAAGAACTGATGGCTCCGGTTATAAATGTTATAAATAAGGTGCGCCCATCTTTAGCATTAGACGGTGGCGATATCGATTTTATAACAGTGAAAAATTCAAAAGTATATGTTCAGCTCAAAGGTGCATGTATAGGGTGTTCAAGTAGTAGCAGTACGCTAAAATATGGAGTTGAAAGACAACTTCGAATGGATATTCATCCTGAAATTTGTGTTGTAAATGTACCAAGTGGTATGGAAAACGATATAGATAATTTATAAAAAAAGTAAAAATATGAGCACAATAAGTAAATATAAAATATTATCACAAGCAAATGATAGCTTCTCTAAATCAGAATATAAAAGAGCGCTAGAAAAATTTGCTATGGTATTACAAAATTATCCTAATTCCAAAGAGGCATACAACGGAGTGATACTCTCGGAGATGGCGATGAGCGGAGAGGGTGGAGCTGAAGCTCTCTTTGATTACTATGAAATTTTAAAAGAAAATGACAAAGAAGAAGCTGATAATATTATGAATGATATATTGCATGATTTAGATGGAAATCTGGAAAAATTAAGTGAGGTATTTGCTGAACCTTTGCGAAGTAGACTGGAGTTTGAAGATGGAATACTGTATCAAGATTTTAAAGACATCATAGATAGTGGAAAAAGTTTTAAAGAGACTTTTGAAAATATAATGTTTTCAACCCGTGTGATCATTACCAAAAAAGAAGATTTTTTAGATTTTTTAGATAATTTAATCGAAAATGGTTTTGCAGAAATGGCACTGACTTATTTAGAAAGCGCACTGAGCGTTTATCCAAGTGATGCCTTACTGAGAAAACTACTTAAAAAGTTAGCAAAAGGCAAAAAGAATTGAAAATTGAGTTGCCAAATCAGGATTACCTATATGTAAGTGAAAATTCAAAAGATTGTGATGAAAATACTGCCTTTGTATTAACAACCCAAAATGAAAAATACCTTCAAAATGCTAAAGATAACAATGCACATTCAATCGTAAATATTGAAGATATAGCAGAGCTTTTTGGTACAGATAAAATAAAAATTATTGGAATTACCGGCACAAACGGTAAAACTACTACAGCGAGTGCAATATATTCCTTTTTGCTTGATTTAGGTTATAAGGTTGCAATGCAGGGAACTCGCGGACTCTTTATGAATGATGAAGCCGTAGAGGGTAAATCGCTGACCACACCCTCCGTTTTAAACACTTATAAGCATATTTATCAAGCGGTACTAGCTGGATGTGAATATTTCATTATGGAAGTCAGTTCCCATGCCATAGTGCAAAAAAGAGTTGAAGGACTCAATTTTGCACTCAAAATATTAACAAATATTACACAAGACCACTTAGACTATCATAAAACATTAGCTGAGTATATATCTGTTAAAAATAGCTTTTTTCAAGATGCCGGCAAAAAATTAATCAATAAAGATGAATCTAAAGCCTCTTTCAACATAAAAAATACTTTTACTTACGGTATTGAAAATCCTGCAACTTATAGACTGATGGCATATTCACTCAATAATGCTTCAAGCGGGATAATTCAGCATTTTCAGGCAATAGTTCCATTTACAGCCTCTTTACATGGTTTTTTTAATCTTTATAATTTAATGGCAGCCATCGGCGCCGTTCATATCTTAACTGGACGCAAATTAGAAGAAGTAGCTGAAGTTGTAGATAATTTTGCCGGAGTAAGCGGCAGAATGGAACAAGTTTGTGAGAGTCCAAATGTTATTGTTGATTTTGCACACACTCCAGACGGTATGCAGCAAGTTCTAAATGCATTAAAAGAAAAAGAGTTGCTTGTAGTTTTCGGTGCAGGAGGAGACAGAGATAGAATAAAAAGACCAATGATGGGCCGAGTTGCTGCTAGTCTTGCTAAAAAAATTTATATTACCAGTGACAACCCAAGAAATGAAGACCCTGAACTGATAATAGAAGATATTCTGAGTGGAATAGAAGATAAATCAAACGTTACAGTGGAATTAAATAGAAAAAAAGCGATTCAAATGGCACTCAACGATCAAGAAGAGACGCAAGTTGTCGTGATATTAGGAAAAGGCGATGAAGCGTACCAGATAATATATGACCAAAAGTTTCCTTTTGATGATAGAGAAGTTGTAAGAGAACTTTTAAATATTCAATAAGTAAGCTTGTTCTTTTAAGCCTAATCATTAGACTTAAAAAAGTTTAACCTTAGTTCACGGTGTAAATAATAGTTTTAGTCATATTAATATCATTAAATAGTGTTGATGTAATATTCGTATCGCCGGTTGAGACTATCTGCACCGTAGTTAAGCTACCTACTCCTGATACTATGGCACTATTATTAACATCCCAAACTATATTTTTTTCTATAACTTTAGTCTTATTATCTTCAAATGTTGCTGTGGCTAAAAGTTGGTATGTTCCAGTAGCGTTTGCATCTGCGTCAATCATTGATATAGTATAATCATTTAATGTTATTATATTTAGATGAGTGGGTAAACTAGTGATATTCTCATAACTAACGGTAATGTTTGTATCACCGCCATTTCTAGAACCAACCGCAACACTTCCATTAGATACATTGGCGATAGCCGTATCTGAACTTCTCCACGATACAAATGCTGTTGCATCTGCATTTGAGCCATCTTTATAATAAACTGTAGCACTCAGATTAATGTTGTTATCTGTAGAATACATACTCACATTTGACTCATTAATTTTTAAACTCTCAACATCTGTAATAATCTGAGCGTCACTGTTTTCTCCACATGAGATAAAAAAAGTTGCTGTCAGCGCTAAAAAAAAGCTTGTAATTGTTTTCATAAATCTCCCTAAAATCTTACGTTGAAACCCATATAAATCGTATTGGTATTTGATGACAAGCGAATCTTTTCAACGATGGTGTCTATGCTTTCATATGAGATAGCTTTATAATCATATCCAACCTCAAGTTCAAAGTGCTCATTCATTGGTATAAATATTCCCGCACCAAGATTAAACGAACCATAATTGAGTTTAGTTTGAAACTCTCTTTGAATATCCAAAAACCCTGACCCAAAGCCAACCTTAAAAAAAGGATTTACAAAGGTGTTAAAATCAAATGCTTTTACTAACTCAATGTTCATTGCATATTTTTTGCCATCTTGTTTTGAAAATATTTTTGATGTATTATCTATGTAGTCAATAGAAAATTCTATGCCATATGCATCTCTATCGCCATATCCGATTTTTAGTTTTGCCATATTTGATGAACTTTGTGCATCATGGTCTGTGTCAAATTTTTCATTGATATATCCATAACTAGAGCCAATATAGATGCTCGCGTCAGAATACAAAGAAGTAAAAAGTAGTAAGGAAAATATGATTTTTTTCAAGTTTTGAAGTTCCCTCTTAAAGTGTATAATAGTCAAAATTGTATCTTAAAAAGTTACGCAGAAGCTTAAAGTTGTAAACTTATTTTTATGAGTGAGAATTTGTAGATGAATTTTTGCTATAATTGCACCAAAAATCAAGGATTATATTTTATGGGAATTCCTCAACCAGCATTTTACATATTCAAATGTGAGCAGTCAGCTCCTCCGGGTATGCCAAAACCCTCATGTGTAACAGCATCTACACAAGATCTCTTTCAGCATTTAGCACAAGTAATTATGAAAGAGGGAATTATGGGAACAGTTCAACCGATTCGTACTTCTTGTATGAACCGCTGTAACGCCGGTCCAATAATGCTTGTTGAGCCAGGACGCATAATGTATGCCAACCTTACAAAAGAAAAAATAGACCGTATTGTTGCGGAACATATTATTGGTGGAAATGTTGTTGAAGAGTATGTTATTAGTTCTGAACTATGGGATGCGCCAATAACGCCAGCTGAGATGAAAAAGCAGATGGGAAGATAAGGAGACTTTATGACAATAGAGATGCTTTATAGCAAAATTCATCGCGCTACAGTAACTGACGCTAATTTAAATTATGTCGGTTCTATCACTATAGATGTAGAGCTTATGGAAGCTGCTAAGATGAGAGTTGGACAAAAAGTTGAAATACTCAACGTGAACAATGGCGAGCGATTTTCAACTTACATTATTTTGGGCGAACGTGGAAAGAGAGATATCTGCCTTAACGGTGCAGCTGCTAGAAAAGTTCATAAGGGTGATAAAGTAATTATTGTTGCCTATGCAACTTATGATGAAAAAGATTTGCTAGAGTATAAGCCTAAAGTTGTTATTTTAGATGATGATAACAATATAGACCATTTGGCAGAGAACATCTAACAATGTTTGGCAAAATTGGCGATATCGGTAAAATGCTTGAGGGGATGCAAGAGAATGCATCAAAACTTCAATCTGAACTGGAATCTAAAACTTTTAGTGTTAAAAGTGGCGGAGGCTTAGTCAAAGTGAGCATCAACGGCAAAGGTGAAGTAATTGATTTAATAGTTGATGATTCACTGCTTAACGATAAAGCTTCACTCCAAATTTTGCTTATGGGTGCCATAAATGATGCCTATAAAATGGTTCAACAAAATAGTGCTATGGGTATGTTAGGCGGGATAAACCCATTTGGTAGTAAATAGGTGTTAAAGCTATTTTTAGCTCTCAGCTTTGTACTTTTTAATCTTCAAGCTTCTTGCGAGGGTGGATATGACTCTTGTAAACAAAAAATTATCGACTCTAACTCCATTGTAAACCAAACACTTCAAATTCCAGTAAATAACAACAAAAGAGTTATTTTTTCTCTTAAAACTCCACATGCCAAAATACTTAAACACGACCCATTTTTATCTTTATATTTAGTAGAAGAGAAGAGTGGGTTTAAGTATCCTTTTAGAATAAATAATCATCTCTCTTTGGGGCAAGCCTCTGTAGATAAAACAACGGCAATAGAAGGCAAAATAGTTAAAAATCAGATTGGGCTAAATAGTTTTGCCACTTTTAGTGAGCCACTTCATTCACCGGCTTTGCTAACAAATAGCTGCTGCGGTTTAGAAGGTATCGTAACCCCAAGAGGCATCATAGAAAAAGAGTATATTCAAAGGTTTTTAACAACGAAAGATACAGAGTATGCAGATATCGGCATAAGAGTGCAAGATGAAAAAAATCTTGTTGTTGTAGCTGCTGTCGACCCGTTCATGAAAAATAATCCCTTTAAAAAAGATGATTGCATATTATTTTTAGACGGTAAAAAAATATATAACAGCGCTTCTTTGATGAGAGAGATACTCTTTGCTAAAGTTGGATCAGCCCATATAGTAAAAATCAAACGCGGCTCAGAAATATTGGACATTAAAATTACTAGCAAAAAACTATACAGTGGCGGTTATAAAAGTGATACTTTTTTAGAACAATTCGGATGGCTTTTTGATAAAGATTTAAACATTATTAAGATTGACAATAGGGTCAATAATTACGCCCTAAAACTTGGTGATAAACTAATGCAGGTAAATGGAAAAAGCATTAAAAATAAACAAGATATAATAGATAATATTTCAGATTTTGAAGATTATGCATCTTTACTCTTTGAGAGAGAGCATTTTCAGTTTTTTGTACAAATAAATTAGATAACATTCCACATGCAAAAGTTTGAGAATTTCTTATTGGATAATTTACCGGTTTCAAAGAGTATACACCCCAGTTATGAAAAAGCCCTTGGGCAGATGCTTATAGCTGGCGGAAAGAGATTTCGTCCTGCACTTTTACTCGGTGTTGTAAACTCTTATAACTCTCTCTTAGAAGAGGGAGCAATGCATGCGGCTTACGCCATAGAGCTTCTTCATACCTATTCACTTATTCATGATGACCTGCCTGCAATGGACAACTCACCTCTGCGTCGGGGCAAGCCAACACTGCATGTGGAATTTGACGAAGTTACGGCTATTTTAGTCGGAGATGCGCTCAACACTTACTCTTTTGAAGTTTTAAGCAATGCACCATTTTCGGACTACACAAGAGTTGCCCTTATTCGAGAGTTGGCAACTAACGGCGGTTTAAACGGCATGGTTTTAGGTCAGGCAATAGACTGCTACTTTGAAAACAGGCCGCTTCAGGTGGAAGATATAAAATTTCTGCATACAAATAAAACGGCAAAACTTATAGCCGCTTCACTTAAAATGGGTGCCATTATAGTTGGCAAAGAGAAACTAGGTGAGAAACTTTATGACTTTGGTATAAAAGTTGGTCTTTTGTTTCAAATTCAAGATGATATTTTGGATGTTACACAGAGCTCAGAAGAGGCTGGAAAACTTACAAATAACGATGAAGAAAAAAATAGTTTTGTAACTATTTTAGGTTTAGAAAAAGCTATAGGCGAAGCTGATATTCTAGCCCAAGAGCTTCTTGAAGAGTTAGAGAGTTTTGATAAGAATTTACAATACGAACTCTCACCGCTTCTTACACAATATATAAATAGGCATAAAACAAAAAACTAAAATAAGGTAAATATAATATGAGTAATGTAATGCGTCAAAAGATGGCAAATAGTATAAGATTTTTAGCAGCAGATATGGTTCAGCGTGCTTCTTCAGGTCACCCAGGTGCTCCAATGGGTCTAGCAGACGTCGCAGTAGTTTTAAGCGAACATTTAAATCATAATCCTAAAAATCCTCATTGGCTCAATCGCGACAGATTAGTTTTCTCAGGCGGACATGCGACAGGTCTTATCTACTCACTTTACTATCTTTGGGGATACGGCTTAGAGATTAGTGACTTGAAAAACTTCCGTCAGCTAGACTCTAAAACTCCCGGTCATCCGGAGTATGGACATACTGAAGGTATTGAAATTACTACAGGTCCCTTAGGTCAAGGTATTGCCAATGCTGTCGGTTTTTCAATGGCTTCAAAATTTGTCGGCGCTCAGGTAAACTCTGAAACGGCTCTACTAATTGATCATAAGGTTTACTGTTTATGCGGCGACGGCGATTTAGAAGAGGGCATAAGCTATGAAGCCAGCTCTCTTGCAGGACATAATAAACTTGATAACCTTATCCTTATTTACGATTCAAACCGTATTACTATCGAAGGTTCAACAGATTTAAGCATAAGTGAAAATATCCGTGGTCGTTTCGAGTCCCAAGGCTGGGATGTTCTAGAGTGTGATGGTCATGATTTTGATGAGATTGACGTTTGTCTAACAACTGCAAAAGCAAACAAAAAACCTACAATTATCATAGCAAACACTCTTATCGCAAAATGTGCAGGTAAACTTGAAGGTTCTCATCACGCTCACGGAGCACCACTTGGAACTGAGATAATTGCCGAGGCAAAGACGGCATGTGGATTTGATGCGACAAAAAGTTTTCATGTCGATGAAGATGTTTTGACAAGATTTAGATGTGCCGTTGAAGAGGGTGATTTTTTAGAGCGAGAGTGGATTCACAGACAAAAAACGCTTCCTTTAATGGAACAAAATGAAGCTTTAAAAGCTTTACAAAATCCTGATTTTTCCCAAATAAATTACCCGACATTTGATAAAGCGGACGCTACAAGAAATACTAACGGTAAAATTATGAACGCTATTGCTAAGGGTCTTCCAAGCTTTTTAGGCGGTTCAGCCGATTTGGCACCCTCAAATAAAACAAGCCTTAACGACATGGGCGTTTACCCAAAGGGTAGAAATATCTACTTCGGTATTCGTGAACATGCTATGGCTTCGATTGTCAATGCAATGGCTCTTTATGGTCCGTTGATGCCGTTTTCAGCTACATTTTTTGTCTTTTCAGACTACCTAAAACCAGCAGCTCGAATTGCCGCATTAGCAGGAATTCAGCAGTTTTTCATCTGGACACATGACAGTATCGGTGTAGGCGAAGATGGACCGACACATCAGCCTATCGAGCATTTAAGCCAGTTTCGCGCGTTGCCAAACTTTTATGTTTGGAGACCGGCGGACGGTGCAGAAAATGTCATAGCATGGAAAGTAGCCCTAAATATGAGCAAATCTCCAT
>Ga0210044_10003669_pt1 | contig 21799 bp, 18 predicted proteins | sample CryGey13umfilter_2_FD_183959 | JGI IMG/M metagenome (GOLD analysis project Ga0210044, IMG submission 183959) | Groundwater microbial communities from aquifer in Utah, USA - Crystal Geyser 4/9/14 3 um filter (SPAdes) (version 2) | ecosystem: Environmental > Aquatic > Deep subsurface >... | reverse complement strand
GTATTATGCTTCTACTATCGGTTTGGATGAACACATGGTCAAGCGATACGTTGAGAACCAACATATCCACCATCGTGACATCCAGACACTCGGGATCTGACGCCGTCGACAGACGGCAAGATAAAAGCCACCAGCGTTAGCTGGTGGCTTTTACTACTCAGATGTTGTGGCACTAAAGATATGGGATTTACTCGTTGATCCTGGGTGAGCAAAACCTGCTTCTTCCTCCCCAGCGCCCCATTCGATTCCTGTGACATAGATGCGCTGTCGACCGTCTGGAAGCATGATCAGTTGCGGGTCGTTTAGCGTTGCGAGATTGTAGTCAGGGAAATCATTTGGTGCAAGAACCTCACCCTCAAGCTCAAATGAATATCCATCGTCTTCACTGAGAAACGTATAAACAATTCCTTGCCGCATGGCAATGAGGCGCCAACGACCGTCTCCAAGTGAAAGAATTTTTTCATCAACATACGTTCCTGGGGCGTAGTCATCTATACTTTCCAGTACATTGTCCCGATCAAATTCAAAGCTCCAACCTCCGTCTTCTGAGTACGCACGTCGCACAGAATTTTCACCCATCTTGTCACCAATATAAAGGAGCACCACACCACCCGATTCATCTACAAAGGTTTCCCAAACGCCGATCGATTCTTTGTCTTCTGGCTGGAGGAGATAGCGGTAGCCTTCGTCTTGTGTGAAGGTGATGCCATCTTCAGAACTCATGCTTATAAACCCTTTGGAGATTTCAGACGGCCCTGTTCCTTTTGTGGTGTCAGCTCCTGTCTCCATTCCGGCCATGTAGGCGCGATAGGTTCCGTCAGGAAGCTCAAGCGCGCGGAAGTTGGTGACAATTGCTTGTTCGACTGTTACCGTAAATTCAAGCCAGTCGGAGGAAGGTTCGGCGGTTGCAATGCTACTCGTGCGTTCAAAACCTTCTGCGTGGTTTTCAAATAAGAGTAAGACATTCAGGTTCTCATCAAGTTTCACGCCAGGGTTTGATGCGTTTTCTAAAACCATTGCGTCTGGTGCAAATACGGGGGCCGTTGATGTGTTCGCATCTTCTTGTGTTACCTCGTCAATAGGGTTCAGTTCCAGAATCATTCCACTGGAAGGTTCTGTTTCCGGCTCAATCTCAACAGAAACACATCCGGCTCCTAGAAGCATGAGAAGCGAAAGGCTCAGAGGGATAATTGATTTGTTCATAGGATCTCACTATACCAGTTTTATTGATTTTTCCCGTCTACATTGATACGCTCGAGGGCGTATGAACTTTCCTGAAAATGAAAAAGAGGTCCTGAATTATTGGGACGAAAAGAACATTTTTAAAAAGACACTTGAAAAGCCGGCCCCACAGGGCTCGTTTGTGTTTTATGAGGGGCCACCGACGGCAAACGGCAAGCCTGGTATCCATCACGCTGAGAGCCGTGCATTTAAAGATTGCATCCCGCGTTTTAAGACCATGCAAGGGTACAACGTGGTTCGTAAAGCTGGTTGGGACACCCATGGACTCCCGGTTGAGATTGAGGTTGAAAAGCAGCTTGGGTTTACGGGGAAGGCAGAGATTGAGGAGTATGGCATTGATAAGTTCAATGCCAGGTGCAAGGAGAGTGTTTGGACATACAAGGGTGATTGGGAAGCGTTTACGAAGCGTCTCGGGTACTGGGTTGATTTAGATGATCCTTACATCACGTACAAACCGGAGTATATCGAGTCTTTGTGGTGGGTGGTGAAGCAGGTGTGGGAGAAGGGACTCCTTTATAAGGACTACCGTGTGACGCCGCATTGCCCACGCTGCGGAACCAGTTTGTCGAGTCACGAGCTTTCACAAGGGTATAAGGATGTGAAAGATTTGTCGGTGACGGCGAAGTTTAAACTTGTTGGCATTGATAATGAGTATGTTCTTGCCTGGACAACGACGCCATGGACCTTGCCAGGGAACGTTGGACTTGCCGTTGGAAAAGAGTTGGACTACGTCAAAATCAAACAGGGAGATGATTTACTTTGGCTCGCAAAGGGGCGCTTGAGTGATGTCATGGAAGGGGATGTTGAAATTGTTGAGGAGGTAAAAGGTGAGGCATTGGTTGGAAAAGAATACGAACCGCTTTATCCGTTTATGCAGGAGCTCATGGAGGGGACGGAAGAAGGCGAGAAGAAGGCGTGGTACATCATGCCCGCTGATTTTGTGACAACAGAGGATGGAACAGGAGTGGTGCACACGGCTGTGATGTACGGAGCTGATGATTTTACGCTTGGAAATGAAGTTGGACTTCCGAAGTTTCACTTAGTGAAGCTTGATGGAACATATATCGACGGAACAGCTTTTCTCGCTGGTCGGTTTGTGGCTGACGAGCAGGTTGCGATCGACATTATTAAAGACTTGGCCCACCGAGGACTCTTGTTTGCGAAGGCAAAGTACGAGCACTCTTATCCGCATTGCTGGCGCTGTAAGACCAAGGTGATTTATTACGCAAAAGATTCTTGGTACATCCGCATGAGCGAGCTTCGTGATGAGCTCTTGCGGCAGAATGCAACCATTCACTGGGAGCCGTCGCACATTCAAGACGGACGTTTTGGAGAGTGGCTTCGTGAAGTGAAAGATTGGGCATTTTCGCGTGAGCGTTACTGGGGGACACCGCTTCCAATTTGGGAATCCGAAGACGGAGACCGACTTTGTGTTGGTTCATTCGATGAGTTGCGCGAGCTCGCTAAAGACAAGACACTCGTGGGTGAGACGTTCGATCCGCACCGTCCCTTTGTTGACGATGTGGTGCTTGTTAAGGATGGAAAGGAGTTTAAGCGTGTGCCAGATGTTTGTGATGTCTGGTTTGATTCCGGTTCAATGCCATACGCTCAATGGCACTATCCGTTTGAGAATAAAGAACTCGTTGATTCGGGTGAACTCTATCCCGCCGACTACATCTCAGAAGCGATTGACCAGACGCGTGGGTGGTTTTATACACTGTTGGCGGTCTCGACATTGCTTGGTCGTAAGAGTGCGTACAAAAATGTGATTTGCTTAGGGCATGTACTTGATGCGGAAGGAAAAAAGATGAGCAAGTCACTCGGGAATATTGTTGAGCCGATGGAGATGATGGAGAAGCATGGCGCCGACGCCGTGCGTTGGTACATGTACACCATCAACCAGCCAGGAGAGTCAAAACGCTTTGATGAAAAGATGCTTTCTGACATGGTGCGACAGAACTTTGGTATCCTCATGAACGTCGCCAGCTTTTATGAAATGTTTGCTGAGGGAGAGGTGGCGACTACCGAGCCAACGCATGTGCTTGATCGTTGGATTCTGGCGCGTCTCAACAAGCTTGTGACAGAGACCACCGAACGGCTTGAGGGGTATGTGATCACTGAAACGGTTCGTGAACTTGGTGAGTTTATTACGGACCTTTCCACGTGGTACGTGCGTCGAAGTCGCGATCGTGTGAAGGGAGAGGATGTGCAGGATAGGATGGCAGCGATTGCAACGTTGCGAGAATGTCTTCATGTCTTTTCTCGACTCATGGCACCATTTGCGCCATTTCTTGCTGAGACGTTGTACAAGAAGGTTGGTGGGACGGAGGAGTCTGTTCATCTTGATACGTGGCCTAACGTAAATCAGTCTCTCATTGATGAAGAGGTGCTTACACGCATGGACGAAACACGTGCGATTGTTACAAAGGTGCTCGAGAGGCGTGTGGAAGCAGGTGTACCAGTGAAGCAGGTGCTCAGTTCTGTCACGATTTGTATTCCTTCTGGTACGTTTGCTGAGGAGTATCAAGCGCTTGTCCGTGCGGAAGTGAACGTCAAAGACGTGATTGTGAAAAAAGGTGAAATGGGGGCAGATCTTGATCTCACACTCACGCCGGAATTGATTCGAGAGGGAACCGTGCGTGAAATGATTCGAAACGTGAATGCGTTGCGAAAGAATGTTGGTTTGACGATCGAAGACAAAATCGAACTCTATGTATCTGGACCTGAAGAGGTTATGAAGGCCGCTCTTGATTATCAAGAGACACTGCTGCACAGCACGCTTGCTGACCTACTTAGAACGGATGGTGAACCACCAGAGCATCATGCGTCATTCACAGTCAACGAGTTCGAGATTACGATTGGATTTGTTACAATCAAGTAAAGATATCTTAAACTGCAAGTGAGAGGGGATACTTGCTTGCATCTATGGCCGTTGATTTTCAAACGCTCTTTACTGAGCTCGGATTAAATTCCACAGAGACGAAGGTTTACCTTGCGGGTCTTAAGCTTGGCCCAACCTCTGTTCAAGAGATTGCCAAGAAGGCAAAACTTTCTCGTACCGCAACCTATGATGCCGTGTCTGCGCTTCAAGAGCGTGGCCTCATCTCGACGTTTGAGCGCGGAAAGAAAACGTTTTTTTCTGCTGAGGAACCTGAGCGTGCCGTTGCTTACTTTAAAGAACAGATCGGTCGGATGAATGACAAACTTGAAACACTTAAGCGGTCAGTGAATGAAATGCGGATGCTTGCCGGTGGGGAGCGACCAACCGTTCGGTTCTACGAAGGGGACGAAGCGCTCTATGCGCTCTTTAATGACATGGCAAGTGTTGGGTTTACGGAGTTTTTAGAAGTGTCGAATATCGAGGCTGTTTATAAACATCTGGATGTGAAGTATTTACATCAAGTGAGAAAGATCCTTGATCCAAACAAAGTAAAGATTCGATTATTGCACAGGGGCGAATTACAGTCCCCACGTCCGAATACAGAGTATTGTCGATTGCCGGATGAACTTGGGGATTTTCATGGAGACCTCTGGATCTACGAAAATCGTCTGGCGTTCACGCAGTTTGTTGGAAAGGTGGTCGTGATCATTATTGAAAGTAAGGCGTTTGCGGATTTGGCTCGGGTGATGTTCAAGGCGGGAGAGCAGATATGTAAGCAGCCGTCTCATTCTTAGAAGAGTGATTTTTAGAAAAAGCAACACCGACCCTGAAGGGGGTCGGTTTCGTTTGCGTACTCGGAAGGTGGAGACATGTTCAGTTGGCTGAGTGGCGGCTCGCCCCGGGGGTGGTCTGGCACGTGCCAGGCCCCCGGGGGTCAACGCGCGCTCGGCTTAGCCGTTCATGCAACCTCCTCCCGTGTTTCGCCCACGAAGCTGCTTGCCCTGGATCGATTCCATAGGCGACCGGTGACGAGTTCATGAGGACTCATGACCGGTTATTTCATGCAGCGTCTCCGTGGACGCTCGTTGGGAGGTGGCCTGTGATGGCCTCCGAGCTATGTGTGGTTCCCAGGCCACACGTTTTGTTGAACCCGTTGGGCGGGTACCAGGCTGGCGGTTTTCCAGCAAGACCGCACACTATAGCACCAAGGCGCTATCCTGTCAATAGAGCGGGGGCGCGGGTTCCACGACGTTTGGCGTCAGTACAAGGCCGAGGTTGCCCCAAGCGCCAAGGCCGTACTGGTCACCGTGGTGCCCACCAAGCACCGGGTGGCTCCTGAGTCCAACACGGACGACGTGTACTTTGTGCACGGATGGAGTGACAGTGTGATGCGTTACGTGGCCGAGGTCTCGGGTCTGTGTGTGTGCCCCGCCGAGATCGACGTCTAGAACCCATGGGTGGCCCCGAATCCCCGTTCGAGGGAGGAGGGGTCGCCCGCATACGTGCCGAGTGAGCCAAACACTCGGCCTGCCCACCAAAGTCCTCTGATTTTATTCAGGACGTCGGTGGGCTCCTCAACTGAGTTCCGACACGGATCGGTGCTCTGAGAGGAGAGATCATGGCCGGCTAGTTTTTCACCCTTCCCTCGTTCACAACGTAAGGAGTCCCATGGATACCACTGTGCTGACCAACTCCTACGGGAGTCTCAGGCGGGGCCGTGTCTGGTTCACGACCAGCCCCGAACAGCTCAAGCGATCCAGTGAGCCCAAGAAGCGGCCCACGCTGCCCGAGGTCGTCATTCGACGGCGACAGGGGCAAGAGGATCGCATCACCACCCGCTCGTAGGGTCGTGATCTGAGCCGAGAGGACTCCAACAACCTACGTCTGGGGTACCTCTTCTTGAGTGCATGAACACCACGTGCATTGAAGAAGCGGTCGACTCATGACTGTGTTCCCCTCATCCCCGGAGTCAATCATGCCCAAGTCTCGTGTGTATGCGTCCTATAGCTCTGACGGAGCCGAAAAGTTCGAGCTCTGCGACGGGAAGAAGCATTTCCATCTGACGGCACCGCTGTTCGACGATGGGCATCCGGCCCTGTACGAACACGGGGACTGTGATGGTTCCTGTCAGGTGCGTGATCTTCGACCTGAGCTGATGCAGCTCATCGAGCGGATTCGCACCGAGGAGCTCGAGGTCGAGGACGGTGTGCGCCTCAAGGGCCACATCGAGATCTCCCCCGAGGCGCAAGCCATCCTCGACGGAGCCGAAGTCACGGGCGTGCGTATCGATCGCTGGTACGCCAAGCGGGGCGGAGAAGGGTCGGTGTACTGCCTCGCAAGCGGCATGCACCTGCGCGCGGATGTGTCGTACGACTGGTGGTCCGGTCAGGACATGACCCGCTACCAGACGCTCACGATGGAGGTCCGTGCGTGTGGCACAGATGGCATCCATCGGGGGCTGACCGACCCGCACGTGGCCACGCTCCTCTCGTGTGCCCGCAAGTAGAAGGAGGGTCTGGCACGAGTGAACGACTCGTGCCCTGCCACCCACAGCTCTTCTCTAAGAGCAGTGGATGGCAGGGATCAACTTGCATCAACCTTCTTGAGGTGAACCAACAGGTCTTTCTATCTTGTACCTGAGCATCCCGCTCGGGTGGGTAGGAGAGAGCATGTCTGGTCGTCAAAACCCTCGGCACATTTTGGGCCGGGGCCGCCAGTGGGACGGAATTCCCCTCACCGCAGAGATCCGTGCGCTGTTTCGGTCAGACCGGGACGAGATGGGTGTCGATGGTCCTCGGGTGGAACGCTTCTTCGACCTCTGGTACGACGATGGGTCGCGTGACTTCTACGTCGTGACGGATCAAGGTCGGTGGCACGTGGTTTCGGAGCAGGGGGCGGAGCGCATCATCGAGTGGTTGCGTGCGAAGGGATTCAAGCCCAAGTCGCTTGAGCGCATCCGTCAGAGCCAGCGGCGCCCCTGGCACTACGCCAAGCCCAAGCGGGATGCGTCGGGTGATCGTGATGAGCACGGCAACCCGGTTCGTCCCGAGATCCAGAAGCTCACAAGCGTTGGCCGCGAAAAGCAGCTGAAGCGCAGAGTGGACGGAGAGGGCCGACGGCGTGCTCGAAGCCGCAGGCACGAGACTCGGCACAAGGCGGAGAACCGCAAAGATGACCTCCCCGAATGGGACTGTTCCCCAATGCGATGAGATTGGCTTGAACGGGCTGTCGATCGCTTCAACGTCCTCAAACGGACGTTGAAGCGATGACTGGGTGCCCGTGAAAGCCAAGATCGCGCATTCGGGAGCAGTCCCCGAATAGGAGGACGAGACGACCCACAACTCGGGTCGTCTTTCTTTTATTCTTGCTATACTGGTGACACTATGAAAAAGAAGGATGTTGTTCTTATCATTCCTCCAAACGATGCTGAAGCAATCTTGATAAAAGAAATCGCTGTGCATCTTGGGATTTCGATTATTGAATCGAGTCAGCTTCACGGAGCCTCTCTTGATGTGGGTCATGACTACGTCAAGCAGGTGCTGGACAGCGGGTACAAACATGCTGTCGTTATTGAAATGCCTGGTCCAAAGTCCGAAGCGTTGTTGCGTCGAGCAGGTGTAGAAGTGGTGATCATCGATCATCATCACTACACAGGACTTGCGCGTGCTCATGACGAGAAAGGGGAACTCCTCCCATCCTCTCTTGAACAGTTTTTAAAACTATTCAAGGTGACAGATGCCCAACTTAAAAAAATGGGATTGAATCCACATCTGGTACGTGGAATTGGGATTCAAGATCGGGGCTATGTCTGGTCGTTGTTTGACGAAGGGTATTCTAAGCGTGAAGTGCGACAGGTTCTTGCGTATATGGACAAGCTGACAGCTCATTTGCGCAATCCAGACACAGAGGAGCGAAAACAACGACTCGCACAGAAGGCCTGGACACGACGAAAGAAGTGGCGTGAGTTTTGGATCGTCACGACAAGAGCAGATGTTCAGCTGCGCCCAAGGCTCTCACGTATTATTGTTGATGAGGTTGGGAAACCCACCCCTCTCATTATTGTTGAACATGGGCGTGGACTCATCTACGTTCAAGAGTCTCCCTATGCCCTCCACCTCTTTGAACGGTTTGGTGGATTTACATTTGGTCTCGATCGAAACTGGGGGCACAAGAATATGCCAGGACAGAAGTGCGTGACGCTTCGAGACGTGAAGCGTGCTATTGAAACCGTCCATCGCTCCGTGCTATCATCCGCCACCTAATTTCCTTCTTTCCCCGGACTCCCTCTATGGATCCTTATATAGGACTTTCTCTCTTTACTCTCATTGCATTTTCAGCACTCTTCTCGGGCCTGACACTTGGTCTCTATAGTCTTGATAAGACAGAGCTGGAACGAAAAACTCAACTCGGAGACAAGCGAGCAGAACGTGTCTTTCGTATCCGAAAGCGCGGGAACCTACTTCTTGTCTCTCTTTTGTTGGGAAACGTTGCGGTGAACTCAGCTGCTTCTATTATTCTTGGTTCTGTGGCGAGCGGCGTTGTTGCTGGTTTTGTGGCCACAGGCCTCATTGTTATTTTTGGTGAGATCATCCCCCAAGCCGTTTGTGCCCGCTATGCCATGATTGTGGGTTACAAGACAGCCTGGCTTGTTGAACTTATTATGTTCATTCTTTATCCCGTCGCAAAACCGCTTGCTTGGGTCCTCGACAACGTTTTGGGAGAAGAGCTCAGAACGATTTGGTCCAAGCGAGAGCTTGAGCACATCATCCGGATGCATGAGGATGATCCACGTTCAAATGTGGATGAGGATGAGGAGCGCATCTTACTCGGGGCTCTGAGATTTTCTGATAAGACGGCAGAACAAGTTATGACTCCTAAAAAGGACATGTTTGAGATTCAAAAAAAGACGGTGTTAGACCAAAGACAACTCCATCAAATTCGAGAAATTGGCTTCACCCGTATTCCCGTTTACGCTCGTGATAAAAATGATATTGTCGGAATTTTGTACGCAAAGGATCTTATCGGGGTTGATCCAGATAATCAGGAGACGGTTGAAAAGATGATGCGAACGTATCAGATGATTCATGTGTCTCCCAACCGCCGCTTGGATAGCTTGCTCAATATGATGATCGTGCGCCACGCACACATGGCTATGGTGCGTGAGAAGTCAGGAAGACTTCTTGGAATTGTTACGATGGAAGACGTGGTGGAAGAAATCATCGGTCGAGAAATCATTGATGAAGATGATGATGTTATCTAGTTATGAAGATATCTGAATCACGAGAGAGATCTATGGATGACAACGAAGCACGTGTATTCGCAGCTGAGCTTGGGAATCCCCCTGAGGTAGATTTGCATGGACTTGAGGATGTAAACCAAGGGGTTCAGGTATTGGATCAGTTTTTACACCAGCAGTTCATGGCAGGGAGTGAAGCGGTTCGAATCATCCATGGTCGTGGAAGCGGAAGGATGCGTCAGGCGGTTCACACCCTTCTTTCATCTCATGAGCTTATTCCTTTTTTCCGTGACAGCTACAAGCCAGGGGAAGTTCAGGGGGTGACGTATGCCGCACTCGCCAAGCGATTTTAGAATTTGAATTTGAAGGGTAAGAGCGTTACACTTTGCCGCGTATGAAACCGTTTTTGATTGGACTTGCAGGGCTCTCCGGGGCTGGGAAATCAACATTGGCAGATCATCTTGAGTCGCAGGGGGGCGTGAAGCGATTCCGCTTGGATGCGTATTACAAAACAAAGACCGATTGTCCCAAGCTTTCCGATGGACGCCCACATTGGGATCTGCCAGAGAGCTTGTATCTCGATGAAGTTTTTGAAGCGCTCACGGAACTCAAGCAGGGGAACGATGTGTTCCTTCCATTGTATGATCGTCGTTCATGCGAGCGAACGGGACGCATTTATTTCAAAGTTGCACCAGTAATTTTTGTTGAAGGACTCCAGTTATTTTCTGATGAGCGCATTCGTCGACTCTTTGATTTGCGACTCTGGCTCGATATTGATGAAGTCACAGCGCTCGAGCGTCGTCTCTTGCGTCAGCCCGACTATAATCTTACGTATCATCAGACGATTGCCCTACCCGCACAACGGGAACACGTGTTACCGCTCAAGGAGTATGCCCATGTCACACTCAATGGACGACAGACAGTAAAAGAAGTAACGGAACAAACCGATCAAGTGATTCGTCAGTTTCTTGGGATCTGAGAACGAATCACGTACAATGGGGCTATCGTATGTGGCGTTTTCAATCAACACACGAGCGTTCAGAGACCGAATACCTCGATCAAACGATTGAGCGTCTTGAGGCTGATACATTTCTCTCAAAACGAGCAGATGCTCTTTTGGACGGGGCATCAGCTTCTGAACCGATGCTCGCTGATCTTTTTCGCACACCTCAGGACATTCGCTATCACGCGGAAGGACCTGTTGTTCGTGATCATTTGAAGCAGATGCTCATCGCCCTCTACGGTCTTGTTGAGGAGAAGTTTCATTTGATTGACCTTGAGGAGTTTCGACGGTTAAAGGGGTACGAAGGTGAAATTGAAGAACTCGAAGAAACAATCAAAGAGCATATTGGTTTGTTTGAAGTTTTTACGCTTTGTCACGATATTGGAAAATGGTCGAGTATTTCGTTTCACTCGCCGATCGGCTCAAAAGGTGAGCAAGAAGGATTTAATGTGTCTCGCACGCAGCTTTTTCGTGAGGCGAGTAGCGAGCGGCTGCAAATGATGAAGGCGTATCAAGAACGTTACAAAATTTTTTCTGCTTCTCGTCCAAATGAGTCTCCTCGTGAGATCCAAGCTGATTTTTTCATGACCTACAAAATTGAAGTGCATTATCCCAATCATGCAAAAAAGATTTATGCCCCGACCTCTGAGGCCCTTCTTGAACGATTTTGCATCGCACACCAACTTCCCGTTCGGGAGCATGACCTCCTCATCGATCTCATTGCGCACCACATGGATGTGATTCGTGATTTTCAAACGGTGCGTCCTGAGCGTTTTGGTTCCTATGTTCATCTTGCTATGTCACACGGCGTGGATGCGGATGATTATACAGATTTGATGCAAGGGGCACTCGCACTCGACACCATGCTTGGGTCAAAGCGCCTCTCTGCACATGGATACTGGCAAGATGCGCTGCCTCTCATTCACTGCCTGCGTTCTGAGCATGACTTCGCTCCGCACCGGCGCGGAGAGAAAGAGGATGAGCGAGCTGCGGAACATCGGCGTGAGCATAACCGTGTTTTTCGGGAGGTGGGTCTCGATGGAGAGGCAATGATGGATCTTCTTGAAATGGATCCTGGTCCTGAGTTTGGGCGCCTCCTTCGGCGTATCCATGCGGCTGTTCTTGGTCAAGGTGACATGCCTCAGCTTAAGACATCTGTGCGTAAGGAGGTTGAAGAGCGGGCAGGGGCGTTTTATAACCGAATGTTTGTAAAAGGAGATTAGTATGTTGGTGTATCTCAGCGGAACCGTTTTGCATCACGGAGTGGGTTACATCATTGTGGAACAAAGTGGCGTGGGCTATAAAGTTTCGCTTCCAGAGAATGTCGCGCATGAGATTCATGAATCGACGCATTTGTATATTCACGAGGTCATTCGTGACAGCGAGCGAGAGCTTTTTGGCTTCACGTCTATTGAGCAACTTGAGCTCTTTTGGAAATTGATTGCTGTTTCAGGAGTTGGTCCTCGCAGTGCTCAGAAAATTGTGTACGCTGATGCAGTTGATCGCGTGAAGTCAAAAATTATGGCAGGGGATTTAACGTCGCTCACGAATGTGCCGGGTGTCGGAAAGAAGACCGCACAGAAAATTATTCTTGAGTTGAAAGGGGCTCTTGCCGATGAGCCTGATGTCGCTGCGCTCGATGCAGATGCGGTTGATGCACTCGTTGGGCTTGGATACTCCGTTCGCGACGCAGAGGCAGCCCTCTCGGGGATTGAGGCAGAATCTACAGAGGATCGTATTCGCACAGCCTTAAAAGGAATGGGAAGGTAGCTATGCTATTGGACTCAAACACATGGAATACGTTTGTGCTGAGGCACGGCCCACGATCGGGTCGTTTCTTGCAGTCGTGGGAATGGGGAGAGTTCCAACGAATGGTCGGAGAACAGGTTGAGCGTTATGTGCTTGGAGAAGAAGGACAACTGACCGCTGTTGCGACTGTTCTAAAGCGTTCGTTTCCCTTGCTGGGTTCTTATTGGTATCTCCCAAGAGGGCCGGTTGCATCTACACCGGTTACAAAAGCACGACTCACATCACTCTTAAAGAATCCCAATGCGTTTACGTTACGCATTGAACCCCAGACTTCCTATGAGGGAGTTTGTACGAAGACGATTGATCTTCAGCCATCTCAGACCATCTTGTTAGATTTAGAAAAATCTGAGGACGAGCTTTTGGAAGGGATGCATCACAAAACACGCTACAACATTCGCCTCGCTGCACGTCGAGGAGTTCATGTCTCCATTAAAGAGCAGTCGCTGGATGATGTGTGGGCATTGTTTGAAGAAACAGGTTCACGTGGAGACTTTCGTCTTCACCCAAGAGACTATTATAAAAAAATGCTCCAGATCCTCTCGGGAAATGATTGTCGTGTGTTCTTAGCTGCGGCTTATTTTGAGAATAAACCTATCGCCGCAACCATCATGATTGATTTTGGCGATATACGTACATACCTGCATGGCGCAAGCGGGCGAGCACATCGACAAACCATGGCGCCGTACTTGCTTCATTGGGAACTCATCAAAGCCGCAAAGGCCAAGGGGCTAAAGTGGTACGACTGGTGGGGCGTCGCACCTGAGGGGGCGAAGCACCACCCTTGGGAAGGGATTAGTCGGTTCAAGCGAGGGTTTGGAGGAGAAGAGGTGAAGTACCCAGGAACCTGTGATGTGATCCTAAAAAAACCTCAGTACGCAATGTATTCTCTGTTAAGAAAGATCCGACGCAAGTTATAAAAAACACCAGGGGTCTGCCCCTGGTGTTTTGTTCTGGGATAGAACCAGCGCAGCTGAGGTCGTTTGAACATTGATGATATTGAACTGTTTTGATTGATTTCTCGGTTAAAATAACGCATAATCCTCCTATATGAATGAATCCATTCCAGCATATCTTCTTGGAATTCAACGCGAATTTGAGACGGGTAATGCGACAGAACATAGCTATCGATCCCATCTGAAGGATCTCATTGAGGATTTGGGCGACATAAGTGCCATCAACGAACCAAAGCGTCAAAAATGTGGCGCTCCGGATTACATTCTGACACGTAAGGAAGTGCCTGTTGGTTTCATTGAAGCCAAAGATATCGGTAAAAATCTGGATGAGGTCGAGAAAGGTGAACAAATGGGCAGGTATCTTGAAAGTCTTGATAATCTTATTTTGACAGACTATCTCGAATTTCGATTTTATAAATTTGGAGAAAAAGTGGATTCCGTGCGCGTGGCTCGTTTGGAGGGTGGTACGATTGTGTTCGAAAATAAAAACGTAGATCGATTCGATAGGCTCCTCAAAGATTTTGTTTCGTATCATGGTCAGACGATAAAATCAGCCTCGAAGTTGGCAAAAACAATGGCGGCAAAGGCGCGGCTCATGAAAGATGTGATCGTTCTGTCTCTTCAAGATGAAGATAATGGTGGCCAGTTGCGTGGTGAACTGGATGCGTTTCGACAGATTCTTATTCATGACATGAAGGAAGAAGACTTTGCCGACATGTATGCCCAGACCATCGCGTATGGGCTTTTTGCCGCTCGGCTCCATGATGCTTCTCTCGAAACATTTACTCGTCAAGAAGCCGCTGAACTTCTCCCAAAAACAAATCCGTTCTTGCGAAAATTATTCCATTCGATTGCGGGACCGGATCTTGATACTCGCATTGTTTGGATTGTTGATGCGCTGGCGGAAGTTTTTCGTGCGACCGATATCAAAAAAATTCTCGAGAGCTTTTCAAGCGAGAGCAAACAACTGGATCCGTTCATTCACTTTTATGAAACGTTTCTTTCCGAATACGATCCAAAACTTCGCAAGTCTCGCGGTGTTTGGTATACACCGGAGCCGGTGGTGAAATTCATTGTCCGCGCGATCGATGACATTCTTAAAAAAGATTTTGGGCTTTCTCAAGGCCTTGCCGATACGAGCATGACGACCGTCGAAGTGGATGCGCAAATGGCGGACGGGCGATATAAAGACGGAAAAAAGAAGTTTGAAAAGCAGGTACACAAAGTGCAGATTCTTGATCCGGCAACCGGAACAGGAACGTTTCTCGCCGAAGTGATCCGAAAAATCCACACAAACTTTGAGGGGCAAGCGGGAATTTGGGAAGCGTATGTGAACCAGCATCTTCTCCCACGCATCCACGGATTTGAGCTACTCATGGCATCGTATGCGATGTGTCATTTGAAGCTTGATTTGCTTTTGACAGAACTTGGGTACAAACAAAAAGATGCACAGTATCCGGAGCGGTTGAGTGTGTATCTTACGAACAGTTTGGAAGAATCACATCCGGATACCGGAACGCTGTTTGCGTCATGGCTTAGTAATGAAGCGAACGCGGCGAATAAAGTGAAAAAAGAAACACCTGTAATGGTGGTGCTTGGGAACCCGCCGTATAGCGGAGAGTCTTCTAACAAAGGGGATTTCATCATGGGACTCATGGATGTCTATAAGAAGGAGCCGGGTGGAAAGGAGAAGCTAAAAGAAAGAAATCCAAAATGGATCAACGATGATTATGTGAAATTCATCCGTTTTTCCGAGTACATGATTGAGAAAAATGGTGAGGGTGTATTAGGCTTCATTACAAATCACGGTTATTTGGATAACCCTACGTTTAGAGGGATGCGATGGCATTTACTGAACACGTTCAACAAGATTTATATTCTTGATCTCCATGGGAATAGTAAAAAGAAAGAAATTGCTCCGGATGGATCAAAGGACGAAAATGTATTCGATATTCAACAAGGAGTTTCTATTATTTTGGCTGTGAAAAACGATCAAAATTCAGACGAGTTGGCGCAAGTGCATCACTTTGATTTGTACGGAAAACGAAGTGAGAAATATACATATCTGGAAGAAAAGGCTACCGATACGATTAATTGGGTTCTTTTGAAGAATCAAGAGCCGAATTATCCTTTCGTGCAACGAAATTTTGCCGCGATGGATGAATATAAAATCGGATTTAGTCTTAACGAGGTGTTTCCGGTGAATTCTGTTGGGATTGTGACCGCAAGAGACGCTTTTGTTATCGATAAAGATGAAAAACGATTATCAAATCGCATGCAAGATTTTCTTCAATCGGATTCAGAGTCGGCAGGCGCAAAGTTCGGACTTCGTGAAAACAAGAGTTGGAAGATTAAGTTTGCGCAACAGCATATTTTTGACGAAAGAAATATTCAACCCATCTCTTATCGACCATTCGACGATCAATTTGTGTACTTCAATTCCGATTTCATAGAACGCGGGCGTGAAAAAATCATGCGCCACATGTTGGCCGGGGAGAATGTCGGGCTTATTTTTCCAAGACAAGCTATTACTGACAATTGGTCACATATTCAGGTGTCAAGAAGTATGAGTGACAACCGGATTCACTACAGTAATAAGGGAATACCGATGCTTTCACCCCTCTACCTCTACCCCGAATCAAGCGATCAAACGAGCATGGGTGAAGAAAGCGGACGGAAGCCGAATCTTGATCCTGGAATTGTCCAGAAAATCAGTGAAGCGATTGGATTTATATTTGTTCCGGATCACGAATTGCCGGAGGCGAAAAAGGAAGGAGTGTTTACGCCGATGGATGTGCTTGATTATATTTATGCCGTCTTGCATTCGCCAAGCTATCGAGAAAAGTATAAAGAGTTTTTGAAGATTGATTTTCCACGTGTGCCGTATCCTGCGAGTGCGGAGCAATTCAAAAAGCTGGTTGCACTCGGTGGAGAGTTGCGGAAATGGCATTTGATGGAACACTCCGATTCTAAAAAATTGATAACGACCTTCCCGGAGTCCGGAACGAATATTTTGGAAAAGGGTTTTCCAAAATTTGAGGATGGAAAAGTGCACATTAATAAAGACCAACATTTTGACGGCGTGCCGGAAACAGCCTGGAACTTTTACATCGGCGGGTACCAGCCCGCACAAAAGTGGTTGAAGGATAGAAAAGGCCGGACATTGAGTTTTGACGATGTCACACACTATCAAAAGATTGTGAAGGCTTTATTTGAGACAGATCGGTTGATGAAGGAGGTTGGTGGGGTGATTGCATATGAGTAATTCAAAAAATGAACCAGTGATTAAAGATCAGCTTTTGCAACGCTTAAAGAGTAAGGATTCACATTGGATAGATGGAGATGCTGAACAAGGAAAAGAAAATCAAAAAACGGTTGATTTAGTGAATCATGAATCAAAGATCGCCATCGAAATCAAGGATGTTACCTACTCACTTTTGTCGAATCATAGAGAGAATCTAAAGAAACTCAACAATGTTCTCATGGATGCTCTTCAAGATTCGTGTTTAAAGTTTAGCAAGTATCCTAGATATAAAACTTGCCTTTTTATTCTCTCAAACGACGACGATCTTTCGATTGTTGAATATGCGCTTCTTGGATGTGTTGCTTTCACCAAACCAAATGGATCGCTTGTCGAAATACCACGGACAAAAAAGTATAAAGATAATATCTGGAATAACACTGGATGTTTCGTTCTGTTCTACAGTCAAAGCAACTATAAATTTGTTGTTAATCCTTATTTGAAGAATGACATAAGGAAAATGGATCAAGAGGTTGTTGAAAAGATGCTTCGTAGCATTTGAATGTTTGAGTATTGACACACCCTTTCACCTCTGGTAAAAAGGCGCCTTATGAAAAAGATGCAACAGCAACTTTTTGTCCCAGCAATCTATCCGTCTTTCGACGGGCTGGTTCTTGCTGGTTCTGTTTCACAAAACATCGCACGCATTTGGCGTGGTATTTCGAACGTTTGAGCATTTTTTGAACGTTTTTATACCCCGCTTGAAAGCGGGGTCGCACCTTTTCCCCGGAGGACAACGTGAGTGAAGAAAAAATGACGCGCCAAGATCAGATGACGATCTGGGCCTATCTTCGTGCAATGTACGAAGACACCTACGGCACCCTCAAGTGGTGCTGGGACGAGTTCGTGAATGAGAAAGCCAAGCGCTTCATCAAAACCGTGCTCATCTTCGGTCTCCTTTCTCGTGTGGTGAGTCTCATCTACCCCTGGCTCATGGGTCTCGGGATCGATGGCGTCATCGCAAAAGATGATCGGGTCTGGCAGATGGCCATCGTCGGCACCGCTCTCACGTACGTGATTGGGGCACTGCTCGAATGGCGTCAAGGGCGTGGAATTGAACTCACGCTCGGTGAGAACCTGCGGCGTCTCGATCGTCGGATCAACGAACTCTTCTTCTCAAAGGAGCTCGGTCTTCATCTACAGGAGGGGAGCCTCTTGACCCAGTCCAACATGGAGAAGGGCTACAACCGGTTCCATGGGGTGCAGTGTTCGATCCTGTTCGGTGGAATCGATTCGTTCCTCACTCTGGTGATCACCTGGGTGATGCTCATGGTCATCTCACCGGTGGCGGGTGGAGTCGTCTTCGTCTTCCTCGTCGTCAACCTGTTCATCTCGCTCTTCCTCAACCGTTTCGTGATGGTGGCGATGGAGCCGGTGGAGGCGTTGTTCCGCAAGATCAACCGTCGGCGCAACGAGCGTTGGGAGGGAGTCGAGCGCGTGGTGACGTCTGGCTGCACGAGTCGTGAAGTCGAGGAGATGGATGCGGACTTCGATCACGCACTCGTGGGTGATCGTCGAATCTGGCTGCGCTATATCAGAGGGGCTCCGATTCGATCTATTCTCGCAGGACTCGCAGTCACGGCCTGTTTCGCCTATGCCCTCTATGAGGCGAGTATGGGACGCATGAGTTTCGCCAAGGTGGCCGCCATTCTGACCTGGTCTGGGATGGCCAGTCAGCAGATGCGTTTCCTCGCTCGGGTCGAGCGGGAGATCAACTGGGCGGTTCCTTCCTTAAAGTCTCTTCGTGAGGCGCTCATGCTCCCCACCGAGGTCAACGATGTCCCTGATGCGGTCGAGCTTCAAAACGCACCGGTGCGTGTTGAATTCAGTGCAGTCTCGCATACGTACGAACGTGCGAATGGATCCGATGGGAAGCCTCCTCGTCAGGTGCTGCGTGATCTCAGTTTCACGATTGAACCTGGGGAAACCGTCGCGCTTATCGGCCCGAGCGGCGGAGGGAAGAGCACGGTGACCAAACTTCTACAGCGCTACACGGATCCCACCAGCGGTGAGATCCGTGTGTGTGGGCACGACTTGCGTCTCGTAAAGCAGGATTCTTGGCGACGGCTTGTGGCCTACATTCCCCAGAAGGCTCAGGTCTTCGACGGGACCCTGCGTGACAATCTGCTCTATGGGCTTTCCAACGAGCAGCGTGTCGGAGTGACGGACGAGAAGATCTGGTCGTTCATGAAGCGGCTTGGTGTCGACTTCGGCGGCCGCCTCTCGGACGGACTCGATACGCGTGTCGGCCGCCATGGCATGAAGCTTTCGGGTGGAGAAGCACAGCGTGTGATGATCGTGGCTGCAGCTCTTCGGAGCCCGCAGCTCATGATTATCGACGAGGCGACGTCCTCGCTCGACGCAGAAAACCAGGCAGCGGTGCAGCAGGGACTCCACCGTGTTCTCGAAGGAGAGGCAAGTGCGCTCATCATCGCACACCGTCTCTCGACCATCCTCGCCTGCGATAAGTTCGTTGTGCTTCGTCCTGTTGATGGATTGAAGGATGGCGACTGTCAGGTCGAAGCCGTGGCCTACTCACCCCAGGAGCTCTACCAGACTTCGCCGACATTCCGGCGACTGGCTGACCTCGAAGGGGTCAAGATCGCCATCTAACAAACCTCACCCCACGCACGGGTGGGGTTTTCAAATTGACCAACGTGATCAAAAAGCAGCCACTTAAGGCTGCTTCTCTTTTATTCAATAACGATTCCTTCACCTGCGGCGAGTTCGTCTAGGCTGAGCGAGGTTGTGACTTGTTCAATGGTCTTTGTCAGTTGTTCTCCGGTCTCGGAGTCTGTGCCAGTAAATGATGTTGTGTTGGTGAGCTTCATGAATCTTCCGACATCATCCTCTGATGGGTTGACGGCGACAGAGAACCACGCACCAGCACTTGGAATGGACGTAGGGAGACGTGGAATGGTCCAAGTGAGCTGCCTTGCTGTTTCGTTAAACTCGAGCGCACCAACAGCAACGTCTGTTTCGTCGAGCCAAGCAACGTCCTGTGGAAGGGTTGTCGTGAATTTCACGTTGTCGAGGTCATGGAGACCGTTGGTGATGTTCCAGTACACTCGGAAGCTGGTGGTCTCACCGACCTCGAGTGGAAGAGGACCTGACCCCACCGGAGTTCCTTCATTTGTATAGTAGCGGGCATGTGCACTCACGACTGCTGTGGAGCTGATGGAGATGGTGATTGGGGTGGACTCGATTTCGCGTGTGCTCGCCACACCTCCAATGTTGGTGAGGAGGGCTTTGAGACCAATCGTGAAGTTATCCGCATAGGCTTCGCTGAGCTCCTCGAGAATCGGCAGGCTCAAATCGATGATCTCTTCCTGTCCTGGTTCGAGGGTTTCGAGCGCATCGTGTGTTGCTCCAGAGAAGGTGAGTGTGTTTCCGGAGCGTGTACCCCCTCCAAGGTTTGCACTCTCCCAGTCGATAGGGATTCCACTCGCACTACTGAGTGTGAGTTCAAACCCCATGTCTTCAATGATTTCTTCTCCATTATTTTGGAAGTTGATCGACAGGCGAAGCGTCTCACCCGCAGCGGCATTTTGATCTTTCTCAGATCCATTAATGACCATGCTAAAGCCGATCGTTCCACCAAGAACATCGGTGATGAGCTCTTCGGTTGCTTGCGCAAGTGTGAGGTCTTCAGACACAAATCCCACAGAGGCTCCAACGGTTTGGTCCCCAGAGGCGCTTGAAGTAAAGCTTCCCCTGAAGGTGAGTGCCTTGAGTTCTCCTGGACTAAGCACGTCGATCATCCATGCACTCTCACCTTCTTGAATGGTCGGATCTGTTTCGGTAATGGTGAAGTCTGTAGGGAGGAGGGGGATCACGCGCAAATTGTAAACAGGATCTGTGTTGGAGTTTTGAATATTGATAATGTATTCGGTTTCGTCTCCAGCAAGGGCTTTTTCAGGGCCTGAGAGGGTGAGGTCTACAACAGAATCTGTGACGTCAACTTTGTGCGTCACAATCTCTTGGAAATCTGAGCTAAAGTTGGCTGGCTTGTAGGTAAAGAGGATTTGAATGCGCTGGCTGCTTTCGACTTCTGCTAAAAAGACCCCTGTGATGGTGATCGCACTGTCTGACCCAGCCGAAAGTGAACCGATGTTCCATTCGTCCGTGCTGTCCGCTTCTGGAATCGTTTCGTAGACATGAAAGGTGGAAGGAAGGTTGAGCTTGGCGATGAGACTGGCGATGGGGACGGATCCTCTGTTTTCGTAACGAATGGTGTAGCTTACTTCTTCTCCAGAGCGCACTTCTTCTGGGCCTTCAATTTCAACAACGAGTGCTTCTTCATCCTGGAAGAGTCCTTGAGTAAACAAGAAAAACCCACTCCAGGCGAGTCCGGAGATCACCAAGAGGGCGAGGATGACTTTCACGAGTAAACTTGAAAAGCCAGACCCACCCCTATGGGTGAGTCGGCTTAGGTCAGGGAGTGTTCCATCTGCGCTTGCGTAGATGGAACGGAGTTCTTTTTTAATCTCTCGGGCAGTTCGCCGTGTTTTTTTTGTAGATCGCTTGCTCATACTTATTCAAGAAGGGTGGCAAAGAAGTTGTCTGTCTCATTAGAGAATGTTGTGCCACCTTCGTGAGACGCCCAGACAGCGTTGGCCTGATCGGGGAGTGTGACATTGACCGTTGTTTCTCGGTCCAGGATACCAGATTGTTTTTGAATGAAGAGCGTGTAGTGGTCTGTTGATGGAACACCGAGTAATTGCTGGATGGAATCAATGAACGTTGGTGATTGACTCAGGAGTTCAACCGTAAAAGGAAGTTTGTAGGTGAAGGTGATGGTTGAGCTTGTGCCTGGTTTTGTTTGCACCCAGTTTCCAAAGACGGTTTTGCCATGCTCCTGTGTGATGACCGTGCCTGTCAGTGGGTCTCTTGCTTCTGAAAGTGAAGCGTAATGGAGATCGTCGTCGATGGTCCAGCCATCATCTGGTTCTTCAAACAGGGAATCGTCTGGGACGCTGAATCCCTCTGCAGCGAGGAGTTCACTTCCTTTTGGAACAAGGACTCGTAGATAGTCCACGTTATTAACTCCTGTGAACAAGAGACCCTGGATGCCGTGGTGTGTGCGTGTAACGGTAACCGTGTTGGTGATTTCACCGTAGGCGTTAATCGTCACGTCGACCTGGATGTCTTCCTCGATCACCCCATCTGTCTTTCCACCACCGAGGTTGGTATCAACGACCATGAGGTAATCGCCATCTACCTGCTCGACCGCACCTCCCCAGCCCCGCTCAAGAATGTCACGCTGTATGTCTTCATTTGAGAAGTAGAGTTGAACGTCTCGACCGACAAGTCCTGATTCAGCAAAGGAAAGAATAGAGAGGAAATCATCCGATGTTTGTTCGAGAACTCGTTC
>Ga0210044_10003667_pt1 | contig 21800 bp, 20 predicted proteins | sample CryGey13umfilter_2_FD_183959 | JGI IMG/M metagenome (GOLD analysis project Ga0210044, IMG submission 183959) | Groundwater microbial communities from aquifer in Utah, USA - Crystal Geyser 4/9/14 3 um filter (SPAdes) (version 2) | ecosystem: Environmental > Aquatic > Deep subsurface >... | reverse complement strand
GAGTTTACAACATTTGAACTGCTATCTATAACTTGAGCTGTAAAATTATATGAGAGCAATCTTGAGTCGTCACTATTAGCGTTTCCTGTTCCGCGTTCTTTAGAATAATTGAAGGCTTGTCCATTCTCTAAAACTACTCTTATATTGTAGTTATAAGCATATTGGCTTGATGCTGTTGCATCTACTGCAGTATATATTGTTCCACCAGACCTAAAATCTTCTCCATCTGCATTGTTTGCTGGGGCTGCATGACAAGATAAACAATTCTGACCCTGGTTGTGTTCCTTTATAGAGTGGCTAGGGAGTGTAACAATATTATCATTGGTGCTAGTGCCACTATCTTGATTATCATTACTATCCTGATTGCTATCACTCCTGGTGCTACCATCACCACTATCCCCATTATTGTCAGTGCTCGTACTGTCGCATCCAACAAAAATAATTATGAATAATAAACTAAGTAAAAATTTCTTTTTCATAGTGACTCCTAATTTTGTATTTTCGAAATACTAACATAGGATTATGAAGATAACATGAAGATTTTAAGAATGGAAATTACTAGTAAAAATTGCTTATAATTTAGTTACAATACCAGATTAATTGAAGAAAAGGGAAGCGGTTTGTATAAGTTTTTATATTTGTTATTATTATCTGTATTCTTGAAGGCAGATGAGTATGAATACGTATTGGGTGAGGGATACAAAATAAACTCTCTTCCTCTTTATATTGGTGGATATTTTTCTTCTGAATATCAGTATAAAACAGATGATGCTCAAAGTACTTTCAAGGTAGATGATATAGCACTTATAGGCTATGGTTCCTATAATAAATTTTCCTATTTAGCAGAATTTGAGTTTAAAGAGTTTTATATTAATGAGTGGGGTAAAAGTGCAAACCATGAACTCAATTCAAATCTGCATACAGAAAGGTTATATATAGATTATACTTTTAATGAAAATTATATGCTCAGAGTCGGTAAATATAATTCACCTATTGGGTATTGGAACTTAACTCCTATTAATGTTCTTCGCGATACGACTTCAAGCCCTCAAACAAATTCTCTGTTATTTCCGAAATATACTACGGGTTTAGATTTAACCTATACAAGCTACAGTGATTATGAGTTAAAAATAGATTTGTTAGTGCAAAATAATAATGATTTTGATGATATGTATAATAACTTGGCTGTAAATAAACATTATGGTTTGGGTCTAGAGTTTAGTGAGAATGACCTTAGTTTAAAACTAAACGGCGGGTATTTTCATACCAAAGATAACATATCAGATAACGAAAATATTTATTATTCACTTGCCTCCTTTAAATATGACACCAATAAATTTAAATTAATGGGCGAAGTAGGTACACAATTTTCAAAAGATGAGACGATAGTACCATATTCCGGATATCTCCAAGGTCTATACACAATTACTGAGAAACATCTGCCTGTAATTCGGCTTGAAAGCTATAAAAGCAATGCAAACACACCTTTGGAAAAAGACGATATTTTGACAATTGGGTACACATACAGACCAATCTATTCAGTGGCTTTTAAAGCAGAATATCAGTTTCATTCGATTAGTGAAGAGAATAAAACATTGGTGTCATTTTCGGTATTGTTCTAATGAAGACGTTACTTTTGACAGTTTTGATTCCGTTTATATTACAAGGCACTGAGTTTGCAGTGATTGCAAATAAAAATTTACATATAGAATCTCTCTCCATCTCTCAAATAAAAATGATTTTTTTGAAAAAGCATAAAATTTTAAATGATGTGGATTTGGTTCCAATTAACTTAGACTCAACAAATGCAGTTCGTGATTCCTTTGAAAAAAATATTTTGGATATGTCCAGAACACGCTTAAACTCTTTTTGGACAAAAGAGCACTATCTGGGGCAAAGGCCTCCTTTAATTGTGAAATCAGTAAAAAGTGTAATCTCTTTTGTTAAAAAAATAGATGGTGCAATAGGCTATGCGCCACTAAGTGATACGGATGGCAGCGTGAATATAATTTATAAATGGGTTGAATAAAATGGCAACAGTTTTAATAGTTGATGATGAGTTGATGAACCGAAGGGTTGCATCAAAAATCCTTGAAAAAGAGGGATTTGATGTTTTAGAAGCAGTAGATGGGCTTGATGCACTAGAGGTATTAAAAACAAATGATGTTGATGTTATTCTGATGGATTTGATGATGCCTAATATGGACGGGTTTGAAGCCACGAAAATCATTAAATCAGATGAAAAACTATCATCAATTCCTCTTATAATAATTTCAGCACTCTTCGACAAAGATTCAATACATAAAGGTTTGGAACTTGGTGCCAATGAGTATTTATCAAAGCCTTTTGATTTGATTGAATTTAGACTCAGAATAAAAAATGCCAATAAACTTCGTGCATATTATAAAATGTCAAAAAATAATGAAGTCTACTTACAACAGCAGGTAAATGAAAAAACTGCCGCATTGCAGCAGGCACTTAAAGAAATTCAAAATTCTGAACAGGATATTCTGGCGATTTTAGGTAAAACAGGTGAGTTCCGCGATAATGAAACATCTATGCATACGGTGAGAGTAGGTGAGATATCTGCACTTATTGCACACTCTTTTGGTATGTGTGATGAAGATGTGCAACTTATGCGTTCCTCAGCTCCTATGCATGATATTGGAAAAATTGGGATCAAGGATGCTATTCTTTTAAAACCGGGGAAACTAGAATTTGAAGAATTTGAGATTATGAAAACTCATGCATCTATAGGGTACAAAATTTTATCTGTTAAAAATACACCTCTTTTAAATTTTGCATCAGAGATAGCACATTTCCACCATGAAAAATATGATGGAAGCGGTTATCCCAATGGGATAAGTGGTGAAAATATTCCTCTGAGTGCAAGGATAGTTGCTATCGTAGATGTATTTGATGCACTTCTGAGCAAACGACCTTATAAAGAACCATTTAGCATTGAAAAGACCATGGAGATTTTAAAAGAAGGTTCAGGAACCCATTTCGATCCGATTGTCGTAGATAATTTTACAAAAAATTTGAAAAAAATTTTAATTATAAGAAAAAAATTCAGTGATATTTAGTATATATAAAACCTCTCTTTATAAAAAACTTTTGTTAGCCTTTATATTTGTTGGATTTTTTCCATTTTTGCTATTTTATATCTATGCAATTTATTGGGGTGAAGAAAAAATTGTAAATAAACTTATAAGTGATCAGTTTATTCAAGCCCAAAAAATCATAGATGTCATTGACAATCATCTCTCTTCGTTGGACAAAGAAGTTAGATTTATATCAAAACTTGATTTAATGGATGATATTGTAGCTGAAGACATAGATAAAAGAATCGCAAGACTTTTGACACAAAAAAAGGAAGATATCGCTCTGGATGTAGAGTTATTTGTAATTGATTCAGACTCTGTGATTGTTGCTTCATCAAACGGTAAGATTATTTCTGCAAAGTTTAATGATTCAGACAAATTACACAATGCCAATAAAGAGAATAAAACTTATTTTTTTCAAGGAGATAAATTTTATATAAATTCAAAAATATATGCGAGTTTCAACCCCGATAAAGAGCTTGGTTTTTTAGTTTTGCAATACAATCTTAAAAATTTGGATAAGTTTTTTATTCATCAAATCGGCATCCATAACAGCATCTACAATTATAAAAAGAAAACATTATTGGGTAATAAAATTTCCTTTGATATTGATATTTCAAAAGATAAAGGGGATTATATTTCAGATAATCATCTTTTGGTGTACAAAAAATTACCAAATAGGATGCAGGATTGGTACCTGATTTACTCCGTGGACAAAGAACTTGCGCTCAGCTTTTTATATGATTTTACTTATTTTATGATTTTTATGATTCCTATAGCTTTAATTGTTATATTATTTATAGGAATATTAAGTGCAAAAAATATAATTAGATCCATTGTATATTTAACGCAAACTGCTGAAAATATTACAAAAACTAAAGACTATTCTGCAAAAGTTATGGTTAGCTCAAATGACGAAATCGGGAGACTCTCTGTTGCTTTTAATGAACTTTTGCATGCAACGAATAATGCACTTGAGACACTTGAAGAGGAGAATGAATTAAGACTTAAGCGATTTATAAAACTTATAGAGATTTTTAACACAATTATTCAAACAAAAACTGAGAATGAATGTATAGAACTCTCAATAAATGAGATGCAGAAATTAACAAACAATGATAAATTGCATTTTATAGATAATACGTCAAAAAGCAAGAATGCAATTCCCATATTTGTAAGCGATTTTGATAAAGATGAAAAGGTCTATTTTGGTGCGATAGCACTTGACATAAACAGTCTCAGTGATAAAAATGAGGATAAGTTCTATCACTCAATTGCAACTATGATTTCACTTCAGCTTGACCGTATTAGGCTTGTTGACAGAACCATGCTTGCCTCTCGCGCAAAGTCTGCTTTTATATCAAATATGTCACATGAACTTAGGACTCCGCTCAATGCAATAATTGGGTTTACTCAGTATATGATAGCGTATGAAGAACTGAGTGAAGAGCAAGAAGATATAGTCTCAAATATTGAAAAATCAGCTCAATACCTGCTTGAGATGATAAATGAAATACTTGATATCGCAAAAATTGAAGCCGGAAAGATGGAGGCTTCTTTTGTGAATGTAAATATAAAGGACACTTTAAAAGATATAGTAACTATGCTGACTCCTTTGGCTGAACAAAAAAAGCTTGCACTGATACTTAATACACAAGAGCTTAAAGATGAATTATTCTTAACCGACCCCAAACTTTTTAAGCAGATTATCATAAATTTAATTTCAAATTCTATCAAGTTTACAGAAAAAGGGAGTGTAAATATTGAAGCTTTTCAAATGAAAGATAAGATAAAAATTAGCATCAAAGATACAGGAATAGGTATTTCAAGCGAGGATATCTCCAAACTGTTTAATGATTTTACACAACTTGAAAATGTTATGCAAAAAAAACATAAAGGGACAGGTCTCGGTCTCTCTTTGAGTAAAAAATTATCCAATCTTTTAGGCGGAGATATTGAGTTAAGGAGTGAAGGATTAAACTATGGATGTGAAGCAATCCTTAGCATTAGTGAAGAAAAAAAATCTCTATAATTAATATCTTTACAATAACCTAAATGCCCATTTGATTAAAAAAGATGCAACTCCAAATAAATATTCTTAATTTAACAAGATTAAGATAAAATCTCATTATGAATTTACAAGAGTATATAAACGCAGTTAAAACACTAAATCTTTATTCCTATCACTACTATGTTTTAGATGACCCTTTAACAACGGATGAGATCTATGACGGGCTTTATCATGATGTAGTTGTCTTTGAACATGAAAACAAAAATGAGATTTTAAGTAATTCTCCGACACAAAGAGTAGGCGACGTCATATCTGAGGGCTTTACAAAAGCTTCGCATCTCTCCCGTATGTGGAGTTTGGAAGATATTTTTGATGCCGATGGGCTACTAAAATGGCTTAAAAAAACCTACAAACTTAACAAAAACATCTCTTTTTATTGTGAGCCTAAATTTGACGGGGCTAGTTTAAATCTTATTTATGAAAACGGAAAATTGGCTCAGGGCATTACGCGCGGCGATGGTGTTGCGGGTGAGCTTATTACTCAAAATGTGAAAACTATTCGCTCCATTCCTCTGAGCATTGAGCATAAAGAGCGAATCGAAATCCGCGGCGAAGTGGTTATTTTTAAAGATGAGTTTGACAAGATTAATGAAAAAAGACTCCAAGCGGGTGAAGCTGTTTTTGCTAACCCTAGAAATGCGGCGGCGGGGAGTTTGAGACAGCTTGACTCTTCTGTAACAGCTGCAAGAAATTTGGTTTTTTTACCTTATGGAGTCGGTAAAAATTCATTGACACATAAACTCCTTAGTGAAAAAATGGAGTATATCTATTCGCTCGGGTTTAGAAAGCCGCCGAGCAGTTCCACATGCCAGGAATTTGACTCTATTGAGGCTATTTATGAAGTGATGAAAAGAGATAGAGACTCTTATTCTATGATGCTCGATGGAATGGTTATAAAAGTAAACGAAATAGCAGCGCAAATAGATATGGGTTACACCGTGAAAGTTCCCCGTTTTGCCGTTGCGTATAAGTTCCCTGCAGTGGAGAAAATAACCACAGTCAAAGAGATAGTTTTGCAAGTGGGGCGAACTGGGGCGGTCACTCCCGTGGCAATAGTTGAGCCTACCGACATAGACGGCGTTATTGTCGAGAGAGCGACCCTACACAATTTCGATGAGATAGACAGAAAAGATATTCGTCTACATGACAAAGTTATTATTTTGCGAAGCGGCGATGTTATTCCTAAAATCATTAAAGTGCTCACGCATGAACGTAACGGCAGTGAAATAAAATACGAAAGACCGACGCTTTGCCCAGTATGTTCAAGCGAGCTTTTAGATGAGGGTGTTTTACTCAAATGCCAAAACCTCACTTGTGATGCAAGAGTTGTCAATTCCATCTACTATTTCGCCTCAAAACCCTGCTTAAACATAGACGGCTTGGGCGATAAAATCGTAGAATCACTTTATAATTCAGGTTTGGTCAGAAGCGTGATAGATTTGTTTGATTTAACTCTTGATAAACTTTTAGCGCTAGAGGGTTTTAAAGAGAAAAAGTCTCAAAATCTTTTAAACTCTTTGCAAAATGCAAAAGGGTGTGACTACTGGAGATTTATAAACTCTTTAGGTATTGAGCACATCGGCGAAGTGGCTTCAAAAACATTGAGCGAAAATTTTGGAAGCAGGTTTACAGACGCGACAAAAGAGGAGATAATCGCTTGTGATGGCATAGGCGAAGAGATGGCTGAATCACTCTTGGAATTTGTACGTGTAAACAGAGAAACGATCCTAAAACTCCAAGAGATTTTACGCCCGCTTGAACCTACCAAAAGAGCCGAAGCAAAAGAGAACGCTTTTAAAGGTAAAACGGTTGTTTTAACGGGAACTATGAGTGAGTCACGACCTGTCGTAAAAGAGAAACTCGAACTCCTTGGGGCAAAAGTGGTGGGAAGCGTTTCTAAAAAAACAGACTTTGTCATCTACGGCGAAGATGCCGGAAGCAAGTATGACAAGGCTATGAGTTTGGACGTGATATGTTTAACCGAGTTAGAGATGCAAAAGATGATAAGCGAGAGTGAGAAGTGAAAATAATTTTACTAGTTTTACTCTTCATCTCCTCTTTGATGGCAGACAGAGACGGCGGTCCTTATATCGGTGTGGGTTACGGTAAGTCGAGTTACAATTCGGATGGTTTGTATAAGCAACTCAAATCCGACACATCGGGGTCAGGAACCTTTTATTTTGGGGCATACATAAGCAAACATCTCTCAGTGGAACTGGCTTACGTGAGTTTTGATGCTTGGCATGTGGAAAAAGGGTATGAAGTGGACGATACCACAACTCTGGGGTTTGGAGCTTTAAGTGTAAGCACTTTGGCACATTATGCTTTTTTTGATGATGCTTTAGATTTTTACGCTAAGTTTGGTGTCGGTGAGATGAGCGCAAGCGGTTTACCCTCAAAGGGTTTTACTATGCTTTACGGCGCAGGAGTCGGCTACAGATTTAATGAATGGCTGAGTCTCAAAATAGCCTATGATATTTACAATTTCAACTACGACCATCCGGTGACCATAGATACAACAAGAACATATGAGATGCAGATAGATTATATATATAGTGCAATAGAGGTACAGTTTTGATAAGACTTGATAATTATTTAGTAGAAAACAACTTAGCTGGCAGTAGAACCAAAGCCCAGGCAATGATAAAAGATGGCTTTGTAGTCATTAACGGCGAAGTGATGTTAAAGAGTTCGCTCAAAATCAGCAAGAGCGATGAAGTGAGAGTCAAAGAGCATAAAGAGTATGTCTCCCGCTCAGCTCATAAACTTGCCTCTTTTTTAGATGAACTAAAAATCGACATAAGTGCAAAAAGAGCCTTAGATATCGGTTCTTCAACGGGCGGTTTTACACAAGTGCTTTTAGAGTACGGCGTGAGCGAAGTAACAGCTGTCGATGTGGGAAAAGAGCAGCTGCATGAGAGTCTAAAAAACGACCCTAGAGTTCACTCCTTTGAGAGCTGTGACATTCGAGATTTCAAAAGTGAGACACAGTTCGATTTAGTCACAAGCGATGTCGCCTTCATTTCACTTCTTAACATTTTAGATGATATTGACAGACTGGCATGTGGAAATATAATACTTCTGTTTAAACCGCAGTTTGAAGTAGGGCGTGAGGCAAAAAGAGACAAAAACGGAGTAGTAACCGACGACAAAGCGATACTCAAAGCGATGATAAAATTTGAAGATACTTGCAGTATAAAGGGGTGGAAACTAAAGTTGAAATCGCCTTCAAAACTTACAGGCAAGGAGGGCAACCTTGAATACTGTTACTGCTATGAAAGATAGCACGGCAATCGCAATCGGCGGATTTGATGGGATGCATATCGGCCATCAGCATCTCTTTAATGCTTTAGGAAAAAATGGAACCATAGTGGTTATTGAGACAGGGTATGCTAACCTTACGCCAAAACATGAGAGAGAAAATTTTTCGCATTACCCTATAGTTTACTTAGAGTTAGACGATATACGCCATCTTGATGGTAAGGGTTTTGTAGGACTTTTAAAAGAGAGATTTCCTAAACTTAAAAAAATAGTTGTTGGGTATGACTTTCACTTCGGCAAAAACAGAAAGTACTCTTTTGAAGATTTGAAAACTCTTTTTGACGGAGAGGTTGAGGTCATTGAAGAGGTATTTTTAGAGGGTAAATCGGTTCATTCTCATAAAATCAGAGCAAAGCTTATTATAGGCGATATTCAAAGAGCAAATGCTTTTTTAGGGCATAACTTTACCATCAAAGGCAATCACATCAGCGGGCAAGGCATAGGTAAAAAAGAGCTCGTAGCGACCATAAACATAAAATCAACTGGGTATATTGTCCCAAAAGAGGGTGTGTACGCTACATTAACACGAATCGATGAAGAGGAACATTTTCATCCATCTGTTTCCTTTGTCGGGCACAGAATAAGTACAGACGGCTCTTTTGCGATTGAGAGTCATATTTTAGACGGTGAAGTGTATTGTGATAAAAAAGCAACTATTTCTTTTATAAGCTTTATACGCAACAACGAAAAGTTTGAGAGTCTGAGAGAGTTAAAAGAGGCTATAAAAAAAGATATAGCTATCGCCTCAAAAGAGTTAAAATTTTTACAATTGTAATAAAACGTGTGTATACCTGTTGATTCTCGAAAAAATTTGTTTTTCGTAGCTTTATGGGGTTGTATAAAATTAATGAAAAGTGAGAAATAATGGATAGAGTATATTTACAAAACGGCGAACAATTAGACTTTGATTTTTACCAAAATGAAAAAGATTTTATAGTTGATGAAATTCCACTTGGAGAGTTTAAGGGCAGAGGAAATTTTATTATTATACATGTAAAAAAAGTTGAACTTACCACTTGGGACATGATAGCGATTTTTGCTGATTTTTTAAAAATACCTGCACAAAAAATAGGCTACGCAGGACTTAAAGATAAGCACGCCACTACAACGCAATATCTTTCTATAGAGTTGAAATATGAAAAAGATTTGAAAAAATTTCGCCATCCTCAGATAAAAATCCTCTCAACTCAAAAGCATAATGCGTCTATACAAATGGGGGAGTTAAAGGGAAATAGATTTAGCATTAATCTCTTTAGTGTAGATGATATTAAAGCCGGTCGTATAGAAAAACTCGCACAAAAAGCCCAAATAAACGGACTTCCTAACTATTTCGGTTACCAGCGTTTTGGCCGTGACGGCGATTCAATACAACAGGCAAAAGAGATGATTGCCGGTGAGTTGCATGTAGCTGATACAAAACTCAAAAAGTTTTTGACTTCAGTGTATCAAAGTACTTTTTTTAATCAATGGCTCAAAGAGAGAATAAACTTAAGTCAAGAGAGAGCAAAATTTGTACTACTAGAGGGCGATGTTTATTTGTCAAAAGATGGCAAATTGATAACGCCTGCACAAATACCGCTTAAAGATTTTGAAGCTAAGAAAATGATTCCAACGGGACTTCTTTGCGGAAGAGGGGCTTTTAGAGCACGTGGTGAGGCAAGAAAAATTGAGAAAAAGTATGATGATGAGTTTTTAGTAGAAAAGGGCCTCAGACGTGAAGCTTTAGTTTACCCGCAAGATATTGTTTGTAACTACAACAAAGGGTTCGGACTTTTAAATATATCTTTTAGCTTGCCAAAAGGTTCTTATGCAACGGTCTTTTTAGAAAGCATTGCAAACAAAAACTTTACTGCCAAAGATGTAAAAAAAGATTAATTAGCACATAATTTATTCATTGGCATGTGGAAATTTCCACATGCCAGTACAAATTCAAAAAAAATTCCCTAAAAACATCGGATATTATAATAATTTAAAGCTATTTTGATTATAATCCCGTAACTTTTTAAAACTGGGAGAAGCTTTTATGCCTGAGTTATTTACTTTTATAGGTGCTATTTTTGGATTGTCTCACCATGCAAATCCAGAATTATACAAAAATGTTATATATATTACACATATGCTATTGTCTGCCGGCATTGCTATATTGTTAGTTAGAGTTGCAACGTCGAACCTTCAAATGGTTCCAAAAGGGACTCAAAATGTTATGGAATCATACATTTCGGGTGTTCTTCAAATGGGTACGGACGTAATGGGTAAAGAGAATGCACGCCGTTATCTTCCACTTGTTGCAACTATAGGTTTATTTGTAGGTATTGCTAACCTAATCGGTGTTATTCCTGGTTTTGAAGCGCCTACTGCATTTTTAGAAATGCCTCTTACTTTAGCCCTCGTTGTATTTGTTTACTATAACTTTGAGGGTATTCGTCGTCAAGGTGTTATAAAGTACTTCAAACACTTTTTAGGACCTGTTTGGTGGTTATATTGGTTAATGTTTCCAATTGAAATCGTATCACATTTTTCACGTTTAGTTTCTCTAAGTTTTCGTCTTTTTGGTAATGTTAAAGGTGACGATATGTTTTTAATGGTAATCTTAATGTTGGCTCCTTGGGTTTTGCCAATGATTCCATTTGCACTTTTAACTTTTATGGCATTCTTACAAGCTTTCATTTTCATGATGCTTACGTATGTTTACCTTGGCGGCGCAGTTGCGGTTGAAGAACACTAGTAGTTTCATACTATGCAAAAAGATATATTCTACAGAATTATAAGCTTTTTATTAGGAGCATCATGGGCAATTGTCCTCCTTGGTGCTCTAATTGTTTTTAAAACTTTTCTCGTTCTCGGTCTAGGACTCTCTATTGTTATCACAATCTTTTATATTTTTATTTCACTCTTTCTTATTTTGACGCTTGACGCTTTTTCTGTCAACAAACAAAGACTCTCTGAGGCACAAAAACAGACAACACTTTTGGAAAAAATCTACTCAAAACATACGAAATAGATTTAAAGTCATACTTCTTAATGAAGAGTAAATTATTTCCACATGCCAAAGCTCTTTTTATCAGATTTAAAAGATAATTTAGATAATATAAAACTCACATTTTTATAAATTTAAGGAAATCTATGTTTGAAGTAGTTATAGGTCTTGAAGTACATACTCAGTTAAATACAAAAACTAAACTTTTTTGCTCGTGTCCTACGAGTTTTAACCATAAACAAAATACAAATACTTGCCCGACTTGTTTGGCACTTCCCGGCGCTTTACCGGTTTTAAATAAAGAAGTTCTCCATAAGTCTATTATGCTTGGAACTGCGATAGATGCGACTATAAATAAAACATCTTATTTTGACAGAAAGTCGTATTTTTATCCGGACAGTCCATCGGCGTATCAAATCACTCAGCTCTATACTCCGGTTGTTGAACACGGAACACTCAAGATTGACTTTGAAGACGGCACTCATAAGATTATCCGCATAAACCGTGCACATATTGAAGCAGATGCTGGTAAAAACATACATGAGGGCGATATTTCAAAAGTTGATTTAAACCGTGCGGGAACACCGCTTTTAGAGATAGTTTCAGAGCCGGATTTAAGCAATGGTGAAGAGGTTGTTTTGTACCTTAAAAAACTCCATTCCATCATCCGTTACCTCGATATCGGTGATGCAAATATGCAAGAGGGTTCTTTTCGTGTGGATGTCAATGTATCTATCCGTCCAAAAGGCGATAAAAAACTCTACACTCGAGTTGAGATTAAAAATATTAACTCCTTTAAATTCATCCAAAAAGCCATAGAACTCGAAGTTGCCCGTCAGAGTGAAGCGTGGGAAGACGGAGTTTATGAGACAGAGATACTCCAAGAGACGAGACTTTTTGACCAAACAAAACAAGAGACTCGCTCTATGCGAGGCAAGGAAGAAGCGGCAGATTACCGTTATTTTCCAGAACCTGACCTCTTAAAAGTAAGTATCACTGAAGAGATGCTAAAAATTTATAGCTCTATTCCTGAACTTCCCGATGAAAAAATGGCACGATTTGTAAAAGAGTACGGAATGAACGACTACAGTGCGAGCGTTGTTACTTCATCTGTAGAGATGGCACACTTTTTTGAAGGAATGATGGCATGTGGAATTAGTCCAAAAAATGCTTTGACATGGCTTACAACCGAACTTCAAGGTCGTCTCAAAGGGGAGATGAACATTAGCAACTCTCCCGTTGATGCTCTAAAACTTGGACATTTGGTGAAGCGTATAGAAGATGGTACTATCAGCGGTAAAGCGGCCAAAGAGGTGCTTGATAAACTCATGGAAGAGAACTTGGATGTTGATACTGTTATCGATGCGCTTGGTTTGAAACAGATGAGCGACACAGGGGCAATCGAAGCTATCTGCGATGCTGTAATAGCTGCAAATCCTGAGAAAGTTCAACAGTATAAAAGCGGTAAAGATAAACTTTTTGGTTTCTTTGTCGGTCAAGTTATGAAAGAGTCTAAAGGGAGTGCAAACCCTCAATCTGTAAATGAGTTGTTAAAAGCTAAGCTGGGATAATGGGCTATTTTTCTCGCTTGATTGTCGATGCTGCCTATTTTATAAGCACGTCCGATGCCTATCAGCGAAAAAAACGATTTTTTTATAATGTTTTAGAAAACAACAGATATAGCCACAAAAAATATTTCGATATTTTTATGATGACGCTTATTCTTTTGAGCGTTGCTATTTTGATAGCCGAAGTAAAACATGAGGTGCCGTTAAATATTATATTTTTTAACACCTACGTCATTTCGATTATTTTTTTTATTGAGTATATACTTAGGCTTTGGATTAGCAGCAGCGTGAGTGAGACACTTATCAACAAAAGTGAAAATGATATAATGCTCGGGCGAGAGTTTAGTCTCTTGCGTGCTTTTTTTAAAGTCTTTAAAATAAAACTGCACTATATGCTCTCTTTTAGAGCAATGATAGATTTGTTGGCAATTTTGCCTTTTTTCCATGAGCTTAGACTTCTTCGTATTTTTGTTCTTTTTAGGGTTTTTAAACTCTTCAGATACACAACGAGTTTTCAAATTTTTGTCTCTGTTTTATCGACGAAAAAATTTGAATTTATCATACTTTTGATGTTTGCTTCTATCGTTATTTTTGTCTCCTCCATCCTTGTTTATATAATGGAAGCGAACAATCCGACTTCGCCCGTAAATACGCTTTTTGATGCACTCTACTGGGCTATTGTTACCATCTCAACCGTTGGATATGGAGATGTAACGGCGGTGACGACTCAGGGACGCGTGGTTGCGATGTTTGTTATAGTTGCAGGAATCTCTGTTTTAGCTTTTACCACCTCTATCGTAGTCTCGGCTTTGAGCGAAAAGCTTGATGAAATCCGCGAGATGAAAACCATCGAAGATATAAGAAAATTAAAACAATTTTATATTATCTGCGGTTATGAAAATGTCGCTGAGGCAGTTGCAAAAAAGCTTAAAAACAGTACAAAAAACATTATAGTCCTTGATGAGGATGAGCGAAGAATAGAGCATGCAAAAAGGGATGGTTTAGTCGCTCTTAACTACGATCCGGGAAGTGTAGAGAGCTACAAAAAAATCGGTATAGATTTAAGTGCTCAGGTTAAATCGGTACTGTGTCTCAGGGAGAGCGATGTTGAAAATGTCTATACGACGCTCACTGTGCGTTCTATAAACAAAGAGGTAAATATCGTCTCACTTCTTATGGATGATACAAACAGAAACAAGCTTAATTTTGCAGGCGTCAACGAAATACTCTACCCTAAAGGCTTAGTCGGCATGATTGCTAAAGAGCTTATTGGCAGACCGGTTGCTTTTGAGGTGATTCATGCTCTACGAAACGACTACTATGGGGTTAATGTTGAAGAGATATTTATTGATGAGAGAGTGAGTCAAAACAGCATCTATGTCGGGAAGCTGGGTTGTGCTCGTTTTAGAGTCGTGTTGCTCGGAATCTACAAAAAAGAGAAAAAGCGATTTTTCTTTAATCCTTTAGATGATATGCTTCTTGAGAGTGGAGATTATCTGTTGGTCGTCGGAAATGTGGTTTTTATAAAAGATTTTGATAAGTATCTGCATAAAAAGAGTGTAGTATGAAAAAAAAAGTTGTTTTGATTTTTGGGTATAACGATTATGCCCTTGAGATAGCAAAAAACATCCGTGACACTTACGAAAATATACTCATATATAGTTTAAATGAAGAGTTTGACCGTGCCAAAAACAAAACAGATTTTGAGGTGCGAGGATTTGATTTAAGCGATAGATGGGATGATATTGCAGAGTATGTAGATTTTAAAAATTCAATCGCTTTTTGCGTACTTGAAGATAGTGCCCAAAATATATTTTTAACAATTTCTCTAAGGTCTCTTTTTAGTGATTTAAACATTATTGCACTTTCAAACAACAAAGATACGGCAAATAAACTTCAAATGGCAGGTGCAAACAAGGTAATTCCTCTTGTGCAGACTACGGCGGAGATAATCTCTGAGATGATGGAAAAACCTATAGTAAAAGAGGTATTTCACACTATTTTGTTTGAGGGCGGTGCGCTAAAAATCACACAGATTGAGATGAACGGGACAAACCCTTACCTCGGTCATGAGATTTTTGAGCTCGATTGGAACATTAAGTATGGCATTATACCGCTCTCTGTTATTCAAGAGGATGAAAAAAATGAATTTATATACGCCTCAAAAATAAAGCATAACAGAGTGAAAGAGGGTGATATTTTTATCATTGTCGGATACGAGAGAGATATACAAGAATTTGAAAAAGTATTAGGAAGGAGAGATGATGTCAATTGGCGTAATTGGAGCAGGTAAATGGGGCTTAGCACTCTATTTTGTGCTTTCACAAAATAATAAAGTATTGATTCATTCTAGAACTCCAAGAGAGATTGAAAATTTTGTCTCTTTGGAAGAGATTTTAAAGTGTGAGTATTTGGTAATAGCGATACCGGCGCAAAGTGTTTCGTCGTGGCTTGAGGAAAATTTTGTCTTTCAAGACCAAAAAATCTTGGTTGCGGCCAAGGGAATAGAAGCAAAAACAGGTATGTTTTTAAATGACATTTATGCCAAATATGTTCCAGATGCAAACATAGCTTTTTTGTCCGGTCCCTCTTTTGCAACTGAGGTTATGAAGTCTTTGCCCACAGCACTTGTGGTTAATTCACATAACGAAAAAGTAAGTGAGAAGTTTGCTTCTTTTTTTCCATCATTTATCAAAACTTATACCTCTACTGATGTTATGGGAGCGGAAGTCGCGGGAGCGTATAAAAATGTAATTGCTATAGCTGCTGGAATATGTGAAGGTTTAGGTTTGGGAAAAAATGCAGCAGCCTCACTTATATCTCGCGGACTTGTCGAAATGCAGAGATTTGGGCTTGAGTACGGTGCAAGGGAAGAGAGTTTTGTAGGACTCAGCGGAGCAGGAGATTTGTTCTTAACTGCATCTTCTACTATGAGCCGTAATTTTCGTGTAGGGCTTGGAATAGCTGAGGGAAAATCTCAAAAAGAGATACTTGATGAGTTAGGCGAAGTTGCCGAGGGTATCGGTACGACCTATGCTCTACATGAAATCATGAAACAAAAAAACCTTTATCTGCCTATAGCAAAAGAAGTTTATGAGATGCTTGAGGGTAAAAACCCTCGTATAAGTTTAAAAGACTTTCTTGCCAGTTAAGGGGTAATAATGAGTCAAAATTTAGAGCAGTATAAAAAGATAGTTATAGCCATTTTAGTAGGAGCTTTAGTCTTTGCTCTCTCATTGAGCCTTTTTACAACACAACAAGCTTCACTTCTTGGGTTGATTGCATTTTTGGTTACTTTGTGGACAAATGAAGGCTTGCCTTTGGCGGTTGTATCTTTGTTGCCGATTGTTTTATTTCCTGCTTTTTCTATTTTAGACACAAAAGCTACGGCTCTTAACTATTCCCACCCTATTATTTTTTTATTTTTAGGTGGTTTTTTACTGGCAATTGCAGTTGAAAAGAGTAATCTGCATATTTGGCTTACGGAGAAAATATTAGGAATATTCCCAAATACTCCAAGAGGCATGATATTTTCTTTGGTTCTTACCTCCGGACTGCTGAGTTCCATTCTTTCAAATACTACAACAACTCTTCTTCTTATCTCGATTGCTCTTTTTATTACTGATGACATTAAGTTGAAAATGAGGTTTGCTTTAGCCATAGCATATGGGGCAAGTGTCGGTGGAGTACTCACTCCTATAGGCACACCGCCAAACCTAATACTACTTGGAATTATGTCTGACAAAGGTATAGAGCAGATACCTTTTTTTCAGTGGATTTGGATGCTCACCCCTCTGGTATTTGTTATGTTTGTTGTTGTCGGTTTTTTACTTAGCATCGGAGTCTCTAAGAGTTCTCTTGAGAGAAACACTAAAAAAGAACCTTTAAATATAATGCAAAAAAAGGTTTTATATATCATTTTTGGTTTAATAGTTTTACTGCTTCTTAACGCTCCAATGAAACCTTTTTACAACGGCTTAGGTCTAAGTGAGGCTGGAGTGCTGCTTTTTGCAGGTCTACTTTTATTTATGCCACCATTTAATGTACTAGACTGGATGGAAGATAAGCATCTCATTCCTTATAGAATTATGTTCTTGTTTGGTGCAGGTTTCTCTATCGCAACAGCGTTTAGCGGGACTGGTTTAGCCGATGAAGTTGCTTCTTATCTTATTGTTATGACAGAGCTTTCCCCCGTACTTTTACTATTTAGTATTGCGATGCTTATAACTTTTACTACTGAAATAACATCCAACACAGCACTTATATCTATAATGCTTCCGGTTATCTATTCAGTAGCAGAACAAACAGGCATAAATGCAACGCTATTTATGATGGTCGCTACCATATGTGCCAGTTATGCCTTTATGCTCCCTATTGCAACACCGCCCAACGCAATTGCCATGAGCAGCGGAGCCGTCAATGTTAAGACAATGATGAAGTACGGAATGATTTTAAATTTACTAGGCGTATTTTTTATTGTCATGATTGCGGAGTTCTTTTGGAAAGGTGTTCTTTTTTAGGGTTAGAATTCTTATTGATAGGACAAACCCTGTTTCATATAAAGGATATAGATGTGCTATAATCAATTTCAATCAGAAACAACACTCTTTTTAATTCAATATCTAAAAGGTAAATACCATGGAAAAAGACTATTTTTTACGCTGGATTGGATTTGTAGTTTTTGCGCTGACAGTTTGGTTGTTTTTCCCTTTTTTAAAAAGTTTTTTTGTGGCATTGCTGATGGTAATGGCTACTTTTCCTATATACCATTTTATAGAAGCAAAAATAAAACGGTATGAAAAGCTAAAAACTCTTGCTCCTGTACTTTCCGCCGGTAGCGTTACCTTGGCATTTTCATTGATTGTTTTTGTGCCAATTGCCGTATTTTTATTTCATTTTTTTAGTCATCCTGCAGATAGCATGGCGATGATTCTCTCTTTATTGGATAGAATTGATGCCTTGAGTCAGCGCCTTCCGTCCTACTTGGAGTGGATTAGAGCTCCTCTTGATACAATTATTTCGATGGCAGTAACACATAAAGAAGAGATTACTTCATTTCTCGCAGGGTGGCTTGGCAGTGGATTAAAAAACTTTATGCTCATGCTAGGCAATATGGTGACGATTGTTATATTTTTCTTCTTTTTGACTTTGTACGGTCGAAGGCTTCTTTTCTTTTTTACTCCTATTGTTCCTCTAGCACGCTCTCTCAAGCGAGAATTTTTTACAGAGATGACGATGATGGTATCGGTTGTCTTCTATACTTTAGTGGGAGTAATGGTTACGCAAGGATTAGCGTTTGGAGTTTTTATTGCTTTTTTTGATGGATACAACGCTTTATTGCTTGGATTTGTTGTGGGCATTGTGTCCATTATTCCGCTTTTTGGGACGGGGCTGGTTTGGATTCCTGTAGCAGTAAATGAGTATCTTGACGGCAATATTATTAATGCGCTTGTTATCTCTGTCTATTCATATTTTATGATGACAGTTTTCATTGACAATGTTGTCAAGCTTGTCATTTTAAATTTTGTAAATCGCAAGATAAGCAAGAACAAAAATCGCGTTAATGAATTTATTATATTTTTTGCTATTATAGGGGGATTGGCAACTTTTGGATTTTGGGGATTTATCTTGGGACCCGCAATTGTTGCACTCACTATTACGACTCTTATGACTTTGCGCAAAGCCAATCGATTAAGCCTTGCACATAAAGAGACTCTCTTAGATAAAAATTAACTTTTTACGCTGAGTGATTCTATTTCTTTTTGGAGTTTATCGAGTTGTTTGACGAGTTGCTTGATTTCATTCTCTTTAATTTCATCTACAGTTCCGCCATGCAAAAATTCTTCTGCCGTAGATTGAAATGTTTTGACTAATGCTTCAAGCTTCTCTTTTGCTTTGTTGACTAATTCTCCGTAATCATCGACAAGAGTTTCCTCTAGGGCATTGATTTTATTTGATATCTCATCTTTGTTTTTGAAAACATAATAGGCACAAAAACCTGCGATAGCTGCACCGACTGTGAAACTGAGTAGATTATTTCTGTTCATGTTGTCCTCTTTTATTTCTGGATTTTTTTTAAAAAACTGAGAAAATGCCTCAAACGCGAGAGAGGCATTGGTTAATTTAGCGATACCACTAGAAGCCCTGGATGTTAAGAATTGGCTTTCATCTCCTAACATCTGCAGCAAATCACTGCTCTCTTGAGTAATTACTGAAAGATTGTTCGAAAGAGCACAAAGCCCATCTTGACCAAGGGAAATAAAGTCATTTGCTTTACGAATGGTTTTGGTATATTGGACAGTAGAGAAAATAAGCATCGCAGTGATGACAACCATACATATTGCAATAATCCCTAAAAATAGTAGAAGAAACTGTTGATCACTCATTTTATAACCCTTTCATCACTTCGATTTTTTGAGTATACTCCTCTTTAAGTATTCTATAGCTTAACATTTTTAGTACAATAAAAAATTAAATATGATAATATGCCAATTCAACGCAGTGATTCCAGAAAATAGAAGATTTTTTATATGCTATAATTGCAACTCTCCAATCTTAATAATAAAAACAATCAGAAGGAATACAGTGAAAGTTAAACAGTATTCAATTAAAGTTTTTGAGATAAGTATAGATTCTCAGAGCTCTTTCTTAGCCTTTATGGATAAGAATATTATTATGTTAAAACATTATCTGCTTTACCTAAAAGGGGAGATAACTCCCGCTATAGAAGAGTATTTAAATGCTCATGAAATAACATATACTACCCATCTAACTCTTCGTGGTAAAACACATCAAGAGCTTGTTTTAAAACAGAGTGATTTAAAGATTATAGATGACATTGTGAGAAGTGGACAGGATATAAAAGTGCAAAGCGATTTGCTCGTTTTGAACAGAGTAAATAGCGGCGCGAAACTTCAGGTGGAAGGAAATCTTATAATTACGGGAAATGTTGATGGAATGATATTTTGTAACGGTGATTTTATGCTTGTTAAGACATCCAAAAAAGCGATGATAGTTTTTAACGGTGTTGAGATTGATGGCAGTTTACTGCAAAATAAATTTAATAAAATAATATTTAATGGCGAAGAGATAATAGTAACGCCGATAGAAAAGGAACCTAAGTGGGCATAGTATACGCGATAGTAAGTGGCAAAGGCGGAGTTGGTAAAACAACAACAACGGCAAATATAGGAATAGGCATAGCAAAAGAGGGCAAAAAAGTTGTACTTGTTGATTTTGATTTGGGTCAGAGAAACCTTGATTTGATTTTGGGACTTGAAAACCGTGTAATTTTTGACATGGTCCATGTCATGGACGAAGAGGCTGGACTTAAACAAGCGCTTATAAAAAGCAAGTACAGTGACAAACTTTTTCTTTTAGCTGCTTCTCAAACAAAAGACAAATCGGCACTGGTACAAGAAAAGGTTAAAAAACTGATTGAGACTCTCAAAGAGGAGTTTGATTATGTTATTTTAGATGCTCCTGCTGGAATCGAGAGCGGTTTTGAGCATACTATCATGTTCGCTGATGCAGTTATTGTTGTTGTAAACCCTGAAGTTTCATCTATCCGTGATGCCGATAAAGCAATCGGGATTGTTGATGCGAAATGTGAAAGAGCCAAAGAGAACAAAACAGTTCAGAAATTTCTGATTATAAACCGTATCAATCCAGCTATGGTTACAAGAGGGGAGATGCTTGAAAGCGGTGATATTCTAGATATTTTAGATATTGATTTGCTGGGCAAAATTCCTGAAGATAGATTGATAGTTGAATCATCAAATACCGGTAAACCTGTAATCTTAAATGATAAATCGACAGCAGGCGCTGCTTACGAGCGTATAAGTAAACGCCTTTGCGGAGAAAATATAGCATTTGAAGATGTAGAAACATTCTCTTCACCCTCTTTAATGCTTAAAATAAAAGGTCTATTTCAATGAGTTTTTTTTCTTCTTTATTTAATAAAAAGGAAACAAGTGCAGGAGTAGCCAAAGACAGGCTCCGAATTGCTATCAGTTCAGACAGAAATAATATCTCTTATCCTTTTATGGAAGATATGAAAGCTGATATTATCGAGGTTGTTCGCAAATACATATCAGCAACAAGTGTGAGTATCACAAAAGAGACTGATGGAGATGTAGATACTCTTGGAATCGAGATAATTATCCCCAAATAAGGGGACTCTTAATATCTCTTTGATTCCATCAGTAATCATACCTTCTTCTTTTTTGATATCAGTGCTTTAACTAGCGCATTTTGTATAGAGTTAAATGCTTCTATATTTTGACTAAGTATTTTCTCTTCTCTTTTCAATGCTCTATTCATAGAGGCTATCTCTTTATCCAATGCAATAAATTTATTTATTTCTTCTCTTTTAACAACTTTTTTTAAGAGTTTTTTATTTTCTTCTTTAACTTCTTGCATATTTTCTTTAATAAATTTCATCTCTTCTCTGAGTTCTAATTTTCTAGTTTCATTTTTTGCTAAAGAGAGAGAGTCTTTGCATTTTTCCAAATCACCTTCATATTTAATCAGTAAATTTATAAGTTTATTCTTTTCATCTATATGTTTAGTGTTATATTCAATTGGTGAAAGACCATCAATCGATAAACTCATAAGCTCCACATTCTTTTTATCTAAAGCAGATCCCATGGCTTTGCTGATAGAATTTGTTCTTACGTAAAGTTTTACTATAGACATCATTGATACAACATTCCATCTTAATCCATTGTCTGCTTCAAGTGCAGGCACTTGGTATTTGT
>Ga0210044_10003665_pt1 | contig 21811 bp, 19 predicted proteins | sample CryGey13umfilter_2_FD_183959 | JGI IMG/M metagenome (GOLD analysis project Ga0210044, IMG submission 183959) | Groundwater microbial communities from aquifer in Utah, USA - Crystal Geyser 4/9/14 3 um filter (SPAdes) (version 2) | ecosystem: Environmental > Aquatic > Deep subsurface >... | reverse complement strand
TCCTGCGGGATCTCGACCTTGCCGAACTGGCGCATCTTCTTCTTGCCGGCCTTCTGCTTGTCGAGCAGCTTGCGCTTGCGGGTGGCGTCGCCGCCGTAGCACTTGGCGGTCACGTCCTTGCGCAGCGCGCGGATCGTCTCGCGCGCGATGATCCGCCCGCCGATGGCGGCCTGGATCGGCACCTGGAACATGTGCTGCGGGATCAGGTCCTTCAGCTTCTCGCACATGCTGCGCCCGCGCGCCTCGGCCCGGTCGCGGTGCACGATCATGCTGAGCGCGTCCACCGGCTCGGCGTTGACGAGGATCTGCATCTTCACCAGCGCGTCGGCCTGATAGCCGTCGATCTGGTAGTCGAAGCTGGCGTAGCCCTTGGTGGCGCTTTTCAGCCGGTCGTAGAAGTCGAACACCACCTCGTTGAGCGGCAGGCGATACACCACCATGGCGCGCGACCCGGCGTAGGTGAGGTCGGCCTGCACGCCGCGCCGGTCCTGACACAGCTTGAGCACGTCGCCGAGGTATTCGTCGGGCACCAGGATCGTCGCCTTGATCCACGGCTCCTCGATGCGGTCGATCCTGACCACATCGGGCATGTCGGCGGGGTTGTGCAGCTCGATCACCGAGCCGTCGGTCATGTAGATGTTGTAGATCACCGAGGGCGCCGTGGTGATCAGGTCGATGTCGTATTCGCGCTCCAGCCGCTCACGGATGATCTCCAGATGCAGCAGGCCGAGGAACCCGCAGCGAAAGCCGAAGCCCAGCGCGGCGGAGGTCTCCATCTCGTAGGTGAAGCTGGCGTCGTTGAGCGCCAGCTTCTCGATGGCTTCGCGCAGCGCCTCGAACTCGGCGCTGTCCACCGGAAACAGGCCGCAGAACACCACCGGCTGCGCGGGCTTGTAGCCGGGCAGCGCCTGCGCGCAGGGGCGGCGCTCATGGGTGATGGTGTCGCCGACGCGGGTGTCGCGCACCTGCTTGATCGAGCCGGTGAAATAGCCGATCTCGCCGGGCCCGAGTTCGGCGGCGTCCTCCATCTTGGGGCGGAACACGCCAAGGCGCTCGACGCTGTGGGCGGCGCCGGTCATCATCATGCGGATGCGGTCGCCCTTTTTCAGCACGCCGTCGTGGATGCGCACCAGCACGACGACGCCGAGATAGGCGTCATACCAGCTATCGACCAGCATCGCCTTGAGCGGCGCCTCGCGGTCGCCCTTGGGCGCCGGCAGGCGGGTGACGATGGCCTCCAGCACGTCGGCCACGCCCAGCCCGCTTTTGGCCGAGATCAGCACCGCGTCGGCGGCGTCGATGCCGATCACGTCCTCGATCTGGGCGCGCACCTGCTCCGGCTCGGCGGCGGGCAGGTCGATCTTGTTGAGCACCGGCACGATCTCATGCCCCGCGTCGATCGCCTGATAGACGTTGGCCAGCGTCTGCGCCTCGACGCCCTGCGAGGCGTCCACCACCAGCAGCGAGCCTTCGACCGCGCGCATCGAGCGGCTGACCTCATAGCCGAAGTCCACATGGCCGGGGGTGTCGATCAGGTTCAGCACATAGTCCAGCCCGTCCTTGGCGCGATAGTCGAGGCGCACGGTCTGGGCCTTGATGGTGATGCCGCGCTCGCGCTCGATGTCCATCGAATCGAGCACCTGCTCCTTCATTTCACGCTGCGTCAGCCCGCCGGTGAGCTGGATCAGCCGGTCGGCGAGCGTGGACTTGCCGTGGTCGATATGCGCCACGATCGAGAAGTTGCGGATGCGCGAGAGCTCTGTCATGGGCGGGGGTTATGGGGGCGCCTACTGCGCCGGTCAAGCGGGCGCGGGGTCAGCCCTCCCGCTGCGACAAGTTCTGCGACTCGCCCCCCATCTCGGCCATCGCGCGCAGATGCGGAACAAGCCCGGCGACGCCGTGCTCGATCAGGTCGAGCGCGCGGTCGAAAGCGTCCGCCCCGCCGTAATACGGGTCGGGCACGTCGCGCCGCCCGAGGTGCGGGGCGTAGTCGAGCAGCAGCCCCAGCGACGCGCGCGCGGCGGGCGGGCGCTGCGCGCGCAGCGCGTCATGCACGCGGGCGTCCATCGCCAGCACCAGGTCGCAGGCGTGGAAATCCTGCGCGACGACCGCGCGGGCGCGCTGACCGGTGATGTCGAGGCCGCGACGGCTGGCGGCGGCCATGGCGCGCGCGTCGGGCGCGGCGCCCTCGTGCCAGCCCATGACGCCCGCGCTGTCCACCCGCACCGCGAGGCCCCCGGCGCGCGCCGCAGCCTCCAGCGCGCCCTGCGCCATGGGTGAGCGGCAGATGTTGCCCAGACAGACCATCAGCACGTGCAGCGCCGTCATGCGGCGGATCCTTTCCGTGGCGTCATTGAAAGTTGTCGCTTCTGCGGATGCAGCTAAGCTAGAATCATGACGTTTTACATACCCTGAAGGAGCTTCGCCCATGCGTCTCACCGCGCACAGCGCCCCGCGCATCGCCCGCGCCGCCGCCCTCTCCGCCTGCGTCGTCGCCGCTTTCGCCGCCGCATCCGCCCAGGCCGACCCCGCCGACGACGCGATCAAGGCGCGGCGGGGCTTTTTCACGCTGCTGGGGGCCGAAATCGGCCCGCTCGGCGCCATGGCCAAGGGCGAGGCGCCCTATGACGCCGACGCCGCAAAGCGCCACGCCGCCAACCTTCAGGCGCTGGCGGGCTATCGCTTCGGCGATCTGTTCGTCGCAGGCTCCTCCAACGACGACAAGTTCGGCGACACCCGCGCCCTGCCGGTGATCTGGACCGACACGGCCGGGTTCTCTGAGAAGGCCGGGGGGCTGGTCGCCGCCATCGGCGCGCTGCAGGGCGTGGCGGGCGAGGGCCAGGCGGCGCTGGCGGGCGGCGTCGGCGCGCTGGGAAAGAGCTGCGGCGCCTGCCACGACACCTATCGCGCCAAGGAATTCTGAGGCGTGACGCCCGGCGACGCAGGCCGGACGCGCGAGGCGCGCGTCTGGGACGTGGGCGTGCGGCTGTTTCACTGGCTGCTGGTGGTCTTTGTGAGCGCGTCGTGGCTGCTGGGCCAGTTCGGCCCGGCGATCATGACGCGGCACTTCCAGTCGGGCTATGTGATCATCGGCCTGCTGGCGTTTCGCCTGATCTGGGGTGTGGCCGGCCCGCGCCCGGCGCGCTTCGCCAGCTTTCTCGCCGGGCCGCGCGCGGTGTGGGCCTATGCGCGCACCCTGCCCCGCCGCGCGCCCAGCTTCTGGCCTGGGCACAACCCGCTGGGCGGCTGGGCGGTGGCGGCGATGCTGCTGCTGCTGGCGGCGCAGGGCGCGACCGGGCTGTTCGCCGACCCGGAGGATTTCATCAATCAAGGGCCGCTGGCGGCGTCGGTCGAGCCCGCGACGCGGCACTGGGCCTCCGCCTGGCACGCCCGGCTGGCGAACGCGCTGCTGGCGCTGGTGGCGCTGCATGTCGCCGTGATCGCGTTCTATCGCTTCTGGAAGCGTGAGGACCTGGTGCGCCCGATGCTGACCGGGCGCAAAAAGGTGCGCGCGCCGAAACTTTGACCGCTGCGTCAAAAAACCTTCACTTGGCGCCAAAGATGGTGCTTCCTACACCCCCGCGTGTCGCAGTCGCGGGCAAGAGCCGCGTCCACCGCGCAGGGAGCATCATCATGAAACGTCTCACCATCGCCGCAGCCGTCGCCGCCAGCCTGTCGGCGGGCGCCGCCTCCGCCGCCACCGAGATCCAGCTCTGGCACGCCTTCACCGGGCGGCTGGCCGAGCTGCTGACCGAGCAGACGACGAAGTTCAACGCCGCGCAGAGCGATTTCGTCGTCGTGCCGACGCCGAAGGGCAACTATTCCGAGACGCTGAACGCCGGCATCGCCGCGTTTCGCGCCGGAGAGCAGCCGCACATCCTGCAGGTGTTCGAGGTCGGCACCGCGACCATGATGGGCGCCAAGGGCGCGATCAAGCCGGTGCACGAGCTGATGGCCGAGGCGGGAACCCCGATCGACAAGAGCGCGTTCCTCTCCGCCGTCACCGCCTATTACACCACCACCGACGGCGACATGCTGTCGATGCCCTACAACTCCTCGACGCAGGTGCTCTATGTGAACAGCGCGCTGCTGGAGAAGGCGGGCCTGCCCGCCGATGCGCCGCTGGAGACATGGCCGCAGGTCGAGGCCGCGCTCGACGCGCTGAAGGCTGCGGGCGTGGACTGCCCGCTCACCACCGCCTGGCAGAGCTGGGTGCATCTGGAGAGCTTCTCCGCCTATCACGACGTGCCGTTCGCCACGCAGGAGAACGGTTTTGGCGGAACCGACACCAGCCTCGTGTTCAACGGCCCGCTGCAGATCGCGCATATCGCCAAGCTGGGCGAGTGGGCGAAGGAGGGCAAGTTCATCTACGCCGGGCGCCGCAACGAGGGCGGCGCGCGGTTCCGCGCCGGTGAATGCGCGCTCTACACCGAAAGCTCGGCGGGCTATGCGGGCGTCAAGGCCGAGGCGCAGTTTCCGTTCCAGATCCGCCCGCTGCCCTACTGGCCCGAGGCCGAGGGCGCGCCGCAGAACACCATCATCGGCGGCGCCTCGCTGTGGGTGATGGCGGGCAAGCCGGCCGAGGACTACAAGGGCGTCGCGGCGTTCTTCAGCTTTCTGTCCAGCCCCGAGATTCAGGCGCAGTGGCACCAGCAGACCGGCTATCTGCCGATCACCTACGCCGCCTATGAGCTGACCAAGAGCCAAGGCTTCTACGAGGCCAACCCCGGCACCGACATCGCCATCATCCAGATGACCGGGAAGGCGCCGACGGCGAACTCCAAGGGGCTGCGGCTGGGGTCGTTCGACCAGATCCGCGCGATCATCGACGAGGAGCTGGAGGCCGTCTGGGCGGGCGACAAGACCGCGCAAGCCGCGCTCGACAGCGCGGTTGAGCGCGGCGACCAGTTGCTGCGCCGCTTCGAGCGCGCCGCGCAGTAAGAGGCGCGCAGTAACCGGCGCCGGGCGGCGCGATCCGCCGCCGCCCGGCCCCCTCGCAGCCCCGGCCCCCGCGCCGGGGCCTCGCGCCACCCCGCAGGGCCGCCCATGCACAAGCGCGTCGTGTTCAACAACCGCCTGCTGCCCTATCTGCTGCTGGCGCCGCAGGTGGTGGTCACGGTGCTGTTCTTCTTCTGGCCGGCCGGTCAGGCGGTGTGGCAATCGGCGTTCATCCCCGACCCGTTCGGCCTGAGCGCGGTGTTCGTCGGCTTCGACAACTTCACCTTCCTGCTGAGCGACCGCTACTATCGCGCGTCGTTCGCCACCACCGCGATCTTCAGCACCCTTGTCACGCTGCTGTCGATGTCCGTGGCGCTCTATCTTGCGGTGATGGCCGACCGCGTCGTGAAGGGCTCCGGCCCCTACCGCACGCTGCTGATCTGGCCCTATGCGGTGGCGCCTGCGGTGGCCGGGGTTCTGTGGCTGTTCATGTTCAACCCCTCGATCGGCGTGGTGGCGTTCTATCTCAAGGTGATGGGCTATGACTGGAACCACGTGCTGCGCGGCGATCAGGCGATGGCGCTGGTGGTGGCGGCGAGCGCGTGGAAGCAGGTCAGCTACAACTTCCTGTTCTTTCTCGCCGGGCTTCAGGCGATCCCGAAATCGGTGATCGAGGCGGCGGCGATCGACGGGGCCGGGTTCTGGCGGCGGTTCTGGACCATCGTGTTTCCGCTGCTGTCGCCCACCACCTTCTTCCTGCTGGTGGTCAACATCGTCTATGCGTTCTTCGACACGTTCGGCGTGATCCACACCATCACCGCAGGCGGGCCGCAGCAGGCGACGACGACGCTGGTCTATAAAGTGTTCGCCGACGGCTTTGTCGGGCAGGACCTCGGCTCCAGCGCCGCGCAGTCGGTGATCCTGCTGGCGCTGGTCGGCGTGCTGACCGTGGTGCAGTTTCGCTATATCGAGCGCAGGGTGCACTACTGATGAGCGGCATGGTCGAGCGGCGCGGCTGGGGCCTCGTCTTCACCCATCTGGCGCTGATCGCGGGCCTTGCGGTGGTGTGCTTCCCGATCTGGGTGGCCTTCGTCGCCTCCACCGTCACGCAACCCGAGATCGTGCGCCCGCCCCTGCCGCTGATCCCCGGCGACCGCTTCATCGAGAACTATACCGCGGCGCTGTTTCAGGGCGTGAGCACGCCGGTCTGGCGGATGCTGATGAACTCGATGGTGATGGCGCTGGGCATCACCATCGGCAAGATCGCGATCTCGATCATCTCCGCCTACGCCATCGTCTATTTCCGCTTTCCGTTCCGCATGGTGTTCTTCTGGCTGATCTTTCTGACGCTGATGCTGCCGGTCGAGGTGCGCATCGTGCCGACCTATGAGGTGGTGGCGGGGTTCGGGATGCTCAACAGCTATTCCGGCCTGATCCTGCCGCTGATCGCATCGGCCACCGCCACCTTCCTGTTCCGCCAGTTGTTCCTGACCATCCCCGACGAGCTGGCCGAGGCCGCGCGGATCGACGGCGCCGGGCCGGTGCGCTTCTTCATCGACATGGTGCTGCCGATGTCGCGCACCAACATCGCGGCGCTGTTCGTGATCCTGTTCATCTATGGCTGGAACCAGTATCTCTGGCCGCTGCTGATCACCACAAAGCCGGAGATGAACACCATCGTCATGGGGCTGAAGCAGATCATCCCCAGCAGCGACGATGTCGCCAACTGGCCGGTGATCATGGCGACCGCGATGCTGGCGATGCTGCCGCCGGTGCTGGTGGTGATCTTCATGCAGAACCTGTTCGTCAAGGGTCTTGTCGAGAGCGAGAAGTAATGGCCGAGATCTCCTTACGCGGCGTGCGCAAGTCCTATGGCCCGACCGAAGTGATCCACGGCGTCGATTGCGAGGTTGCGGACGGCGAACTGATCGTGATCGTCGGCCCCTCGGGTTGCGGAAAATCGACGCTGCTGCGCGTGGTGGCGGGGCTGGAGACGATCTCGGGCGGCGAGGTCTGGATCAAGGGGCGCCGCGTCAACGACCTGGAGCCGCGCGAGCGCGACATCGCCATGGTGTTCCAGAACTACGCGCTCTACCCGCACATGAGCGTGTTCGACAACATGGCCTACGGCCTCAAGATCGCCCGCGTGGCGCGCGAGGAAATCCGCGCCCGCGTCGAGAAGGCCGCCGCGATGCTGGAGCTTACGCCCTATCTCGGGCGCAAGCCGCGCGAACTGTCGGGCGGTCAGCGGCAGCGCGTCGCCATGGGCCGCGCCATCGTGCGCAACCCCGCCGCGTTCCTGTTCGATGAGCCGCTCAGCAACCTCGACGCCAAGCTGCGGGTGCAGATGCGCATGGAGATCAAGGCGTTGCAGCGAGAGCTTGGCGTGACCGCGCTCTACGTCACCCACGATCAGGTCGAGGCGATGACGCTGGCCGACCGCATGATCGTGATGAACGACGGCCGCGCCGAGCAGATCGGCCGCCCGCTGGAGATCTACGACGACCCCGCGACCACGTTTGTCGCGGGCTTCATCGGCTCGCCGCCGATGAACTTCCTGCCCGACCCTGAAGGCGGCGGCGTGACCGGCGTGCGCCCCGAGCATCTGCAGCTCTGCACGCCGCTCGAGGGCCTTGCGGCGGGGCGCATCCGCTTCACCGAGGCGCTGGGGGCGGAGACGCTGGCGCATGTGGCGCTGGATGGCGGCGGGCTGGCCACCATCCGCCTCGACGCCCGCGCCGCCCCGCGCGAGGGCGAGGCGGTGGGTCTGGCCGCCGACCCCGCCCGGCTTTACCGTTTCGACGCGGCGGGCGCGCGCCTGCGGGCCTGACGCCGCGCCGCGATCACCCGACCGTCGGCAGAAAGCTGCCGTCCAGCCGCAGGATCGCCGCGTGGATCTTGCCTGCGGCCAGCGACAGATCCTGCCCGATCGAGCGCACCAGAAACCAGTGCCGCAGCACCGGCGTCTGCGGCGCGGCCAGCGTGGCGAGATCGCCGTGGCGCAATTCGGCGACGGTGGTGTGCAGCGACAGAAAGGCGATGCCCAGCCCGGCGATGACCGCCTGCTTGATGGTCTCGTTCGATCCCAACTCGACCAGCCGATAGGCGGCGCCGTCGCCCAGCCGGTCGAGATAGCGCTGCATCAGGATGCGCGTGCCCGACCCAGGCTCCCGCGCGATGAAGGTCTCGTCGCGCAGATCGGCCCATGACAGCGCGGGCCGCCCGGCGAGCGGATGGTCGGGCGCGGCGACGATGCCGTGCGGATGCGGGCCGACCGGCGTCGCCTCCACCGGCGGCTCGCGCGGCGGCCGCCCGGTCACGGCGAGGTCGATGGCGCCGGTCTCCAGATCGTGCAGGATCGTGTCGCGGTTGCCGACCTTGAGCGCCAGCGTGACGCCGGGGTGCAGCAGCCGCAGCGTCTTGACCAGGCCGGGGGCGAAATACTTCGCCGTCGAGACCACGCCCAGCGCCACATGGCCGACCTGCCCGCTCTCGATGGCGCGCACCTGCGCGGCGGCCTGCGACAAAACGACATCGACGCGCTCGGCGGCGACCAGCAGCGCCTCGCCCGCCGCCGTCAGCCGCGACCCCGCCGAATCCGCCGCGCGCTGCAACAGCGTCGCCGCCATGGCGCCCTCCAATCCCTTGATCTGACTGTGAACAGCCGGGGGCGTGAGGTGCAGCGCCTCGGCGGCGGCGCTGATCGAGCCATGCCGCGCCACCGCCGCAAGGGCGCGCAATTGCTTCAGCGTGACGGCATCGACCAGCATGATTAGATTTTCCTGACTGAGAGCAAGAAAACTTTAAATTTCAATTTTGGTTAGCGCACCGCATACCCCGGGTCAACGGCGACACGGATGAAGGGGCGACACAGCGATGACCGACCACAGCGACCTTGACGGACCGGAGATCCCGGACGCCCTGCGCGACGTCGTCAAGCGGCTTTGCGCGGTGTCCGCCGATCTGGCGGTGATGATCGCCAGCGGCGACATCGGCCAGAACCTCGGCGGCGCCGTCGGCGTCAACAGCGGCGGCGACGGCCAGAAGGCGCTCGACGTGATCGCCGACGAGGCGTTCATGGACGGGCTGCGCGGCTCGGCGATCCGCCACTACGCCTCCGAGGAGCAGGAGACGGCGGTGACGCTGGGCGACGGCGGCGCCTACGCGCTGGCCATCGACCCGCTGGACGGCTCGTCCAACATCGAGGTCAACGTCTCGATCGGCACGATCTTCGCGATCTTTCCCGCCGCCGACACGCCCGAGGCCAGCTTTCTGCGCCCCGCCGCCGACATCGTGGCCGGCGGCTACGTGATCTACGGGCCGCAGACCTGCCTGGTGATCAGCTTTGGCGACGGCGTGCTGAAATTCACCCTCGACCCGAGGACGCGGACGTTCCGCCTCACCAGCCGGGCGGTGCGCGTGCCGCAGCAGACCAGCGAATTCTCGATCAACGCCTCGAACTACAAGCACTGGCCGGCGCCGATCCGGGCGTTCATCGACGATCTGGTGGAGGGCGCGGAGGGCCCGCGCGGGCGGCCGTTCAACATGCGCTGGGTCGCCTCGCTGGTGGCGGAGACCCACCGCATCCTCACCCGCGGCGGCGTGTTCCTGTATCCCGGCGACAGCCGCAAGGGCTATGCGCTTGGCCGCCTGCGCATCCTCTACGAGTGCGCGCCCATCGCCTTTCTCATCACCCAGGCGGGCGGCGAGGCCACCGACGGCACCGACGCGATCCTGCCGCAGCCGATCACCACGCTGCACCAGCGCACGCCCTTCGTGTTTGGCAGCACGGAAAAGGTCGCCCGCGTCGCGGCCTATTTCGACCTGCCCGAAACTGAAACCTCTGCGCTGTTCGGCAAGCGCGGCCTTTTCCGGAGCTGACGACCATGAGCAAGAAACATCCCATCATCTCCGTCACCGGATCGTCGGGCGCCGGCACCAGCACGGTCAAGGCCACCTTCGACCAGATCTTCCGCCGCGAAAAGATCACCGCCGTCTCGATCGAGGGCGACGCCTTTCACCGCTTCAACCGCGCCGACATGCGCGACGAACTGGCGCGGCGCGTCGCGGCGGGCGATTCCAGCTTTTCGCATTTCTCGTTCGACGCCAATGAGCTGGGTGAGCTTGAGCGGGTGTTCCGCGAGTATGGCGAAACCGGCAAGGGCCGCACCCGCACCTATGTGCATGACGAGATCGAGGCCGCGAAAACCGGCGTCGCGCCGGGCAATTTCACCGCCTGGGCGCCGTTCCCCGACGGCTCCGACCTGCTGTTCTACGAAGGGCTGCACGGCGCCGTGGTCAACGACACGGTCAACCTCGCCGCGCTGGCCGATCTCAAGATCGGCGTGGTGCCGGTCATCAACCTTGAGTGGATCCAGAAAATCCACCGCGACCGCGCCCAGCGCGGCTATTCCACCGAGGCGGTGACCGACACCATCCTGCGCCGGATGCACGCCTATGTGCACTGCATCTGCCCGCAGTTCGCCGAGACCGACATCAACTTTCAGCGCGTGCCGGTGGTGGACACCTCCAACCCGTTCATCGCGCGCTGGATCCCCACGGCGGACGAAAGCCTTGTGGTGATCCGCTTCAAAAGCCCGCGCGGCATCGATTTTCCCTATCTCACCTCGATGATCCACGGCTCGTGGATGAGCCGGGCGAACTCGATCGTCATCCCCGGCAACAAGCTCGACCTGGCGATGCAGCTCATCCTCACGCCGCTGATCGAGCGCCTTGTGCGCGACAGCAAGCGCGCCTGAAAGGAAACGCCATGAACACCCAGATCACCCCCGCCGACGAGCGCACCATGGCCAACGCCATCCGGGCGCTGGCCATGGACGCGGTGCAAAAGGCCAACTCCGGCCATCCGGGCATGCCGATGGGCATGGCCGATGTCGCCACGGTGCTGTTCAACCGCTTCATCACGCTCGACCCGCAGGCGCCGAAATGGCCTGACCGCGACCGCTTCGTGCTGTCGGCGGGGCACGGCTCGATGCTGCTTTACGCGATCCACCACCTGCTCGGCTACGCCGACATGGACATGGACCAGCTGCGCGCCTTCCGCCAGATCGGCAGCCGCACGGCGGGCCACCCGGAATACGGCCACGCCGCAGGCATCGAGACCACCACCGGGCCGCTGGGCCAGGGCATCGCCACCGCGGTCGGCATGGCGCTGGCGGAGCGGATGTCGGCGGCGCGCCACCCCGGCCTGATCGACCACTATACCTATGTGCTGGCCGGCGACGGCTGTCTGATGGAGGGGATCAGCCATGAGGCGATCGACTTCGCCGGGCATCTGGGCCTCGGGCGTCTGGTGGTGCTGTGGGACGACAACCGGATCACCATCGACGGCGACACCGGCCTGTCCACCTCGACCGATCAGCTGGCGCGCTTCGCCGCCTCGGGCTGGCACGTCCGCCGGGTGGACGGCCACAACCCCGCCGAGATCGCCGATGCGATCACGGCGGCGCAGGCCGACCCGCGCCCCAGCCTGATCGCCTGCCGCACCATCATCGGCTTTGGCGCGCCGAACAAGCAGGGCAGCCACGACGTGCACGGCGCCCCGCTCGGCGCCGCCGAGATCGAGGCCGCCCGCGCCACGCTGGGCTGGACCCACGCGCCGTTCGAGATCCCCGACAGCGTCTATGCCGCCTGGGGCAGGATCGCGGCGCGCGGCGCCGAGGCGCGCGCGGCGTGGGAGGCCAAACTCGCCGCCTCGCCCGACCGCGAAGCCTTTGCGCGCGACCGCGACGGCGACACGTCCGCCCTGCCCGCCGCCATCGCCGCTTACAAGGCGGAGCTTTCGGCGACCGCGCCCAAGGTGGCGACCCGCAAGGCGAGCGAGATGGCGCTGGAGGTGGTCAACCGCGTCCTGCCGTTCAGCGTCGGCGGCTCCGCCGATCTGACCGGCTCGAACCTCACCCGCAGCAAGGGCATGAAATCGGTCACGCCGGGGGATTTCTCGGGCTCCTACATCCACTACGGCATCCGCGAACACGGCATGGCGGCGGCGATGAACGGCATCGCGCTGCACGGGATGCTGCGGCCCTACGGCGGCACGTTCATGGTGTTCGCCGACTATTGCCGCCCGGCGATCCGGCTGTCGGCGCTGATGGGCGCGCCGGTCACCTATGTGATGACGCACGACTCGATCGGCCTGGGCGAGGACGGCCCGACGCATCAGCCGGTCGAGCATCTCGCCTCGCTGCGCGCGATCCCCAACCTCACCGTGATCCGCCCCTGCGACGCGGTGGAGACCGCCGAGGCCTGGGAGATCGCGATGACCGCGACCGCCACGCCGACGCTGCTGGCGCTGTCGCGGCAGAACCTGCCGACGTTCCGCACCGCCCACGACGCGCGCAACCGCACCGCCGAGGGCGCCTATGTGCTGCGCGAGGCCCAAGGCGCGCGCGACGTGACGCTGATCGCCACCGGCTCGGAGGTCGAGATCGCGATGGCGGCGGCGGACCTGCTGGCGGCCGACGGCGTGAAGGCCGCCGTGGTGTCGGCGCCCTGTTTCGAGCTGTTCGTCCAGCGCGACGCGGCCGAACAGGCGGCGGTGCTGGGCGCGGCGCCGCGCGTCGGCGTCGAGGCCGCGATCCGCCAGGGCTGGGAGGCGCTGCTGCGCCGCGAGGACGGCTTCGTCGGCATGACCGGCTTTGGCGCCTCCGGCCCGGCGCCGCAGCTCTACCAGCAGTTCGGCATCACCGCCGAAGCCGTCGCCGCCGCAGCAAAAGCCCGGCTCTGACCGGCGCGCCCCTCATACACACTGACCAAGGAGGAACCACGATGGCCCTTATCACCCTGAGACAGCTTCTCGACCACGCCGCCGAGCACGACTACGGCGTGCCCGCCTTCAACATCAACAACATGGAGCAGGGGCTGGCGATCATGGCGGCGGCGACCGCCTGCGACGCGCCGGTGATCCTGCAGGCCAGCCGCGGCGCCCGCGCCTACGCCGGCGACAACATGCTGCGCCACATGGTGCTGGCGCTGGCCGAGACCTATCCCGACGTGCCGATCTGCCTGCATCAGGACCACGGCAACAACGAGGCGACCTGCTTCTCGGCGATCCGCCACGGCTTCACCTCGGTGATGATGGACGGCTCGCTCATGGCCGACATGAAGACGCCCTCCAGCTATGACTACAACGTGGCGATCACCGCCCGCGTCGCCGACGCGGCGCATTGGGTCGGCGCCAGCGTCGAGGGCGAGCTGGGCGTGCTGGGCAGCCTGGAGACCGGCGAGGCGGAAGCCGAGGACGGCTCGGGCGCCGAGGGCAAGCTTGACGAGAGCCAGCTGCTGACCGACCCCGACCAAGCCGCCGACTTCGTGGCGCGCACCGGCGTCGATGCGCTGGCCATCGCCTGCGGCACCTCGCACGGCGCCTACAAGTTCTCGCGCAAGCCTGACGGCGACATCCTGGCGATGCGGGTGATCGAGGCGATCCACGCCCGCATCCCCAATACGCACCTGGTGATGCACGGCTCGTCCTCGGTGCCGCAGCACCTGCAGGACCTCATCAACGAGGCCGGCGGCAAGATGCCCCAGACTTATGGCGTGCCGCTGGCCGAGATCGTGCGCGGCATCCGCCACGGCGTGCGCAAGGTCAACATCGACACCGACTGCCGCATGGCGATCACCGGCCAGTTCCGCAAGGTCGCCAAGGCCAACCCGGCCGAGTTCGACCCGCGCAAGTTCCTGATCCCCGCGATGAAGGAGATGGAGGCGCTGGTGAAGGAGCGTTTCGAGGCGTTCGGCACGGCGGGCAACGCCCGCAAGATCAAGGTCATCTCGATGGACGACATGGCGAAACGCTACGCCGACAAGACGCTGTCCCCGGCCCTCGCGGCCTGAACGAAGGAAATCATCCCATGGACCAGTCAGACCGCTACGCCGACCTCAGCCTGAAAGAGGCCGACCTCATCGCCGCCGGGCGCCATGTATTGGTGGCCTATATCTTGAAGCCCAAGGCGGGCCACGGCTATCTTGAGACCGCCGCGCATTTCGCCGCCGAAAGCTCGACCGGCACCAACGTCGAGACCAGCACCACCGACGACTTCACCCGCAGCGTCGATGCGCTGGTCTATGAGATCGACGAGGCGAAGCAGGTGACCAAGATCGCCTATCCGCTGGCGCTGTTCGACCACAACATCACCGACGGGCGGGCGATGATCTGCTCGTTCCTGACGCTGACCATCGGCAACAACCAGGGCATGGGCGATGTCGAATACGCCAAGATGCACGATTTCTGGGCGCCGCCCGCCTATCTGCGCAGCTTCGACGGCCCCTCGACCACCATCGCCGACCTGTGGCGGGTGCTGGGGCGGCCGCATGTGAACGGCGGCTTCATCGTCGGCACCATCATCAAGCCCAAGCTGGGTCTGCGCCCGCAGCCCTTCGCCGACGCCTGCTATGATTTCTGGCTCGGCGGCGACTTCATCAAGAACGACGAGCCGCAGGGCAACCAGATCTTCTCGCCGCTGCGCCAGACCATCCCGCTGGTCGCCGACGCCATGCGCCGCGCCCAGGACAAGACCGGCGAGGCCAAGCTGTTCTCGGCCAACATCACGGCGGACGACCATCACGAGATGGTGGCGCGCGGCGAGTTCATCCTGGAGACCTTCGCCGAGAACGCCGACCACGTGGCGTTCCTGGTGGACGGCTATGTGACCGGCCCGGCGGCGATCACCACGGCGCGGCGCCGCTTTCCCGGCCAGTATCTGCACTACCACCGCGCGGGCCATGGCGCCGTCACCTCGCCGCAGTCGATGCGCGGCTACACCGCCTTCGTGCTGTCCAAGATGGCGCGGCTGCAGGGCGCGTCGGGCATCCACACCGGCACCATGAGCTTCGGCAAGATGGAAGGCGAGGCCGCCGACAAGCTGATGGCCTACATGATCACCGACGACAGCGCCGACGGCCCGTTCTACCATCAGGAATGGGCGGGGATGAACCCGACCACGCCGATCATCTCCGGCGGCATGAACGCGCTCAGGATGCCGGGCTTCTTCAAGAACCTCGGCCACTCCAACCTGATCCTGACCGCAGGCGGCGGCGCCTTCGGCCATATCGACGGCGCGGTGGAGGGGGCGAAGTCGCTCCGCGAGGCCGAGCAGTGCTGGAAGGAGGGCGCCGACCCGCTGGAGTTCGCCAAGGAGCACAAGGCCTTCGCCCGCGCCTTCGAGAGCTTCCCCGGCGACGCCGATGCGCTGTATCCCGGCTGGCGCAAGGCGCTGCGCATCAACGCCGCCGCGTGACGACGCAAGGCGCCGCCGGGCCTTTCCGGCGGCGCCGCCCCCCTTCAGGACAGGAGCGCATGATGCCCGACCGCAAGATCAGGATCGCCCCGTCGATCCTCTCCGCCGACTTCGCCGACTTCGGCCGCGAGATCCAGGCCATCGAGGCGCAGGGCGCCGACTGGGTGCATGTGGACGTGATGGACGGCCATTTCGTGCCCAACCTCACCTTCGGCCCGCCCGCGGTGAAAGCCTTCCGCCGCCACGTCACGACCTTCATGGACGTGCATCTGATGATCGCGCCGGTGGATCCTTACATCGAGGCCTACGCCGAGGCGGGCGCCGACCTGATTTCCGCGCATGTCGAGGCCGGCCCGCACATCCACCGCACGCTGCAGGCGATCCGCGCGCAGGGCGTCAAGGCGGGCGTGGTGCTGAACCCCGGCACCCCCGCCGACGCGATCGCCGACGTGCTCGACCTGTGCGATCTGGTGCTGGTGATGACGGTCAACCCCGGCTTCGGCGGGCAGAAGTTCATCCACTCCGGCGTCGAGAAGACGCGCCGCATCCGGCGGATGATCGGCGACCGCCCGATCCATATCCAGATCGACGGCGGCGTGACGCCCGAGACCGCGCCGCTGGTCGCCGCCGCCGGCGCCGACGTGCTGGTGGCCGGATCGGCGGTGTTCAAGGGCGGCTCGGTCGCCAACCCGGCGCCCTACGGCGAGAACATCCGCGCCATTCGCGCGGCGGCGGAAGCGGCGATGCCGAGGGCCGCGCATGCTTGAGGCGCTGATCTTCGACGTGGACGGCACGCTGGCGGAGACCGAGGAGCTGCACCGGCGCGCCTTCAACGAGGCGTTCGCCGCCGCCGGGCTGGACTGGACATGGAGCCAGGACGCCTATCGCGCCCTGCTCAGGACCACCGGCGGCAAGGAGCGCATCACCCGCTATCTCACCGAACGGGGCGCAGACCCCGCCGCCTTCGACGTCGCGGCGCTGCACGCCGCCAAGACCGAACGCTATGTCGCGCTGATGGCCGAGGGCGCCATCGCCCTGCGCCCCGGCGTGGCGGCGCTGATCGCGCGGGCGCGCGCGGCGGGCTTGCGGCTGGCGGTGGCCACCACCACCAGCCTGCCCAACGTCGAGGCGCTGAGCCTTGCGGTGTTCGGGCGGCCCGCCGACGCGGTGTTCGACGTGATCGCGGCGGGCGACGTGGTGGCGGCGAAGAAACCCGCGCCCGACATCTATCGCCACGCCCTGCGCGCGCTGGGCGCGGCGCCCGCCCGCGCCGTGGCGTTCGAGGATTCGCTGAACGGCCTGCGCGCGGCTCAAGGGGCGGGCCTGCGCTGCGTCGTGACGCCGGGCGTCTATACCGACACCGAGGATTTCTCCGGCGCCGATCTGCTGCTGAACGATCTGGCGGCGCTGGACGGGCTGGAGGCGCTGGCCAGCCTGCCGCCGCGCTGAACCGCACCCCTCTCTCGAACAATCCGCGCGGGCGCCCTATGGTCGGGTGAAAATCCGTGCGCAAAAAGAGAGAGAGGGGGGGACGCGGCATGACCAGATACATTCTCGCCATCGACCAGGGCACCACATCCAGCCGGGCGATCCTGTTCGACGAAGCCTTGCGCGTCGCGGCGGTGGGCCAGCAGGAGTTTCCGCAGCACTTCCCCGACTCGGGCTGGGTTGAGCACGACCCCGCCGACTTGTGGTCGAGCGTCGCGGGCGCCTGCCGCGCCGCCATCGAGCGCGCGGGCGCCGCGCCCGGCCAGATCGCCGCGATCGGCATCACCAACCAGCGCGAGACGACGCTGGTGTGGGAGCGCGCGACCGGCCGCCCGATCCACAACGCCATCGTCTGGCAGGACCGGCGCACCGCCGACGCCTGCCGCCGCCTGCGCGACGAAGGTCATGAGGCGATGATCTCGGCGCGCACCGGGCTGCTGCTCGACCCGTATTTCTCGGGCACCAAGCTCGCCTGGCTGCTCGACCATGTCGAGGGCGCCCGCGCGAAGGCCGAGCGGGGCGAGCTGCTGTTCGGCACCGTGGACAGCTATCTGATCTGGCGGCTGACCGACGGGGCCGCGCATGTCACCGACGCCACCAACGCCGCGCGCACCCTGCTCTACGACATCCGCAAGGGCGCATGGGACGCCGACATCTGCGCGCTGCTGAATGTGCCGATGGCGATGCTGCCCGAGGTGCGCGACAGCGCGGCGCATTTCGGCGACAGCCGCGCCGACCTGTTCGGACGCCCGATCCCGATCATGGGCGTTGCGGGCGACCAGCAGGCCGCCACCGTGGGCCAGGCGTGCTTTGCGCCGGGCATGATGAAGGCGACCTACGGCACGGGGTGCTTCGCGGTGCTCAACACCGGCGAGAGGCCGGTGGTCTCGAAGAACCGCCTGCTGACCACCATCGCCTATCAGCTGGGCGGCAAGCCGACCTATGCGCTGGAAGGCTCGATCTTCGTGGCGGGCGCGGTGATCCAGTGGCTGCGCGACGGGCTGAAGGTGATCCGCGAGGCGAAGGAAAGTCAGGCGCTGGCCGAGGCCGCCGACCCCAACCAGCACGTCTATATGGTGCCCGCCTTCACCGGGCTGGGGGCGCCGTATTGGGACGCCGAGTGCCGCGGCGCGATCTTCGGCCTGACCCGCGCCACCGGCCCGGCGGAGCTGGCGCGCGCGGCGCTGGAGAGCGTCGGCTATCAGACGCGCGATCTGTTGCAGGCGATGATCGCCGACTACCCCGACGCGCGCGACGTGGTGCTGCGGGTGGACGGCGGCATGACCGCCAGCGACTGGGGGATGCAGTTTCTCGCCGACATCCTCGGCGCCCCCGTCGATCGCCCCACGGTGGCGGAGACGACCGCGATGGGCGCGGCGTGGCTGGCGGGGATGCAGGCCGGGGTCTATCCGGGCCAGGCAGAATTTGCGAAAGCCTGGGCGCTCGACCGCAGATTCTCGCCGACCATGGACGCGGCCACCCGCGAGGCCAAGGTCGCGGGCTGGAAGGACGCGGTGCGCCGGACGCTGAGCGCATGACGCCCTTCAGCTTCGCCACCGCCGCGCAGATCGTTTTCGGCGCGGGCGCAAGCGCGCAGGCGCCGGGGCTGGCGCGCGGGTTCGGCGCCCGGGCGTTCGTGGTGACCGGCGCCGCGCCCGCGCGCGCGGCGTGGCTGACCGAGGGGCTGGCGGCGGAGGGGCTGGCGGTCGCGCTCTGGCCGACGCCGCGCGAGCCGCTGGTCGCCGACGCTCTCGCCGCCGTCGCTGCGGCGCGCGAATTCGCCGCCGACGTGGTGATCGCCATCGGCGGCGGCGCGGCGCTGGATCTGGGCAAGGCGGTGGCGGGGCTGTTGCGCGAGCCGGGCGACCCGCTCGACCATCTGGAGGTGGTCGGCAAGGGCCTGCCGCTGACGCAAGTCCCCCCGCCGCTGATCGCGATCCCCACCACCGCAGGCACCGGCGCCGAGGTGACGCGCAACGCCGTGCTGGGCGCGCCCGAGCATCGCCGCAAGGTCAGCTTGCGCGACGCGCGGCTGTTGCCGAAAGTGGCGCTGGTGGACCCCGATTTGCTGCGCGGCCTGCCGCGCGCGGTGGCGCTGGCCTCGGGCCTCGACGCGATCGTGCAGGTGATCGAGCCTTATGTCTCGCGTTTTTCCAACCCGCTGACCGACGCGCTGTGCCGCGACGCGATCCCGCGCGGGCTGGCCGCCCTGCCCCGCCTGCTGGCGGATGGCGCGGATGCGGCCGCCCGCGCCGACATGGCGTTCACCAGCCTGTGCGGCGGGCTGGCGCTGGCCAACGCGCGGCTGGGCGCGGTGCACGGGCTGGCGGGGGTGATCGGCGGGCGCTCCGACACCGCGCATGGCGCGATCTGCGGGCGGCTGGCGCCCATGGCGCTGGCGGCGACCGAGGCGGCGCTGCCAGAAATCCACCCGGCGCGCGCCCGCTTCGCCGAGGTGCGCGGCTGGATCGCCGCCGCGCTGGGCGGCGACGCGCCCGACGCCTTCGCCACGCTGCGCCGCTTCATCGACGCCGAGGGCCTGCCGCCGCTGGGCCTGGCGGCGGAGACGGCGGCTGAGATCGCGGCGGAGGCGATGAAATCCTCCTCGATGCAGGGCGCGCCGGTCATGCTGTCGCCCGACCGCCTCGCCGCCGTGCTGCGCGCGGCATTGGGCGGCTGAAGCCCCGCGAGGGGTCTGGACAGAGCTTCACCGGCGATGCTAGACGCTTTGCACCGGCAGGGGCTCAGGCCCCACGATCCGGCGCCCAGGTAGCTCAGTTGGTAGAGCAGCGGACTGAAAATCCGCGTGTCGGTGGTTCAAATCCGCCCCTGGGCACCACTTAACCGGCTCATTTATAACGATAATTGTCGTTGGTCGGTTCTCGGAAAATGCAGGTTTGCCATTTTTATCGGGGCGGTTTGCCAACTTCTGTCCGCCGTCTGTTCACTTCCGCGCTGAAAGTTTCGATCACGGCGGCCATTTTTCGGGATCGATCCGCGCGGCGGGAATAGTGCTGCGCCATCTCGACGGTTTTTTGTCCCAGCATGTCGGCGATGGTCCGATCATCGAAACCGCTCTCGGCAAGGATCGTCGCGACGGTGTGGCGAAGGCCCTTGAGCGTCAGCCCAGCGCCAACCGCGCCGTCCGCCTCCAGCTTGAGCTTCACCTTGCGCCAACTCGCGCGAAAACCGGAAACCGTCCACGGCCTTCCGGCGCTGTTGGCGCATACCGTGATCGCATCATGCGCCGGGGCGGCGTCCAGCTCGCTGCGAAGCTGCGAGGGGATCGGCAACCAGACCGGTTGACCGGTCTTGCCGCGTCGCGCGTCGATACTCCCGCTCGCGATAGCGGATCGGGGGAGCGAAAGCGCGTCTTGCGGATCAAGCCCGGCGAACATCATCAAGGCGACGGCGGGGCGCATATGCGAGGGCAGCGCCGCAAGCACCGCGTCGCGCTCATGGTCGCGCCACGGCCTGTTCGCCTCGGGCGCGTCTCGCGGCTTCTTCACGGCCTTGATCTTGTTCGCCGGGTTTGCGGCGAGAAAGCCCCGCTCGACACCCCAGGCGAACAGCAGCGATAGAACCGTCTTGGTGTAGGTTCCGAAGCGCCGCCCCTTGGCGTCCGCCGCCTTGTCGCGGATGCGCACCACAAGGGGCGGGTCGAAGCGTCGCAGCGGCGTATCGGCGATGGGCGCGAGATAGTCGAAAATCCGCTGATAGTCGGCGCGGGTGCGCGGTGCGAGGTCGCCAAAGGCGGAATGCGCGCGATAGCGCCGGATCAGCAGGCCAAGCGTTCCGGGTTTCGGATCCTGACCGGCTTCCGCAAGCGCCGCGATCCGGCTGCACTCCGCGATGAAGCCGACAGAGCCGATCGGGTTCGCGTCCAGATCGACGGCGACGCGGGTCGCGCGGTGGTAGCAGCGCCGCTTGCCATGGCGGTCGGTGAAGATATGGAAACCCTTCACGCGAACCCGCGACATGGCGTCACCTCAATTTTCCGATGATCTCATCCGCATCATCAGGCGCGCCATCCTTGAGCGCGTCAAGCCAGCGATCAAGGTCGCGAATATCGTAGAGAACCTTGCCGCCCGGCATTTCAACCGGGCGAACGGGAAGTTGTTTGACCGGCAAGCCGCAGTATTCCGCCGCTTCGCGCGCCGCCAGCATCCGGCGCGGCGACACCCGAAGGTTCAAGGTTGCGCTCGCCATGGCGTCAGCCCCGGCGCGCGCGGGAAGCGGCTGCAATGCGCCGGGCGCGCTCGACAAGGGCGCAGGTTGCGTCCCGTTCGGCCTGCGCCTCGGCCTGAGCGCGCTCAAGCCGTGCAAAGATCGGCGCATAGGCGGCGCCATGAAGCGCAACGGCAAGCGCCGCCGCTTCAAGGGCTTCTTCAATCTCGCCCGGCGTCGGGCGGGTGGTGGATACGCAAACAGACATGTCTTGCCCCTAAACCCATGCGACGGCGTTGCACCGTCGCAGACAGGCCGGGCGGGGTCGCATAGGCCATGCCCCCGCCCGGCCCTGCGGCGCGCCTCAGGCGGCGCGCGCGCCCCCGCCAGAAGGCGCGCGCCCGGCCATCGCTGTCAGCACGTCCAGCGCATAGGCCAGGCTCGCCAGCGCGCCGCAGTCAACCGACGAAGGACCGCTTGCGGCGGCGCGCAGCAAGCCGCACAGGCCCACCGCCGACGCCAGCACGTTCTCCGCCACGTCCGCGCCCGGCGTCTCTGTCGCCTGTTCCAGCGCCGCTGCCGCAGCGCCGCACAGGTGGTTCGCCAGATACGCCAGCTCAGCGCGCGACGGGTCCGCGCCCGGCGCTGCGGCCATCCGCAGCAGCGCCGCCGCCATCGCGAGTTCGTCCAGCGCCGTCACCATCGCAGCGCCGCCGCCCTCGCTTTCGCTAAAGTCCCTCATCGGTGTCTCCATCGTCAGAATTGCGGCGCGCGACCATCGCGCGCCGCCAGCCTTCACGCCGCGAACGCCATCGCGCCCGCCGTGCGCGCCTCGGTCGAAGCCTTGCCGATCAGCACCGCCAACACGTCGAGGTCGCGCGCCGTCAGCTTCTCGACCATCGGCGCGATGCGCACGATCAGCGCGCCAAGGTCGCTTGCGAGCTGCATCGCGTCGGCGC